>OCZT010005811.1_pt1 | contig 12252 bp, 10 predicted proteins | sample 1539031 | NCBI WGS metagenome assembly OCZT01 (sample SAMEA3539308, study PRJEB22396) | soil metagenome | biome: tundra; feature: field; material: soil | place: USA | collected 2010-05 | depth 0.15 m
CACCGAGATCTACACTCTTTCCCTACACGACGCTCTTCCGATCTGTTTACTGTTTACTGGGAGTATGTTGAGAAGACCCGCCGGTTTATCCAGGAACGGGGTAACTCTGCTTTTGAAGAGGGATCTGAAGCAAATGCTGTTACCCGTATGTGGAAAAAATATGGCATAGTTCCAGAGTCTGATTATTCCGGGTTGCCTGTTTCCAGAAAATTCCATAACAGCGAGGATATGGTAACAGAAATGAAAGCCTATCTTCAGTCATTGAAAGCTGGTTCAGCCTGGAATGAAGAGACTGCTGTCTCAACTATAAAGTCTATCATGAACCACTACATGGGTGAACCACCTACGGAAATAATGGTAGATGGGAAAAAGATAAGCCCTCTGCAATATCTTCGTGATGTTATTCATATAAACCCTGACGATTATGTCGACATTCTTTCATATGAACAGGAACCGTTTTATAAGCATGTGGAATATAAAGTTCCCGACAACTGGTGGCATAGCGCAGATTATTGTAATGTGCCTCTTGATGTTTTCATGGAAGCATTAAAAAAAGTCGTTCGTAGCGATTATACTGTCAGTATTGGCGGAGATGTATCTGAACCGGGATTTGACAGGATGACGCAATGCGCCATAGTTCCTGATTTTGATATTCCTTCTGCCTTCATCAACGATGATGCAAGACAATTCAGGTTCTCAAACGGAACAACGACAGATGATCATGGCATGCACCTTGTCGGGTACCTCGAAAAAGACGGGAAGGACTGGTATCTTATAAAAGATTCGGGTTCCGGTTCACGTAACAATGATCCGAACGCTGCTGAATTCGGTTACTATTTTTTCTCTTCTGATTATGTGAAGCTTAAGATGATGGACTTCATGGTACACAAGGATGCAGTAAAGGATCTGTTAGAAAAATTCAAATGACCGGGAGTGTCAGTCCGGAAATGACTATTGTTTTTAAGTCATCTGATATTGAGATTTATCTTTTATCTTCAGGTCAGAATTAAAATCGTTTTTTTGTATTAATTTAACTTAATCCAGCATATATGAAAACACATACATCACGGAGAAAATTTCTCCAGAATCTAGGGGGTTCTGCAGTACTTTTATCAGCAGCTCCGCTTGTCGGTTTTTCCTCACGCGAAAAAATAGAGGAACATTTCAAAGCTTTCGGTAAGGGCTTCTCTTCAAATGATAAGATAAGGATTGCCGGCATTGGTATGGGAATAATGGGCAATCAGGATATTGATACGGCGATTAAAGTTCCCGGTGTAGAGTTAGTTGCAGCCTGCGACTTATATTCAGGAAGGCTCGATAGAGTTAAGGAAAAGTACGGCAAGGATATTTTTACTACCCGCGATTACAGGGAAATTCTTAACAGAAAAGACATTGATGCAGTAGTTATTGCAACCAGCGATAACTGGCATGCAAGGATTTCTATGGATGCAATGAATGCCGGTAAATCAGTTTATTGTGAAAAGCCCATGGTGCATAAACTCAGCGAGGGACTTGATGTTATTGCAACCTGGGATAAAACTAAAAAAACCATGCAGGTTGGGAGCCAGAGAGTAAGCAGCATAGTATATAAAAAGGCTAAGGAATTATATAAAACCGGGATAATTGGCAAGCTTAACTGTATTGAGGCTTCATTTGACAGACAGGATGCTCTCGGTGCATGGGAGTATACTATGCCTAGCGACGGGTCTCCTCAGACAGTTGATTGGGACAGGTACATTGCAGGCACACCTAAGATCCCTTATGATGCCAAGAAATTTTTCTGGTGGAGAAACTATCGTGATTTTGGAACCGGTGTTGCCGGAGATCTTTTTGTCCACCTGCTGTCAGGGATTCATTTACTGACTGATTCCAAAGGTCCGGAAAAGATTTATGCTTCCGGGCAACTTACATGGTGGAAAGATGAACGTGATGTTCCGGATATAATGCTAGCAATACTTCAATATCCCGAAACAAAGGAACATTCTTCATTCCAGGTGATGCTAAGGGTGAATTTTGTAAGTGGTAATGGAGAAAAGTCAGTGACCAGGTTCATAGGAAGCGAAGGCATTATTGAAATGGTTGATAACGGATTTGTTATCAGCAACAGTATTATGTCAAAGGCCCCGGGCATAGGAGGATGGGATGCTTTCGATACTTATCCAAAAGCCATGCAGGAAGAACTGATGAAAAGGTATAATCAGAAATATTCAAAAGAGGATCAGACCAGACCCGTGAAACCAAACACGAAGTACACAGCTCCCGAAGGATATGATGAACATCTTGAGCATATGGCAAACTTCTTCGATGGAGTAAGAACAGGGAAGCCTGTTGTTGAAGATCCGGTCTTCGCATTCAGGGCGTGTGCTCCGTGTCTTGCATGCAACGACAGCTATTTCCAGAAAAAAATACTAAACTGGGATCCCATAAATATGAAACTAATCTGAATGATGCAGGGTAATGCCATGGCATTACCTTACTTTTTCACATTATCGTTATTACAGGGACACCCCACAGCGTGTCCTTATAAGGATATCGGCAATTTCAGTTCCATTAAGAATAATAGGAGGTAAAATTTATGAAAAACAATCTGAGCAGACGCAAATTCATTCAGGCAGGAACCATGGCAACCGGTGGTCTGCTTGCATCCAGAGCCATTCAGCTTAATGCACAACCTTATGGTTCGACGTCAAAGAAAGTTGCCCCGAGTGACCGACTGCGATTCGGTATAATTGGAATAGGCATGGAAGGATCCGGCCTTCTTACAGGCGCTGTTACGCTTCCCGGAATTGAATGTGTTGCAGCTTCTGATCTTTATGACGGCAGACACACTCTTGCAAAGGAGATAACAGGAAATCCCAACCTTTTTACAACACGGAAATACAAGGAGTTACTCGATCGCAAGGATATAGATTGCATCATTGCAGCAGTTCCGGATCACTGGCATAAACGTGTCGTTGTGGACGCATGCAATGCAGGGAAAGATATCTATTGCGAGAAGCCGATGTCGCATACAGTTGCTGACGGTTTTGAAATGGTGGAAGCCGCAACCAGGAACAAACGTATTGTTGAGATAGGTTCCCAAAGGGTAAGCTCAATGCTTTGCGAAAAAGCAAGGGAGCTTTATAGCACTGGAGCAATTGGCGAAATAGAACAGGTTGAGATTACACTTGGCCGCAATGATCCAACTGGTGCCTGGGAATATCCTCCTCCGCCTGATTTGTCGCCGGGCAATCTTGACTGGGACACCTGGCTCAACGATGCGCCGAAGATTCCATTCAACAAAGAGCGATTTGCCCGCTGGCGTTGCTGGAAAGAATATGGAACAGGAGTTGGTGGTGATCTGATGGTTCATCTGGTAAGCGGGATGATGTTTACTCTTGGATGGAATGAAGCTCCAAGGTCAGCTACTGCACTAGGTGGAATTTTCCGCTGGAAAGATGGAAGAAATATGCCAGATTTGCATGTTGTGCTGTTCGATTTTCATGGAGTTCCTGTATATTGCCGTTTAGGTCTTGGCACAGAGACACCCGAGCTGGCCAGGTTCATGGGCCCAAAAGGTATTCTTGATGCAGGCGAGTTCAATCTCCGTTACGCGCCTCAACCAGGTATCGATCTTGTTCCAAGTTATTATGCAGGCGGATTTCCTCATCAGATGCGTGCTGAATATGAAGCAAAATGGTACAGTGATAATGCTCCAAAACTCGGGAAAGAACCCCTTTATGACGAAGTGAATTATAGGGGCCACGACTGGGACGATATGAATCCCCATATGTGGAACTTTTTTGAATCAGTTAAGTCGCGTAAACCTGTCGTTGAAGATGCTGTGTTTGGTAATCATGCGGCTATTGCATGTCATATGGCAAACGAATCATACTTCCGTCAAAAAACAGTTTACTGGGATGAAGCCAGCCACTCAATAAAAATCTAGCTTTAAGACTTTTTAAGAGTATAAGTTAAAATGATAAGAAGAAAGGGACATGCCACAAAATGTCCCTTTTCTATTATTTGTTATAAGGAGCAATTACTTTTTGCACAAGAGCTATTGAAGCTTTTACCCCTTCATCTTCACTTAGTTTATTTCCCTCATATTCAACGTCGATATAACCCTTAAAACCTGAGTCGGAGATAATCTTCATCATTTTAGCATAATCAATAACAGTTTCATTTCCATCCTTGTCAAAATCATGGGTCTTTCCGCTCACTCCTTTGGCAAACGGCATCATGTCAGTAACTCCCTGATAACGATCATATTCGTAAAAATTACCTAAATCGGGCAAGGTTCCGCAATTTGGTCTGTTAACTGCTTTCATGATTTCTGACAGCCATTTCCCGATCGAAGAATTGCCGCCATGATTTTCTACAATAACATTTATGTTATATTTTGCTGCATAATCTGATAATCTGGAAAGACCGTCAATAGCTGCGAGTTGAACCTGTCCCATTGTTCCTCTTCCTGCAGCATTTACCCTTATTGAATGGCATCCAAGGAACTGAGCCGCTTTAACCCATTTATAGTGGTTTTCAACCGCTTTCTGCCTTGCAGCCTGTGAAGTATCTGCCAGATTTCCTTCACCATCAACCATTATAAGCAAGCTTTTAACCCCGTAAGTTTTACATTCATCTTTCAGTTTCGCAAGGTATACGGTATCTTCAGCTTTTCCCTTGAAGAAGGTCGATACATATTCTACAGCATCAAGATTGTATTTGGTTTTTGCAATTTTCGGAAAATCAAGATTCGTCATTTCACCTTTTCCCAGGGCACGATGAAACGACCATTCTGCCAGTGAGATCTTGAATCTTGGACTCTGTCCGAATGTATTGAAGAAAGAAAGTCCTGAAAACAGGACAACAGTAAAAAGAAGTTTAATTTTCATAATCGTCAGTTATTTTAAATAAAGATAAGAGCATTTCATTACAAATATAGGAAAGCAGATGCCGGATTAACAGCATGAATTAACTATTATTTCAATTTTATTAATTTTAAAGTAGTGAATTATAAACAATTAAGAACAATAAATAAGTATTAAAAAAAATGCGTAACATAAATGTAATATTATTTGCAACGACCTTGTTAGGTATCAGGTTAACTGACATGCAGGCTCAGACCGTTAAAGATACTGACGATAATTTGTATAATACCGAGACAATTGGCACACAGGTCTGGATTCACCGCCCTGCCGGGACGGTACTGATGTTCTAAGAATCTTCAGTTTGAAGAAGAATGGTTATTCTATTCGCTGTATTAAGGATTGATATATAAGTTGTTTTAATTACTATATTTATCCTTCATTTATTTCAAAGTCATTATCATGAGGAAAAAGATAATTATTCTTGCTGTAACAGTTTTTGCATTCTCTGCATTAGTTCAGAGTCAGACGAAAGATCAGCTAACCAATGAACAGAAGACCTGGCTGTCAAAAGCGAATCGGCACGAAAAGAACGGATGGATTTATCTTCATATTGAAGGGACCCCTGAGGAGCGTGGCTTCCAGCATGGATTTCTGCTTTCAAAAGAAATAAAGGAAGCTTTGTACGAAATGAGCGAAGTCTGGCACTATCAGACTGCCATGGACTGGCAATGGCTGATCCGGAAGAGTGCTGCAATGTTCAATCCGCATGTCGATGCTGAAAATATGACAGAGATGCAGGGAATTGTTGAAGGGATGAAAGCAGCAGGAGAGATATCATCACTCGATGAAATTGTGGCTTATAATGCTTCCACTGAATTCATGGGTTATTGGTGGCCAACTGTGAAAGATACCATATCACCTGATTCCCCGAATCCTAAAAAGGAATCGTGCAGTTCATTTATAGCCACAGGGAGTATGACAGCAGACGGAGGCATAGTTCTGGGGCATAATACGATGAGTTCATTTTACTATCCTATATGCAATGTTATTCTTGATATTCTTCCTGATAAAGGCTACAGGATCTTAATGCAATCTGTGGCCGGATTAATTCACAGCGAAACGGATTTCTTTGTTACCAGCGCCGGCCTCGCAGGATCTGAAACAACAATCGGCGGTTTCTTTCCATTCAATGAAAAGGGCATTCCTGAATTTGCCCGTATGCGTCACGCAACTCAATATGCTTCCACAATTGATGAATGGTGTGAAATAATGAAAACAGGCAATAACGGAGGTTATGCAAATGCATGGCTTATTGGAGACATAAATACCAATGAAATTGCACGGCTCGAACTTGGACTGAAGTATGTTGGTTTCGAAAAGAAGAAAGACGGTTATTTTATCGGATCAAATGTTGCTGAAGATTTAAGGATCCTCCGGTTTGAAACTAAAGAATCTGAGATGAATATTAAATATTCTTCAGTTGCCCGGAGAGTAAGGTGGAAACAGCTGATGAAAGAAAATGCCGGTAAAATAAACCTTGAAATGGCAAAAGGTTTTGAAGCTGATCATTACGATACCTATTTAAACTCCAATACACCGGATATGAGAAGCCTGTGTGCTCATTGTGATCTGGATTCAGATGTTTACGGTGCTGATATTCCCTTTTCTCCCTGGGGAACGGTTGATGGAAAAGTGATTGATTCAAAGATGGCAAAACAAATGTCGTTTGTTGCACGGTGGGGTTCTGCATGCGGAATACCTTTCGATGCCAAAGCTTATATTCAGAAACATCAGCAATTCGACTGGATGAGTGGACTGATAAAAGATCGTCCGACCCAACCCTGGACTTTATTCAAAGCCGGGGAAGATAAATGAAGAATTGAAATAGAATGGAAATACCCGGTGGAATGAACATGTAACAACTTTAAATTAAGATTATGCCAATAGTATCCATTACGATCTTACCCCAATCAGTTGAAAAGAAAACTGAAATGGCGAGGGTAATAACCGATGAAATCAACCGGATAACAGGAATTCCAAAAGATGCGATTGTAATTGCATTTCATGAATTGCCGGCCGAGAATTTTGCTACAAATGGAGAAATGCTTTTCGAAAAGTTTAAACGGATTCCACCCGAACAATAAAAGAAAAGCATTTGAATTCAACGTACATCGGGAATTATTATTTATTTCAGCCGTTCCCCTATGGAACACAGCAATATATAAAAACACTTACACAATATATTATGTAAGTGTCTGATTATATGATTATAGCATAAGTTCTTAAATGTGATCTTAACCTGATGTAATTTTATGAATAACTAATGTAATTTTGTTTCTTAGTGTTACCATGTGTCTGTCTTTTCTGATATAATTGTTCCAGATTAAAATTGAGGCCAAAAATATTACAACTGTTGCGACTGCTACCCTGATAAGATATGGTACAATATTTATGATATGCCTGATTCTGTAATTTAATTTAAACAGGAATTTTTCCATGTGGCTGTCGGGCAGATGATAAACACTGAATTTATCTTTGTTTTCCCGAATGAATTTCTCAATAGTATCTTCGTTAAGCATAACCATAATTGGTTTTATTATAAAGACTGTCTCATTAATATTATGTTGCGTGCAACATCCATACTTATCTCATGCTTGCTCAAATTATCTCGAACTGAATTTGAAAATTGTATTTACAGAAAATATGTACCTTTATTCAGATCAATAAATTGAAATGCCATGAAAACAGGTTTTATTCGGATCTTTTGTATTGCTGTTTTATCCATTGGTTCGATTTCCGGCGCTAAATCGCAGGATAAACTAAGCCAGTCTCTTGCTTCAATAAAAGGGAAAATTCAGGATATTCAGATCGATAAAACCACCTATAAGCAATCGCTCGACGTTCTGGATGAGAGTAAAGGGAAACTTAGTTTCGTTTCGGTATTTGTTGACGAAAAGGGTAAATCATCCAAAGAAAGTTTTGAATTCTATATATCTGATATTGACAAAAACACCATTTTACGTAAGACCTCGGGCAAAAAGCTTTTTATAAGCTTATTGATCAATAACAGCCAAAAATTCATTAAACACTTAAAAGAAGATAAGCTTGATAGTTATACCAATAATATTGAAATTTTATTATCCGGTGCAGATGAAGCCCAGGAACTGGTAAATCTTATTAAAACAACAATCCCATTGGTCACCTCAAGCGCAAAAGGATGGAACACGGGCAGGGATGCGCTTACCTGGCTTAAAAACAATATATCAAAGGTCAGTTCCGTTTCTGGATCTCTTGAACAATCATTTTCATTCGGAGATACCAGAGAATATCTGGTAAGTTTTACAGTAAAGAAAACCGATCAGAAAAATGTTTCTACTGAAGAACAATATGAAGTAAACGTACTGGATATTAACAATAAAAACTTAACTGTAAAAATCAATGGTGCACAACTTTCAGTATCGGTTGAGACAAAAGGGAACGACCACTTTATTAAATATACCAAAAACAATGAGCAGCAAAGCTATACCAATGCTTTTGAAATCGTTGCGGAAGACATCGACCAGGCGCGTGATATCATTGCTGCATTATCAACTGCTATTGAAAAGAGTAAATCAGTGATGCCTGATTTTAGCAGCCTTCAAAAGTCTCTCGATTTTAGTACTAAAAATATCACCGACCAGTCTTTTGAGAAAAAAACTCTGAACCAAAAAATAAATTTTACCCCCGGAAACGGGACAAAATCAATATTTACCTATGCAGAACCTGACTCGAAAGGAAAACCGGTTGAGGAAAAGTACGAGTTTTATCTTAACGACATTGATGCGAACAGCTTAAACTTTAAGGTAAGCGGAAAGAGGATAACCATCATTCTCCTGTCAAAGAATAAGACAAAATTCATCAGGTATTATAAAGATAACTTACAGCAGGATTTTCAAAATGAAGTCGATATTCTCGCGACAGATATTGAAACTTCCCGTGAGATGGCAGAAGCTTTTAAAGCTGCTATAAAGGGCTCCGGAGTTCAGCCTCCGGCATGGAAAAGTGTTGGTGATGCCATTACCTTTTTGACAGGTGCGGTAAATGGAGAAACCATCGGGACAGACATTTATAAACTTAATTTCAGTGCAATTTCGACTGAACCACTGAATGTAAAATATGTACAGGATAAAACCGATGCAAAAGGTGTTAAGGCAGAACAATCAATTGAGTTTTACCCGTACATGCTTGATCCTGGCACTGTAAAAATCGGCCCATCGGGAAAATATCTGAAAATTGAAGCCTCTGTAAATAGCAAAAAGTCATTTATAAAGGTATTCAAAGAAGGCAGGCAACAGTCATTTGATGATGGTATAGAGCTAATGGCTTTTGATGCCAGGCTGGCTCAGAACATTGCCGAGGCTATTAAATATCTAGCTGTCAACAGCAAACCGAAAGACAAGGTTTGGGCCTATAAACAATCTGTGTCGAAGTTTATCACGGAAAACATTGGCGATCTGAAAAGTGAAGGGAAAGATGTGAAGCAAAAAGTTGAATTCACAGACAATGATCCATGTAAAATTTCTCTTACTGTTTCCAGTGCTGACGATAAAGGAAAAACAACTGATGAAATCTTCGAATTTTCCCTGGCCGATATGAATAAACTTTTGGTCGATTTCAAGGTAAGCGGAAAAAACGTGGATGTGACCCTTTCATGTAAAAATAAAGATAAGCTTGTGAAAGTATATAAAAACGGGGCACAGCAAGCCTGGGGAACCGATATGGAAATTGGGGTTAATGATGTTGAAACGGCAAGAAATCTTACGGAAGCATTCAAAAGCGCTATTACCCAATGTGAAAAATAGACAGCAACCCTAAGGGGATTTTGTTTCTTCCACCATCTGTTAATGCCTCCTTTGTTTTACAGCCAGAGCAACATCGTCGTTCTTCGTGTTGCTGAATCGTTTCGTTAAAGTCATTTCTAAAACTGGCGTATCCCCGATCGACTGGTTATTAATTGTAATTGCAATGAATAACTGTTTCAACCAGTCTTTAATTTTAGAGAAGTGTCGATTGTTAATACACTATATTCCAATTAGATACTATTAATATTTGTAACTAAGGCAACCAACATCTGAGTTTTGGCCTGCCAGTCCTAGGGTAGAAAGAAACCCAACAAGCACGGGTATGCTGATTGATAAAAACCCGAGAACTGTTTGTGCCACATCATCATATTCAGTAAATCCCCTTGCAAAAGTAAGAGCAACGAAAATGGCTACAGCACCCATTAACCCCAGGACTGAAAAGCCTATCTGGACAGATCCGACCACGGTGACATGTTTTTGCATTTTTGATTTTTCCATGACAGTTATAATTTCTTATGATTAATATTTTTCAATTCTGTATTAATGACTTGCATTTTGGAAAGTTGCTGCTTATCATGTGGTAAATTATAAAAATTATCATGAAGAGTACAATATTTTTATTTTAATACTTTATCAGATTTATTTAAGCGATTAAGGAAATGTATTAGTCAAATCTTGTTAACTTTATTTTGTAAAGGATCCTTCAGATTTTTATTCTTGTTTAAATCCGGCATAATAATAATTTCAATATCCTGAAAATGACTACAAAATCTATTTTAACAGCGATTGCAATATTGAATATTGCAATAAATTTATCAGGCCAGGTAAAAGGTACTTTCAAAGATTCAAGAGATGGAAAAATCTACAAGACAGTGAAGATAGGAACTCAGATATGGATGGCAGAAAACCTTGCCTGGAAAACCGGCAACGGATGTCTGGGTTATGACAACAATGAAACAAATGTTACAGCATATGGTTATCTTTATAACTGGGAAATGGCTACAAAAGCATGTCCATCCGGATGGCATCTGCCTTCAGAAAAAGAATGGGAAACACTAACAACATATCTGGGAGGAGACAGTATAGCTCATATTGAACTTAAAGAGACTGGGACAGTACATTGGAAAGAAGCTGATTCTTCAGTGAACAACAAAAGCGGGTTCACTGCACTACCTGCCGGAATTTTCAATAACAATTCATTCAAACATAAAATCGAATTTCAGTACATGGGTAACTACGGCTACTGGTGGAGTTCTACTATTGAGCCAGGTGAAGGCAATTATCTTAATGCCTGTTTCCGTACCCTTGGAGACTATTATAAAAATGAAAAACTCGACTATGCTACTAAAAGCCGGGGTTCTTCAGTAAGATGTATTAAAGATTGAATCCCCACGAGCGCATTGGCTTCGCTGAGCTCTCTGCCAAGTGGAGGATCGGTTCTCCGTTACTTGCTGCGAAGCCTCAATTAGTGCAGGCCATATACCGGAAGATAATAAAAGGATTTTATGAAAAAGCTCTCTTCAGACTATATTCGCAGAGTATTAAAAGACTGTTTCATATAGTTAACGCATATTTATTATTCATATTTTAGTGACTGGGACGGATTAATGCTGGCTGCTTTCAGGATGCGAAAACTAATTGTAAGAATAGCTATAAAGAGGGCAATTGCAAACCCTGAAATAAAATTTATAGCATTCATGGGTATTCGGTAATAAAAGCTTCCTAACCACTTTTCACCAACAAAGTAAATAATCGGCCAGGCGATAAGAGCTGACAGAGAGACCAGAATTATCACCTCTTTTGAGATTACCGCATAAACCCCGGTAATTGTCGACCCCATAGCTTTTCTGACACCAATCTCTTTTGTACGTTGTTCAACAGTGAAAGATGTAAGTCCGAAAAGCCCGAGCGCCGCAATAAATATTGCAAAAATTGAAAAAATTACTGCCATCCTGGCATTCTGTTTTTCGGCTATATACATCTGTTCAAAATCTTTATCGACAAAATAATATTCTAAAGGTTTGTTTCCTGTAAATTCCTTCCATTTGCTCTCAATCGAACTTATAGTTTTCGTATAATTCTCTGCTGATAACTTTACTGATAAGTATCCACCAAAAATATCATCAGTTTTGAGGCAGAACAAATACGGATCTATTTTATAATGAAGTGATTTAAAATTGAAATTTTTCACAACTCCGATTAACTGCAGATAATTTTTGCCGGTCGGATCGCCAAGTCTGCTGAATCTTGTTTTTTCAAGATCAGAAATTCCAAAATTTTTAGCTGCGCTTTCATTGATGAGACATGATTGCTGGTCGGTGGTAAATGATTTACTGAAGTTTCTTCCTGTTACCATTGTTATTCCGTAAGTTTCCAGATAATCATAATCGATAAAGTTAGTCTCCAGGTCCAGGAGATTGTTGTTCCCTCCCTCGATCTTGCATGCAGCTATCCTGTTGTTACGACCCGGAACAGCGGTGGAACTTACTATATGAGTAACTCCCGGAATGCTCTTTATTGTCTTTTTGAATGAATTTACTTTACTTCCGAGCGCTTCTGCT
>OCZT010005812.1_pt1 | contig 12252 bp, 11 predicted proteins | sample 1539031 | NCBI WGS metagenome assembly OCZT01 (sample SAMEA3539308, study PRJEB22396) | soil metagenome | biome: tundra; feature: field; material: soil | place: USA | collected 2010-05 | depth 0.15 m
GAGGTCAATATTGCAGGATTTGACGCATACAAACAGACAGAACAGATTAAAAAGAATATTGGATACATGTGTCAGAAATTCTCGCTCTATGAAGATCTCACGGTAAAAGAGAATATTGTTCTCTATGGTGGAATATATGGAATGAGCAAGCTTCTGATAAGAGAAAGGATGGCAAGTCTGCTGGAAAAGCTTCACTTTGAGAAAGATGAGAACAGGATGATTTCTGATCTTCCTCTCGGACTCAGACAAAAACTGGCTTTCTCTGTGGCCTTACTGCATGAACCAAAAATCGTATTTCTTGATGAACCGACGGGAGGTGTGGATCCAATTACCAGGAGACAATTCTGGGAGACGATATATGAAACAGCTTCAAGAGGGATTACTGTTTTCGTAACTACACATTATATGGATGAAGCAGAATACTGCGACAGGATATCAATAATGAGCGAAGGAAAAATCGTAGCCCTCGATACGCCTGATAATTTAAAAAAACAATATAATGCTGCTTCTGTTGAGGACGTATTTATTAAAATAGCGAGACCATGAAACGATTCCTGGGTTTTGTAAAAAAAGAGTTCCTGCACATTTTCAGGGATTACCGCACACTTTTTATCCTTTTCGGAATACCGGCTGCCCAGATTCTGATCTTTGGCTATGCAGTAAGCACTGATATTAAAAATGCGGGTGTTGCTGTATTGGATTTATCACATGATGAAATAACCCGGAAGCTGACTGACAAAATTTTCTCCTCGGGTTTCTTTAAAAGAACAGAGACCCTTTTGAATTATAATGACATCGACAAAGTCTTTAAAAAAGGTAAAACCAAAGCTGTAATAGTATATGAAGACGATTTCGGTAAAAAGCTGGTCGGTGAAGGCAAAGCATCGCTGAGTATCATTTCTGACGGGTCGGAACCCAACACTGCCACTCTTATTACAAGTTATACGACATCTATAGTGAATGACTTCTCAATGGAAATGTCAGCATCCGGAGTAAAGAACTTAGTGAAAATCAGCCCCGAAGTAAAAATGCTTTATAACCCCGCACTGAAAAGCCATTTTATGTTTGTTCCGGGCGTCATAACTTTAATTCTGATACTGATTTGTGCGCTGATGACATCTGTTACAATAACAAGAGAAAAAGAGTTTGGAACGATGGAGGTTCTGCTGGTCTCCCCTCTTCGTCCCATACAGATAATCCTTGGAAAGGTTATGCCATATTTTTTCCTTTCATTTGTAAATGTTCTAATGATTCTCCTGCTGTCGTGGTTAGTTTTCGGGCTTCCCATAAAAGGAAGCATTGTACTTCTGCTTGCTGAATGCATGCTTTACATTATGATGAGTTTAACCCTAGGAATCCTGATTTCAACCGTATCAAAGACGATGCAGCAGGCTATCTTCATTTCCCTGATAGGACTGATGCTGCCAACTATATTGCTCTCCGGCTTTATTTACCCGATAGAGAATATGCCAAAAATTTATGACTACGTAAGTTCAATTCTGCCACCGAGATATTTTATTGTAATTATTAAAAACATAATGATAAAGGGAACGGGCTTCATATATATTTGGAAAGAGACACTTATTCTGACAGTGATGACACTGATTTTTATAGGCCTTAGTGTCAGAAACTTTAAGATAAGACTTGAATAAAACCGGGGAAAACGACGCACGACAAACGACACAGGGAAGAATAAAAACGTATTTACCGAGAGTTGTGAGTAGTGAGTCGAGAGCCATAGAAAATAGATAAAAGGAAAAAGGAAAAAGACAAAATAAAATAATGAGGACAATATTATACCTGATACGAAAAGAATTTCTCCAGATTTTACGGAATAAATTTATTTCAAAAGCAATATTTTCCGTTCCGATTATCCAGATGCTGATTCTGGTTCCGGCGGTGACATTTGAATTAAAAAACGTCAGGCTGGCTATTATTGACAAAGACATGACTCCCGAATCGAGGGGTCTGATTAGCAAACTCAGTGGTTCCACCTTTTTCAAAATTTCTTACTCAACCTTCTCGGATGCGGAAGCTTATGACCTTCTTCAACGAAATAAATTCAGTGTTATACTTCAGATCCCATCTGGCTTCGGGAAAGATATAGTAACCGGGAACAGGGGGAAACTTTTAGTATCTATTGATGCCGTTAATGCCTCATCTGCTGAACTTACATGGGCTTATCTGAATGGAGTCATGGCCGATTACAATGCGGACCTTATCAAACAGAACTTATCAACAGATCCTCTCATTCCGTCTCCCGCAATTCAAATTACAAACAGGTACTGGTATAATGAACTATTAAATTACAAATTCTATATGCTCCCGGGGATACTTGTGATACTGGTCACAGCAATCGGATTTCTTCTTTCCGGCTTGAATCTGGTAAGGGAAAAAGAAATCGGGACAATTGAGCAGATCAACGTTACACCCGTAAGAAAATATCACTTCATAATTGCGAAAATGATGCCTTTCCTGATCATTGGCCTGACAGATCTTGCGATTGGATTAATTATAGGAAAACTGGCCTTCAATATACCTTTTGAAGGAAGCATCTTATTGATGTTTCTTGGAAGCACCATATTTCTGATTGCAGTTCTGGGGATAGCACTTTTTATTTCAACTTTTTCCGGAACACAGCAGCAGTACATGTTCGTGGCATTTTTTTGTATGATAATATTTATTCTTATGAGCGGCATCTTCACCCCGTATGAAAGCATGCCAATGTGGGCCCAGGACTTTGATCTTGTTAACCCGGTTGCCTACCTAATGAGAATAAACAGGATGGTAATGCTCAAAGGATCATCAATACACGATATCAGCAGGGATTTATATTCGCTGATTATAATTGCGGTTGTATTTACTGCCCTGGCAGTAAGACGGTACAGGAAAACAGCATAAGGTCGGGAAAATAGATTAGTTGATTGATACTACCGCTTCAACAGGCCAGTGATCTGAAATAAATATCCCATTTTCCTGTTTGATCACTGTTTTGTAATCAAGCACCTTCATTCCGTTGCGAACGAAAATATAGTCAATTCTTGTAGCCTTTGTTTTATCTGAAGACCCGTTGAATGTCGAAACGGGTCCCGACGGTTTCTTCTCGCTTATAACATAAGAATCTTTTAAAAGAGGCACACTTTCGTCGGGCCCCGTCAAAATTGAATATCCGGTGCTGGCCGGTGTCATATTAAAATCGCCGGAAATTATGAAAGGGAACCCATCAGCTATTTTGTTAGCCTCTTTGAGAAGTATTTTTGAACTCAGAAGGCGTGCCGAATCTGAATCATAGGTAAAATGTGTGTTGAAAAAGAAAAAATGTTTATGGCTTTTCTTTCCCACCAGCTCCATCCAGGTAACAATCCTCGGAAGTGAAGATTCCATAACTTTCGAACCGGCAATATCAGGAGAATCGGATAGCCAGAAGGTAATGTGCCTAATCATGTTGAACTTATCTTTCCTGAAAAACACAGGATTCATCTCCCCTTCCCTTGCTCCATCTATACTCCCCGATCCGACCGAAGAATAATCCATCAGAATTGAACCAAGCACCTGGTAATGATTCCACAATACTTCCTGCAAACCAAGAATATCCGGTTTTTCGTCCAATATAAAATCACAAACCTGCGAAGCTCTTTTTGGCCATGAATAGATACTATCCTCAGGGTTATCATATCTTACATTCAATGTCATTACTTTAATATTATTCCCTGTCGGTTTGTGCGAACAACCATAACTAACGATTACAAAAATGATAATTAAAGAGATAGGCAGGTTTTTCATTTCCCAGGTTTTTTTATCAAAGATAATAATAGGAATTCTAATAACCGATAATGTTTTCAAATGGATAGTGTATGACTGTTCCGAAAAGTTATGTACCAATTATTTATATATTTGTAAAAGTGTTTAACCAGGGTGGAAGAGCTCATTTTGTGAATTTGTTTAAACCTGAGCTGTAGGTATACCGACAATAATATTTCAATAAATGCCTGATGTTATTAAGCTTTTGCCTGACTCTGTAGCCAACCAGATAGCTGCCGGAGAAGTAATACAAAGGCCTGCTTCTGTCGTAAAGGAACTGATTGAAAACTCTGTTGATGCCGGAGGAAAAAACATCAGGGTAATAATAAAAGACTCAGGTAAAACACTTATTCAGGTAATAGACGATGGCTCGGGAATGTCTGAGACCGATGCCAGATTATCATTTGAAAGGCATGCCACCTCAAAAATTACAACTGCACAGGATCTCTTCGCTATTACAACTAAAGGATTCAGAGGTGAAGCGCTTGCTTCAATCGCTGCGGTCGCAATGGTTGAGCTTAAAACACGGCGTGAAGACAGTGATACCGGTATATTGATAGTTATAAACGGATCAAAGGTTGAATCGCAGGAGCCTTGCAGTTGCCAGGAAGGGTCTAGTTTTTCAGTCAAAAACCTGTTTTTCAATATCCCTGCCCGCCGTAAATTCCTGAAATCCGATAATACTGAAATCAGACATATTGTCAATGAATTCCAGAAGATAGTATTAGCCCACCCCGAAATAAGATTCTCTCTTTATCATAACGATACTGAGATATATAATCTTGTTGCTTCCAATTTAAGACAACGTATAATCGGTGTTTTCGGAAAACAGATTAATCAGGACCTGATTACACTTGAAACCGAAACAAGCCTGATCAAAATAAAGGGATTCATAGGAAAACCTGAGAACGCCCGACGGACCTATGGCGAACAATTCTTTTTCGTAAACAACCGCTTCATGAAGCATCCCTATTTTCATAAGGCAGTGGTTGAGGCTTATCAGAATATCCTTCCGGTTGAAGCGATCCCTTCATATTTTATTTTCATGGAGGCTGATCCGGCGTCTATTGATATTAATATCCATCCTACCAAAACAGAGATTAAATTCGAGGACGAGAGATCAATCTGGCAGATACTCATGGCATCGGTGCGTGAAGCTCTTGGCAGATTTAATATAGTCCCGTCGCTCGATTTTGAAAACGAAGCTCTCATTGATATCCCTGTTAGGAGATCATCAAATATTATTCCTGAACAGCCAAAAATTGAGATTAACAAACAATTTAATCCATTCGACGGAGAAGAGAGAACCAACGAACGATCGGGATTTGTTGAACGGTTTGAAAGAGAAAATACTGCAAACTGGGAAAAGCTTTACTCCGGACTCAAAAAGGAGGATAACAATCCTGAACAATCTGATAATATAAGGGAGTCTCAAAGGAAGTTCTTCCAGATAAAAAATAAATACATTGTATGTCCTGTCAAATCGGGTCTAATGGTCATTGACCAGAAAAGGGCCCACGAAAGAGTTCTTTATGAAAGATTTCTGGAGTGCTTAAGCGAGAAGAGGGCTGTAAGCCAGGTTGATATGTTTCCGGTTACTGCAGAATTAAACCCTGCCGATTATTACATTCTTAAAGAAATCGAAGGAGATCTGGAAATACTTGGATTCAGTATCAGATATTCGGGGAAAAATAAAATCACAATAAACGGCAGGCCGGCAGACAGCAGTTCTTCTGACCCTCTCGAAATGCTGGAGATATTAATTGAGGATTTTAAAAAGACTCAGACAGACCCGAAAGCAGGCGCGAAAGAACAGATTGCAGCAGGCATGGCCGGTGCATCTGCTATTCAATATGGCAAAGTGCTGAGTAATGGCGAAATGGAAGATCTTTTTGACACACTGTTCGCATGCCATGCACCAAATTATTCTCCCAAAGGCAAACCTGTTATAAATATAATCACCCTCGAGGAAATTGATAAGAGATTTAAATAAAAATGGTTGACGATGTTAAATGTTTGCATCAACGCTTGAAAATCAATGACAATATGTCGGATAAAAATGGGGTATAAGTTTTGGCCCGACAATTGAAGAATAAATTATGTATTAATAATTGATAAATGAACGGATACGGAAGAGGCATTCTGGGATTACCCCCTGTAGTGAAGAATATCATTATGATCAATGTTCTGATGCTTTTGGCATATTATGCAGCCGGAAGCGTTTTTGGTGTTGATCTAAATAGTTTACTTGGACTATATTTCCCCAAATCAGAACAGTTCAAACCGGTGCAGATTGTAACACATATGTTTATGCATGCGGGTATTATGCATATATTCTTTAATATGTATGCCCTTTTCATATTCGGTCCAATTCTTGAAAATGTGTGGGGCCCAAAGCGATTTTTCATTTTCTATATGGTTTGCGGATTGGGTGCAGCGTTTACTCATGAAACTGTGATCTTTTTTCAATATCATCACCTTCTTCAGAGCCTTGCTCCGGAAAATCTACAGGTCGTACTTAATGAAGGGACAGCATATTTTCGCCAGGGGAAGGTGTTTACCGATCCTGATATGCAAAACCTTCAGATTTTGCTTAACACACCGACAGTAGGAGCTTCCGGTGCCATATTTGGCGTTTTGCTGGCATTCGGGGTTCTTTTCCCTAATACACAATTGCTGCTTCTAATTCCTCCGATGCCAATAAAAGCCAAATACCTGGTTCTTGGGTACGGCGCCCTCGAATTAGTACTTGCAGTGACACAACCCGGAAGTAATATTGCGCATGCTGCCCACCTGGGAGGAATGTTATTTGGCTATATACTTATCAGGTACTGGAGAAAAACCACAAATACTTTATATTGATGGGAATCTGGGATGAAATAAAGCTGACTTTCAGAAGTGGAAGTAACCTTACCAGGCTGATCTATATCAATATTGCTGTATTTGTTCTGCTGACAATTGTTGCTGTCATTGGCTTTCTGCTTAATGATACTTTTATCTCAGGAAAAGCCCTGGATCTGTTTTCTGTTCCTGCTTCATTTAATGCTCTGATACTCAGGCCATGGACATTAATCACATATATGTTCACGCATAAAGATATCTGGCATATACTCTTTAATATGCTCTGGCTGTACTGGTTTGGAAGGATATTCCTTGAATATCTTGACGGGAGGAAACTTGTAGCTGTATATCTGCTTGGCGGAATCTGTGGAGCACTGGTCTACATTCTCTCTTTTAATATTTTCCCGGTTTTTACAGGCGTTGTGGCTGATTCGGTTGCGATTGGAGCTTCAGCCTCTGTGATGGCTGTTGTAATTGCAATTGCCGCCTATGTTCCTGATTATACTGTTAATCTTTTATTATTAGGGAGAATAAAAATAAAATACATGGCGCTGGCTATATTTATTCTTACCTCAATACTCGACTTTTCAGTCAATTCAGGCGGAAAACTGGCGCATATAGGAGGGGCTTTCTTTGGCTATTTTTATATTATGAACCTGCGACATGGTATTGATATCGGAAAAGGAATCAACCGGATCATAGATTTTTTTGTGACTTTATTTAAGCCAAGAAAAAAGCTTAGAGTCACCCATAAAAAAGTAGCAAATGAATATGAATACAACCAAACAAAAGCTGAGCACCAGAAACGAATAAACAGAATATTGGATAAAATTTCCAAAGGAGGCTATGACAGCCTGACTAAAGAGGAGAAGGAAACGCTTTTTAAAGAAAGCCAGAAAAAGAATTGATCTCATATATTTGCTCATTTGTATAACGTTTCCCATCCCTTGTCAAAAATCAAATTTCCACAAATGTATTTCAACTGATTACTGGTAAATTTGTAATATAAATTATTGTAATTGAGAAAGATTCTTTATAAAATTCTTTTAGCTGTTAACGCAGTCTTTGCTTTTTCCCTTCTTCTATCTTACCTGGCTGAAAGTATTAGTCCGGTCGATTTTGCACTTCCTGCATTTTTTGGGCTTGCTTATCCTTATCTGCTGTTAATTAATATTATACTAGTAATAATATGGGCAATGTTATTGAAATTTGAAGCCCTTATCTCAGTAGTTGTAATTGCAATCGGATTTAATCATTTTTCAAACTATATAAAACTTACCAGACCATCAGAGAATAAGTCTGATACTTTTAAAGTACTGAGCTACAATGTGCGTCTGTTCAATTTTTTCGAGAATAGCCGTGGAATCACTTCAGAAAAGAAAGTGATTGCCTTTATAAAAGCTCAAAAACCTGATATTGTCTGTCTTCAGGAGTTCTTCATGACAGGCTATCCTGCAGTAGAAGAGCCGTTAATGTTAGAAGCTCTTGGCGGAAAATACTACTCTCATATGAAACTTATTGGCAGTGGTAAGGGTAGATACTATGGAATAGTAACTTTCAGCAAGTTCCCGATTGTCAGGAAAGGTGAAATAGTACATCCGGGATCATCGAGTCTTTCCATATATACAGATGTTCTGATTAAGAATGATACCTTCAGAATTTACAATAACCATCTTCAGTCTTTCAGACTTCACAAAATGGAACGTTCCTTCATTGAAGAACTTACAATTTCTGATGATAAACAAACTATTAATGAGGTAAAGAGTTTGTCAGTCAGCCTGAAAAAGGGATTCGTCAAGAGGGCTCAACAGGCTCAAAATGTTAAAGAAAATATTAACAACTCTCCATTTCCGGTTATTGTTGCGGGTGATTTCAATGACACCCCGGAGTCGTATGTTTATACTAAAATCCGAAAAGGCCTCAACGATTCTTTTGTTAATTCAGGTTATGGTGCAGGATTCACATACATAGGCAATTACCCACGAAACAGGATAGACTACATCTTATATAATAGTGCTATTGTCAACAGCTGTTTTGAGATAATTAAAGTCAGGTATTCTGATCATTATCCGATCATTGCATATTTTAAAAATAAAAACTAGAAAGGAAGCTTCCTGAGATCGACGTTTCCGCCTGAGATAATCAGTCCCGTTTTTTTACCCTTAAATATACCCGGATTTTCTTTTACAACCGCCAGAACTGTCGCTGATGAAGGCTCGATTATGATTTTCATTCTCTCCCAGACAAGAAGCATACATTCAATAATTGAATCTTCTTTTGCTGTAAGAATTTTATCGACATTCTTTTTAATTACAGAAAATGTAAGTTCGCTTAAAGAAGTCAGGAGCCCGTCGGCGCATGTTACCGGATTAACTGAAGGAGTTAATACCCCTGTTGTAAATGAGATAAATGCATCATTTGCGTTAAGTGGCTCTGCGCCAATAGCCTGGATATTACTGTTAACTCCCTTTACGCAAGCTGATGTGCCGCTCAGCAGTCCGCCGCCGCCAATAGGCGCCACAACTATTTCAAGGTCCTCTATTTCCTGAAGGAGTTCCAGTGCTGCAGTGCCCTGTCCGCATATAACATTGAAATTATCATAAGGATGTATTAGTGTTGCCCCGGTTTTTTCAATTATCAGGCGAGTTGCTTCTTCACGGGCCTGCAGAGTGGCTTTACAATATGTTATTTCAGCTCCATAACCTGCAACGGCATTCTTCTTGACAACCGGTGCATTCTCGGGCATCACAATTTTCGCCGTTATTCCGCTCATCCGGGCTGCCAGTGCGAGGGCTGCAGCATGATTTCCTGATGAATGTGTAACGACACCTTTGCTCCTTTCCGCAGATGACAATGAAAGAACAGCATTTGTTGCTCCCCTGAACTTAAAGGCTCCAACCTTTTGAAAGTTTTCACATTTAAAAAACAATTCACAGTTAAAAAGTTCATTTAACTGTTTCGACTTCATAACAGGTGTATTATGAATAAAGGGTTTGATCTTTGAATGTGCAGTCTTAATATCGGGCAACTCGGGTATTCTCATAGCAAACGTTTTGTCAAAAATAAAAAATTAATCGGTGGCATACAGTTTATTCTTAACTTTGAATAACTAATAATATCCCGAATATGAAACCTTGTTCCCATCCATGGCACTGTGTCGAACCAGGAAAAAATGCTCCTGCCTTCGTGAAAAGTATAATTGAAATTCCAAAAGGATCAAAAGGGAAATATGAACTTGACAAAGTAACTGGATTACTGCGCCTCGACAGGGTATTGTTTTCGTCAGTGCACTATCCCGCCAATTATGGTTTCATACCTCAAACCTACTGCGACGATCATGACCCGCTTGATATTCTTGTTATCTGTTCAATCGACGTGTACCCATTATGCATTGTAGAGGCAAAAGTGATCGGTGCAATGGAGATGGTTGACGGGGAAGAGCGCGATGATAAAATAATAGCAGTAGCCGAAAACGATATGTCAGTCAATTATATTCATGAGCTTTCTGAGCTTCCTCCTCATACCCTTGTTGAACTGAAGAGGTTTTTTGAAGACTATAAAATGCTCGAACATAAAAATGTAATTGTTGAGCAATTCATGAACAAGGAGAAAGCATATGAGATTATCCTTGAGGGGATGAGGCTTTACCAGGAAAAAAAAGTTATATTAAATCCTCCTCAGTAGCTAAGGGCCTTCTTGACTTCAGGCTTATGAGCCATAGGGCAACCGGGAACAGGACAATTAATAATTTTGTGCTCTTTGTTATCTACCGGTTCCCATCCCATTATGAGATACAATGCAAAAAACCCGATTATATATGCTGCAACTATATGCCATCCGTTTTTAACCCAGAGAATTACATTTCGCCCTTCAGGGAATTTATTTGTAATAGCTACTCCGGCTGATGAACCGAACCATATCATCGATCCTCCGAAACCAACACTATATGCAAGCATCCCCCAGTCAAAATGACCCTGAACAAGGCATAACTTTGTTAACGGGATGTTGTTAAAGACAGATGAGAGGAAACCAAGAGCAAGAGCTGTGATCCATGAAGCATTGGGAAAATCTTCTACAGGCATAAGCGATGCACAAAACACCAGGCAGAGTAGAAATATTGTTCCTTTAATTGCCCCCGGGACTTCTTTCCAAGGTACAGGTCTTAAAAAGGCACTTAAAACTATAGCAATCCATACTCCCAATGCAGGCATATCGTAAAGGATGTTCGAAATAATTGCACCGGCGAGCATCATCCCGACACAGAAAATTTTCACCCAGTCAACCTTAACATTCGGTGTTGCATCTTTTTGTATTCTCTGATATTTATCCTGCTGATGAGATGCAAACCATGCAAAAAACAACAGAGCAATACCGGCAGCTATAAATCCGTGCAACACATTTAAAGCACTTACTCCATCAATCCACATCATTGTAGTTGTGGTATCCCCCACTACGCTCCCGCTTCCTCCTGCATTGCTGGCTGCAACAATTGCAGCAATATACCCTAAATGTACTTTCTTCTTAAATACAACCATTGCAATGGCGCCCCCAATAAGTGCAGCAGCAATATTGTCAAGAAATGATGATAATATAAATATGAAAATTAATAGTACAAATGGACCTTTCCAGTCATCAGGCAGGAAGTTAGGCAAAATATCAGGCACTCCTGATTCTTCAAAAATTTTAGATAAAATGGCGAATCCAAGCAGGAGACCCAGCAGATTTAATATTAATCCCCACTCTCCCTGACGTTGTCCTTTATCCAAAAGTTGCTCACCGAATGGTGTCGTCCCGAAGAGATGCTCAAAAAAATGGAAACCCGGATCAAAAGTGATTTTAAAAGTCAGTAATACTGCAAGTCCGGCCACGGCAACAAGAAAAGTCTGTTTATTAAAAAGGGCAACACCAAGTAGTATCAGTCCGAAGATAATAAATTCCACCCTGACGGGTCCCACTGATGGCACCTTACCTGTAGATGCTGAGACTGTAAGAGGAATAAGGAACAAGGAGATTAAAAGCAATAACTTTCTAAAAAAAATATTCCAGGCTTTTAAGTGGAAGTTTATCATTTAAGTGAGAAAGTGGCTAATGTGCTTTTGCCGTGGCAATTATCATTTTTGAATTTAATTTGTTCCCTAAAGAAAGCACATTCACTAGATCCTGTATTGGGAGAGTATTATCGAACCGTAACATGATGAAGGCCTCTGGAGAAATTGCCATCTCTTTTTTAAGCTGCGATTCAAGCGCCTCAAAAGGTACCCTGGTATTATTTACAAAATACATTTTCTCTTTGGTCATTGTAAGGTTGATCTCCTTCTTCTGAAGTGTCTGACTGCTGCGCGAACTGGGCAATGAAACTTTAATCATGCTTGGATTAAGCAGCGTGGATGTGATAATGAAGAACAGCATAAGAAAGAACATGATGTCATTCATGGAAGAAGTGAAAACTTCGGCAGTAAAATCCTTTTTCTTACGAAGATCAATCATTTCGATGGGCTTTTTAACAGGTCAATGAAATTCATTGCATTCCATTCAAGCTGATGGATAGCTTTATTCAAAATAATATTGAGCCAATGGTACCCGATATAGGCAAGTATACCAACAGTGAGC
>OCZT010005813.1_pt1 | contig 12251 bp, 11 predicted proteins | sample 1539031 | NCBI WGS metagenome assembly OCZT01 (sample SAMEA3539308, study PRJEB22396) | soil metagenome | biome: tundra; feature: field; material: soil | place: USA | collected 2010-05 | depth 0.15 m
GCACTGTCGGCGTCCGGCGGCATTCGCGGTCGGTCGCATCCCCGCAAAGCGGGGCGGCCGATGGGGCGGAGCAGGGGCCCCATCTGCAAGATGGGGATGCGACCCGAATTCGGACGCATGGGGCCGCCGGCCGCCCACGGCCGCCTCCGGGGTCAGATCCCCGGCTCGCGCCGGGGCCCCTCTTCCGCCCTTCGGCGGCCCCTGCTCCCTGCTCATGCCGCTATTCGACGACGATGTTCGCGTCGCGCGCCACCTGCCGCCATTTCTCGAAATCGGTGTGCACATAGGCGGCAAATTCCGCTTGGGTCATGTCCATGATCTCGACGCCCATGCTGTGGTAGCGCGCGCGCACGGCCTCGACGCCGAGCGCTTTGCGCAGCGCGGCATGGAGCTTCTCCACCACCGCAGGCGGCATGCCGGCCGGCCCGAACAGGCCGGTGAAGGTGCTCGCCTCGTAGCCTGCGAGGCCGAGTTCGGCGAGCGTAGGCACGTTCGGCAGCGACGGCGAGCGCAGCTTCGAGGTGACGGCCAGCGCCTTGATGCGGCCTTCGCGGATATGGCCGATCGAGGCGGTCATCTGGTCCATCATGGTCTCGACCTGGCTGCCGAGCAGATCTGTGATCGCCGGCCCGCTGCCCTTGTACGGGATGTGTATGAGCTTCAGGCCCGTCTGGCGCATCATCAACTCGAGCGCGAGATGGTTGGATGAGCCGTTGCCGGCGGAGGCGATGCTCACCTGTCCCGGTTTCGCCTTGGCGTAGGCGACGAACTCCGCGAAATTCGTCACCGGCGTTTTCGGCGCTGCCGTGAGCACCATCGGCACCGACTGAATCGGTCCGATCGCGGTGAGGTCCTTGACCGGGTCATAGGCGATGTTTTTGTACACGGCCGGCGCGTTGGTTACCGTGCCGCTCGAGCCGAGCAGCAGGGTGTAGCCGTCGGGCGGGGATTTGGCGACGGCGGCGGTGCCCGTCGTTCCGCCTGCGCCCGGCCGGTTCTCGACGATCACCTGCTGCCCGAGCGCCTCGGCCAGGGCCGGTGCCACGGTGCGCGCAGTGATGTCCACGTTGCCGCTGGGCGGCCAGGGAACGATGATCCTCACCGGGCGGTTGGGAAACTCCTGCGCGAGGGCCGCCGGACAAAGAACCGCCGCCGACACTGTCGCCAGGGAAAGCATCAAGTTTTTTAGCATCTTCCCTCCTCCGGCGCTAATATAACCCATAGTTTGCGGTTTGCGCGAACATGGCACAGAAGGAGTGGCGGCATGAGCAGGGAGCAGGGGCTCCGCTTTGCGGGGATGCGACCGACCGCGAATGCCGCCGGACGCCGACAGTGCCAATGCGAAACCGCGACACCGGAAAAGGAGGCGGAGGCATGAGCGGCTTGACCGATTCGATCGCGCATTTCGTCAGCGGCGGCACCGCTGTACCAGAGGAGGCGGCGCGCATCGTGCGCACCGGCTTCACCGACACCATCGCCACCATGATCGCCGGCAGGAACGAAACGGTGGTGGGTATCGTGCGCCAATTCGTGGCGGCGCGGCGTTCCGCCGCGCGCGAAGCGCGCGTGCTGTTCGGCGCGGAGAGTGCGGCCGCAGCCGATGCCGCGCTGATCAACGCCACCGCGGCCCACGCGCTCGACTACGACGACGTCGCGCTCGGCGGTCATCCGAGCACGGTGCTGGTGCCGGCGGTGCTGGCCGAGGGCGAGCATCTGGGCGCCTCCGGCGCGGACGCGCTGCGTGCCTATCTGGTGGGTTACGAAGTCTGGGCCGAGTTGCTGTCGCGCGAACCCGACGCCTACCACCTGAAAGGCTGGCATCCTACGGCGGTGCTGGGCACGGTGGGCGCGGCCGCCGCCGTGGCGCATCTGCACCAGCTTTCCCCCGTGGACTGCCGCAACGCGCTCGGCCTGGCGGCGAGCATGGCGAGCGGGCTGGTAGCCAATTTCGGCACCATGACCAAGCCGCTGCACGCCGGTCGCGCCGCGGCCTGCGCCATCGAAGCAGTGCGGCTCGCTGCCATGGGCCTGACCTCCGCGCCAGACGCGTTCGAGCATCACGCGGGCTTCCTCGCCGCGTTCTCACCCAAAGGCCGCGCCGAGCGCGAGCGCCCGGCGTCCGGTCTGGGCAAGCAGTTGCGCATTCTCGATACCGGCCTGTCGATCAAGAAGTATCCGATGTGCTACGCCACGCATCGCGTGATCGACGGCGTGCTCGACCTGGCCAAGGCGCACGATCTGAAGGCGCAGGACGTGCGCGAGATCCATGCCACCATAGGCGTGGCACAGGCCTCGATGCTGCGCAATCACGCGCCGGTGACCGGGCTCGAAGCTAAGTTCAGTCTCGAATTCGCGGTCGCGTCCGCGCTGGTGCGGCGCAAGGTGGGGCTGGCGGAACTCACGGACGGATTCGTCGCTGAAGCGCCGGTGCGCGAGGCGATGGGCAAGGTGAAAATTGCGACGGTGGACACGAAGTGCCCGATCGAGCCGATTTTCGCGCTGACCGACCGCGTCGTGCTCGAGCTGCGGGACGGGCGCAAACTGGACTCGGGCGAGATCCGCTTTGCGCGCGGCAACGCCAAGCTGCCGCTCAAGCAAGAGGAACTGACGGCGAAATTTCTCGACTGCGCCGCCGGCGCCGATTATCTCGATGCAGGCGCCTTGTACCAGGCCTTGAACAAGCTGGGCGAGCAGGCGAGCCTGCGTAAACTTGGGGCGCGTCCCGCGACGGCTTGACTGTGGCAGGACCACCGCCGGGCTATAACCGGATTGGATTTACCTAAGGCGACATATGGCGACCCCCAACCCAATCGATCTGAGCCACAAGCAAGTCCTGGACGCCATGCTGCTGAAACTCTCGGGTGTGGAAGCAGGAGAAATGACCGGCCTCCTCGCCTACTTCGTCGGCAAGAAGATGTTCGCGTGCGTCTGTAACGGCGGTGTGGGCGTGAGACTCTCGGCTGCGGAAGCTGCAAATCTCCAGTTCTCCAAGGACAACGTCGTTCCGTTTGAGCCAAAGGGCAGGAAGAGCACCAGGGAATGGATTCAGATCAACCACGAAAACTCTGCCGATTACGAAAAGGATCTGGAGATATTCCAGTCCTCTATCGCGTTCGTCAAAGCCGCAAAAGGCTAGATCCGCTGACCAGGGTGCCGTAGCAATAGACTGGGCTCTTACGTCGACGACAACTTGCTCCAGCTGCGTGGCATTGCTTAAGCGCATGAACGCTACGCACCGAAAAATTCGCCACTCTATGGGGTAGAGGCCGAGGCGACGACTGTGGGCGGATAATGAACCTGCGCCGCCGTGGGATTCTAGGAGGGCGGGAAAATAGCCGCCGCCGTCGAGTGGCAACGAATCCGCAGCCAATAGCGGTCGTTCCGGCGAATCGGATTCGTACACCTTTTGGATCAATCGCGCCCAGGCCGCTCTGGCGCGCGCGGCAGACCCGCTCACATATTCGACGCTTGCTGCGGGTTTGGTCGCCGGGTCTTGCGCCTGCAGCGCCTTCGCCCGCTCGCCTGAGCGCGTCAAATTGCCGGAGACTTTCTTCAGCGGCGGTTCAATATCTTGTCGAAATCGTCGTCGACTCCGAGTACGTAGCGGGCCAGATCGTCCACCACGTCGTCGAGCGCCTTCGACTCGAGCCGGCACCGGACTCGGCCGGGGCGCCGGACGTTGACCAGCTCGATCTCGACGGACGACTTGTCGTAGTCGACGCGGATGTTGACCTCGCAAGGAAGCGGGGCGGAAACCGTGAATGCCTCACGCGTCACCTGTCCGAAGTCGCTCTTTGCTTCGGTCTTGGCCTCAAAGGGGATGTTCAGCATTTTGAGATACTCGTGGAAGCGAGCAATGTCCGCCCCACGCAAGGTCGCCTTCGCGGGGACCGTAGGCTGGGCCCGGAACCTGAAGAACAAGTGATCGCCGCGGTCCTCCCCGTCGATCTTGTGGCTGCGCAGATCGACAAATGCATTGGACAGCCTTACGGCGGGCAGGCGCCCAAGCAAGAAGTAATCGTACGGGCGCCCCGTCGTCGGATTGACGCCGTTCAGTTCACGCGCAACCTCGGCGAGGTACTGCAAGGCGGCACGCATGCTTTGATCGAGACCCGCGTCGGCCTTGGCCTTCTTCACCACCGGGTCATCCTCGGGTGAGCGCGTCGATGCATTCTGCTTCAGCAGATCGAGCGCGCCCCGACGCGATCCGGTGTCTGCTCCGGTGACGGAGGTAGCGCCGCTCCTCTGGCTCTCGCGCTGGCGCTCGAATGCTTCGCGCTTGCGCGCCTCTGTTTCGCTCCAGCGGTGCAGTTCCTCCTCTTTCTTGCGGCGCGCCTCTTCCTCTGCGCGCAGCCGCGCCTGTTCCTCCGCTTCGAAGTTGCGCGAGAAGGTGTCCAGGTCCAGAAGGAACGCGCTGCCCTTCCTTTCCGCCTCCGGGGAAGGCGTCGATGCTGCCTGCGCCGCCGCCGGAAGGACGGCGGTTTTCTCGTGCTGCGGCTGGCCAGTCTGCGAGCCGCGCGCGAGCACCATCGTCTTTTCGTCGTCCGCTTGCGCTCGTGCCACGCTCGAGGGCTCGAAACTGCGCAGATTGCGAAGATCGTTCGCCATCTCGCCTGCTCGCTGGTAGCGATCCTCCGGCTTCTTCGCGAGCGCTTTGCTCAGGATGACTTCGAACGCCGCGGGAATGGATGGGTCCAGTTGTGTGATCGGAGGATGCGGTTCCGCCGCGATCCGGTTGATAAGCGGGAAGATCGTGCTGTCCTCGGGACGAACGAATGGCGCGCGCCCGGCCAGCATCTCGTAGAGCACCACCCCGAGCGAGAAAATGTCGGAGCGCGGATCTATCGGCAGGCCAAGCACCTGCTCGGGCGACATGTAGCGTGGCGAGCCGATCATGGTGCCGGTCTGCGTCATCGTCGAGGCCGGCATGTAAGCAACGCCGAAGTCCGTGAGCTTGACGTGTCCCGATGCCGAGACGACCACGTTCGCCGGCTTGACGTCGCGGTGCACAATGCCCAGTTGCTGCGCACGATTAAGCGCGTCCGCGATCTGGGCCACAATGTCTGCGATGGTCTGAAACGGCAAGCGTGCGGACTCACCGAGAATCTGCTGCAGTGACCGGCCCTCCAGGAGTTCCATCGCCATGTACGCGACGCCGTCCTGCTCGCCCACATCGAAGATCGTCACAATGTTGGGATGGTTCAGCTGTCCGGCGGATTTCGCCTCGCGCAGGAAGCGCGGGCGCACCTCGGCAATAACCTCTTCCGGCAGGTTCGGATGCAGCGTCTTGATAGCGACTTCACGTTCGATGAGCGGATCATGAGCGCGATACACCGTGCCCATGGCCCCGCGTCCCAACTCACCTAGGATGCGGTAGCGACCGAGCGTAGTGTGGATCATGGATCTTCGCGACTTGGAGGAACTCGAAGGTTACTAGCATCCTTGAATCTCGCACCGTTGGCAAGCGATTCGAGTCGCGCCGAGCCGACGGGCCGTCCTCCATTCGGTGCGCACGCTCCCGGTGTGCACACGTTCTCCATTGGCCGCGTGGATGTCTGCTTTCGGGGGGCAGAACTTCCGCTATCGGCCCGGTGATTCCCTCAAGTTGGCGCTCCCGAGCGTACCGGTGTCGCTCGCATGCGCATTTTCAATTGCAGAAATACTCTACGCCTTCCTCTGCCTCCGCCTCCGCTCGCGGCTGGCCGAAGGTGATCCACCCGTGCTTCCCGAGCGTCAACTCCTCACGCCGCAGCAAGATCTCGGTTCCCCCCTCGGCGGTGACGTAAGTCCCATTCGTACTTTGGTCGGCAAGGACGAACTTGTCCTGGCGCCGCTCGATGGTGCAGTGCTTCCGTGAGGCCCTGTTGTTGGCGATGACGAGGTTGCAGTCCGGGGCACGCCCCATGGTGATCGAGTCATTGTCGCGCCGACGGATGATTTCCCGGTCGCGGTACTTCAGGCGCAGCACTAGCGGCTCGGGTTTGGCGTTCGTACGAGCGGCGATGAACATGGTCATGTCGTCGGCATGGCGCCAGATGAGCTCACACAGTTCGACTTCTTCGGCCTTGCCCTTGACATGGATCGCGTACAGGGGTCGCTTGAAACTGCGGAACACCGGGCCGAGCAGGTCCGAGGTTTCGCGCGAGATGATGATCTGGCTCCTTCCTGCCTGTTCGACGAGCCGGGCGGCAAGGTTCACGGTGTCGCCGAAGATGTCATTGTCGTTCTGGATCACGGGTCCGCAATGAAAGCCGATCCGAACGCCGAGCTTGGTCGCGCCCACCAGTGGAAGCGCGTCGATCGCGTGCTGCATGCTGCTCGCGGCATAGGCCGCTGCGTCGGGGGTCGGAAACACGGCCATGACTTCGTCGCCGATTGTCTTCACGACGCGCCCGCCCGAGGATTCGACAGTCTGCCGCAGTTGATCAATGCAGCGTGCGATCGCCTCCATGGCAGCCTTGTCGCCTTCGGATTCGTACAGTTTCGTGCTGCCGCTCACGTCGGCAAACAGAACCGTGACCTGCCTTGCCTGATCCATGACCTCCCTGATTCATCGCGTTCCAGGGCGTTTGTGAAAACACTGGGGGTTTCGTTCAATGAATTGCATAGACATACAAAGAGACTGATTCTGGAAATCAGTCTACTCCGAGTGCAAGACTCTCGCAAAATTACGGTGGATTGGCTTTGACATGAACGCAGAGACGGTCAAACCCGGAAGGAGATCGACTGGCCGCTCAGGGGTTGATAGCGGCCGCCGAATGTCGTCTCCTCGGCCTGGACTCGAACCACGGACCAACGGATCATGAGTCAGCCATCCATGTCGCGGCGAGGGCACCGCTCCCGCTACCCGTTCAATACGACCGCGGCATGCCGAGGATGTGCTCGCCGATGTAGGCCAGGATGAGATTGGTCGACACCGGAGCGATCTGAAGCAGCCGCGTTTCTCGCCATTTGCGCTCGACGTCGTACTCTCGCGCATAGCCGAACCCGCCATGAGTCTGCATGCAGGCCTCGGCCGCATGCCAGGCGGCCTCGGAGGCGAGCATCTTCGCCATGTTTGCGTCGTCGCCGCAGGGCAGTCCGGCCTGGAACATGGCCGCCGCCTTCCTCAGCAGAATGTCGGCCGCCTCGATCTCGGCATGGGCGTGCGCAATCGGGAACTGGATGCCCTGATTCTGGCCGATCGGCCGGTCGAACACGATGCGCTCCTTCGCATAGGCGACCGCTTTTCGGGTGAACCAGCGCGCATCGCCGATGCCTTCGGAGGACACCAGGATGCGTTCGGCGTTCATGCCGTCGAGAATGTACTTGAAACCCTTGCCTTCCTCGCCGATCAGGTTCTCGACCGGCACGCGCGCCCCGTCGAAGAACACTTCCGTGGTGTTGTGGTTGACCATGGCCTTGATCGGCTTGATCTCCAGCCCCTTGCCGAGGCAGGCGCGAATGTCGAGCAGAAACACCGACAGGCCCTCGGTTTTTTTCTTGACCTCGTCCACCGGCGTGGTGCGCGCGAGCAGCAGCATCAGGTCCGAGTAGAAGGCGCGCGAGGTCCACACCTTCTGCCCGTGGATCAGATAGTGATCGCCGTCTTTCGAGTTGACCCGCACCGCGCGCGTCTTGAGCTTGGTGGTGTCGGTGCCCGTGGTCGGTTCGGTCACCCCGAACGCCTGCAGCCGCAACTCGCCGCTCGCGATCTTCGGCAGGTACTGCGATTTCTGCGCCGCGCTGCCGTGGCGCAGCACGGTGCCCATGATGTACATCTGCGCGTGGCAAGCGCCCGCGTTGCAGCCGGAAGCGTGTATTTCCTCGAGAATGACCCCCGCCGCGCGCAACGGCAGTCCGGCCCCGCCATACTCCTCCGGAATCAGCGCGGCCAGGTACCCGGCTTCGGTAAGCGCCTTGACGAACTCGGCGGGATACGCCTCGCGCGCTTCCAGGTCGCGCCAGTACGCGCCGGGAAAGTTGGCGCAGATGCGGCGCACGCTTTCGCGAATCTCCGGGAAATCCTCGCCCAGCGGAACCCGTACGTCTTCAAGTCTTGTGGCAGCACCCATGCGGATCGAATCCTCTGTGTATTTGACGAATTGGCTGTTGTGCAGCAGGGGCAGTAGCGATGCGGAAGGGGCCAGGCGCTAGGCTGCGCGCCGCTCTTCGGCGCGCAGGTAATTGCGCGGCAGGCCGGCGCGCGCCAATGCGCCCTGCATTTCGATATCCGGCAGCGCCTCGCGCACGATGCGCCTGACTTCGAGCAGTTTCTCCAGGTCGACTCCGGTGGTGAGGCCCATCGAATCGAGCATGAAGCACAGGTCGTCCATGACGATATTGCCGGTCGCGCCCGGCGCGAACGGGCAGCCGCCCAGGCCCGCCAGCGACGCATCGAAGCTGCGCACGCCGCACTCGAGCGCGGTGGCGACGTTGGCGAGCCCGGTGCCGCGGGTGTCGTGAAAATGGGCCGCAATCGGCAGCGTGCCGGTCTCCGCCATCACCGCCTTGAATACAGCGCGTACCTGCGCCGGATCGGCGTAGCCTACGGTGTCGGCGACCACGAGTTCGTCCGCACCGGCCTCGGCCAGCAGCAGCGCGTATTTGACCACGTCGGCGACTGGCACTCTCCCCTCGAAGGAACAGCCGAGCGCGGTGGAGAGTCCGCCCACGATGCGCGGACGCCGGCTCTCAGGCTGCGCCTTGACCAATTCGACTATCCTCGCGAAATCGGCGACCGATTCCTCGCGCTCGCGGCGCACGTTCTTGAGGTTGTGCGTCCTGCTCACCGACATGACGAAATTGAGCTTGTGGACTCCAAGGGCCAGGCCGCGCTCGGCGCCTTTGGAGTTCGGGATCAGCGCCGCCACGGTGAGTCCCGGGATCGCCAGCGCGCGCCGCGTCACCTCCTCGGCATCGACGAACTGAGGGATCAGCTTCGGCGGCACATAAGAGGTGACCTCGATTTCGCGCACGCCCGCCGCCGCCTCGGCCTCGATCCAGGCGATCTTGCTGTCGGTTGGCATGAACGTGGGGTGGATTTGCAGCCCGTCGCGCAGGCCGACTTCGCGCACGATGATATCGATATTTTTCATTTCATTTTCCTTTGAACACGGGCTTGCGTTTTTCATTGAACGCCTTGACGCCCTCGTAGCGGTCCTCGGTTTCCACGAGGTGGTTGTAGGCCTCGACTTCGAAACGATAGGCGGTCTTCAGCTCCATCTGCATACCGAAGCGAACCGACTTCTTAATCTGGCGCACCGACAGCGGCGCGTTGCCGGCGATGGTGCGCGCGGTCTCCAGCACCTTGGGCATCAGCTCCTGCGGCTCGCACAGCTCGTTCGCGAGGCCCCAATCGTACGCCTGCTGCGCGCTGAACGGCCGTCCGGTCATGATGATTTCCTTGGCGCGGCGCTCGCCCAGCGCGCGCGGCAGGTTCTGCGTGCCCCCTGCGCCCGGCATGATGCCGAGCGTCACCTCGGTCAGGGCGAGGCGCGCGCTCTTGACGGCGTAGATGAAATCGCAGGATAGCGCGGTCTCGAGGCCGCCCCCATAGGCGTGGCCGTTGACTGCAGCGATCACCGGCAGGGTCAGATCGACCAGCGTCCAGTATTGACGCTCGAACAGCTGATGCTGGCGCACCCACTGCTCCTTCGACATGCCATTGCGCTCCTTCAGGTCGCCGCCGGAGCAGAAGATCCGCTCGCCCGCGCCGGTCAGCACCACGCAGCGCACGTCGCCTGCGTCCTCGGTCAGCCTGGTCCACAGGTCGAGGAAATCGCGGCCCATCTGGGTGTTGATCGCGTTGCCCACTTCGGGCCGGTTGAGCGTGACCACGAGCACATGCGGCTCGGCCATTTCGGTCTTGAGGGTGGCGTAGTTCGGCAGTTCCATCGATTTATCCTTTGCTTTTCTTGATGATTTCGTCGGTGTGCTCGCCCAGCCTCGGCGGGCGGCTGCGTATGGCGGGGCGTACGCCGTCAAAGCTCAAGGGCAGGCCGATGAGCTTCATCGCGCTGCCGGGCACGTCCTGCAACAGACCCAGTGCCTTGGTCTGCTCGTGCGCGAGCATCTGCGCAATGTTCTGCACCGGTGCGCAGGGTATGCCCGCCGCCTCCAGCAGCGCGGTCCACTCGCTGTTGCTGCGAGCGGACATCTCCGCCTCGATCAGCGCATAAAGGATCGCCTGGTGCTCGACCCGCTGCGGATTGCTCGCAAAGCGCGGATCGTCGCTCCATTCCGGGTGCCCCAGGACCTGCGCCAGCCGGCGGAACAGGCCGTCGCTGCCGGCGGCGACCACCAGATCGCCGTCCGCGGTGGAGTACGCGCGGTAGGGCACGATGCCGTTCGCTCCGGAGCCTTGCTTCGCCGGCAGTTCGCCCGAAGCCAGATAGTGCGCGGCGAGAAGCGATACCCAGGTCGCCGCGGTTTCGAACAGCGACACGTCGACGACGCCCCCCTTGCCGGTGTCGCGCCGCCGATGCAGCAGGGTGAGCACGCCGATGACGGCCCACATGCCGGTGCCCAGATCGACGATCGACGGGCCGACGCGCACCGGCGGGCGTCCAGTCTCGCCGGTCGTGCTCATCATGCCGCTGAAGGCCTGCATCAGCGGATCGTAGCCCGGACGCTCTTTGAACGGGCCGACGCGGCCGAAAGCGCCGAGATTGCAGTAGATCAGGCCCGGCTTGCCGGCCATTAGCGTAGCGCCGTCCAGCCCGAGATTGTCGACCTGCCCCGGGCGCAGGTTTTGCAGTACGACGTCGGCGCGCTCATGGATCAGGCGCTTGAGCAGCGCGAGCTGCTGCGGGTCGCGCAAATCGCAGACGGCCGATTTCTTGTTGCGGTTGAGCGGCTGGAAAGCCGCCGCTGCACCGTCCCAGAAGGGCGGTCCCCATTTGCGCGCGTCGTCGCCCTCGGTCTTCTCGATCTTGATCACCTCGGCACCCAGGTCACCGAAAATCTGGCCGGCGAACGGTGCCGCGACGCTGTGGCCAAGCTCGACCACGACGATGCCTGCGAGAGGTGCTGGGGAATTCAATTGGCTTCTGTTCTTTTACATCGGTGTTAAGTTGACGGTACCCGGATGAAGGCGGCAGGAACAGCCGCCATGGTGTCATTGACCTAATTACTCTAACATATGGCCAAGACAAGGAGGGCATTAACATGGCAACTCGGCGCTGGATAACCTGGGTGGGAGCAGCCTGGATACTGCTGCTGGCGGGCGTGCCCGCCTTGTGCATGGCGCAACCCTATCCTTCGAAACCGATCCGGCTGGTTCTTACCCAGGGCCCCGGTTCGGGCAGCGATGTCATCGGTCGCATGTTCGCAATCAAGCTGAGCGAAGGCCTCGGGCAGAGCGTGGTGGTCGAAAACCGCACCGGCGCGAGCGGCATCATCGGGCACGAGTTCGTGCTCAAATCGCCGCCGGACGGCTACACGCTGTTGCTGTCGACGACCGCGCCTCTGATTGTCGTCCCGGCGATCAATGCCCAGGCGAAATATCGCGCCGCCGATTTCGTCGCCGTGACGCCGATATACCGCGGTGACTTCGTCATTTTCACGGCGAACCTGCCGGGTGCGCCGAAGACGCTGCAGGAACTGGTCGAGCGGCTGCGGGCGAAACCGGAGAACTTCGCCTCTGCGGGTGCCGGAACCATGGGGCATCTGGTGTCGGAAGTCTTCCTGCAGCAAATGGGGCTGCGGGCGACGCACATCCCGTACAAGGGCAGCGGCCAGTCGCTGAACGATCTCGCCGGCGGCCAGGTGCTGTTCACCAGCGACTCGCCCGCCGCCGGCAGCGGGCTGCTGCGCGCCGGGCGGCTGAACGCGCTCGCGGTGACCGGCAACGAACGCATGGCATCGCTGCCGCAGGTGCCGACGTTGGCCGAAAGCGGGATCAAAGTGGCTCGTCCGCTGGGTTCATTCGGAGGAATTTTCGCGCCGCCCGGCACGCCGAAGGAGATCGTCGCGCGTCTCAATGCGGAGACTGCCCGCGTGCTGCAGAACCCGGATTTCAAGGCGCGGTTGGCGGCGATCGAGGTTGAGACGCTCATCCTATCGCCGGAAAACTTCGCCGAATATGTGCGGCAGGAGGCGTCCTTCTGGGAACGTTTCGTCAGTCAGCTCGGGGTGAAGATCGAGTGATGGCGCATTATATAGGGCGTCTCGAATGCCGTCGCATGTCAGGAGGGGACTTGCGCGCAGCGCGCAAGTCCGTTGCTAGATCGGAAGAGCGTCGTGTAGGGAAAGAGTGTAGATCTCGGTGG
>OCZT010005814.1_pt1 | contig 12250 bp, 12 predicted proteins | sample 1539031 | NCBI WGS metagenome assembly OCZT01 (sample SAMEA3539308, study PRJEB22396) | soil metagenome | biome: tundra; feature: field; material: soil | place: USA | collected 2010-05 | depth 0.15 m
CGCAAGACCCTCGGCTTTATGAAACCATCCGAGAAGCTCGCCGCCCTTGTTGCGCCCACCCCTTGAACTCACCCAGCTAGGCGGAGAGCGCCCTCCTCCGCCAGACAGCGACAGCGGTGTCGGAAAGCCCCAGTCCGTCGAAATCTATGGCTTAGCGCGCCACCAGAGCGAGGACACCGGGCCGGGGTCAGCGTGCTGGCCATCGTCGTCGCGACCTCGGTGGGACTCCCTTGGCCCAGATCCGTACAGACCGCCAACGCACACCGGTCTGGTCAAGCTCTCCAAACGGTCCTCAGGCACCGCTCCCCAACAGACATCATCATCAAACACCAGCACGATTGATCTGGGCATGGCGTAGGCGCCAATCAAGCTCCGCTCAGACTCACCGCATTCACGCGCCATCTTGTCCAGCTCGTCGAGGAACTCATTGCTGGGAGTCCAGATCGCTGCCTGCGCTTACGCTGACTCTGTCCTGACTCCCATGGCTCCATTGAACACCTATTTCACCCGACCGCCGGGCTGACCAAACTCGACCTGGCCGCCACCGGGCCTTCCGGTGACCGGAGTGGTGGGCTCTACCTGGCCGCCCATTGCCCAAGCGCGGATCCCACGACCGCGAGATGGGTCGGGGGGACGCGGGATAGCATCTCCTCCAACGCGGCACGGCGCGCCGCCGCTACCGCGTCGCGCAGCTTCCTGGCCCTCGGGGCGGGTACCCAGCGCTCTCCGCCAGCGGGCCCGAGCGTACTCTCCACCATCTCGGCGGCCTCCAGTTCGGCCCTCACCGCCCCCGCTGGCCCCTTGGTGTGCGTGGCCGAGCGATCGAACCCCTCCGGGGTGGCGCCTTGGTCCGGAAGCGACAGCAGTACGGCCTCGGCCCCGGGCGAGAGCTGCCAGAGCAGAGAACGATCAGGCTGGCTGAGCCTGCGGTCGACATCCGAACTGAAGCGGTCCAACGCGGCAACCAACTGGTCGGCGAGCAGAGGCAGCTCACCCACCTCCCGGTTTCCCTGGGCCCGGCTGACATGGATCCGCACCGTCGTCCCGGCGTCTGAGGATCGGATCTGAGCCAGGTGGCAAAGTTGATTCACCAGCCAGAGCCCCCGGCCGTGCTCTTCAGGAAGCATGGGACGCTCCCTACCCACCAGCGGATTCTCGATGCGGCCCCGGTCCTGGACCTCGCAGACCAGCCCGGCAGAATCCGCCCAGACCCGCACCTTGCCGCGCCCCCCGCCGCGGTGGATGCTGTTGGTGACGAGCTCGGTCACCGCCCACTCGAGATCGGCGCGCCTCATCGTCGGCAGCTGCGCCTGCACAGCTCGCCGGGCGACGAAATCACGAACCTCGAGGTATTGCCCGGGCGCGAACACGAACTCGTCGACCTGGCCCTTCGGCGCCGGCAGGGGACCCTCGAAGTGCGCGGTGACTCCGTCGATTCCCACGTACAGGTCAGTGCTCAACTGCCGCCCCCGGTGGCGAACCACGGGGTGGGTTCGGTGGCCCACCTCGAGAGCCGTTTGATCCAGACTCGCTACGTCGTAAGGGCACAGCAGCCGTAGCTGCGCGTGCTTGGCGAGCACCAGGTTGAGCAGGGCCTCGCGCCGCTCGCACTCCGCCAACTCGTCAGCGCTGCGTTCGGCCCAGACCGGCTCCCCGATGCCTCGCACCGGCCGACCCTCCGGGCTCGCCTCTTCCACGAACTGGACCCACGCCGGGATGATCCGAGCTGGGTTGGTACCAATCTCCCGCATGTCGACGAACCGCACCGCCGCGGCGTCCCGGCCGAGCGCCTTCGTCAGCTGCTGGATCCGCTCCGAAGGCACCGCCACCATGACCACCTCTCCAGCGGCCAGCCCCTCGCGGATGAATGGCAAAGTCCCGGCGAGGAACCCACCCTCCCCCTCGTACAGAAGCGCCTCGTGGTTGGGATGGTCCGCGGGCGAATCGACGACGCTGCCTTCGGCCGGCATTGGTGCCGCCCTCGCTGGTCCGAGATTTAGCCTCCGAGTCGAACTCAGGAGATAGCGAGATCGTATCCTCCGGCGCGATCTCGCGCTGCCATTGCTTCGAATAGCCACTCCGGCCCGCTCAAGGCCCCTTGAGCGGGCCCACGTGGGGGCCCGTCTTGCGAGGGTCCCAAATCACTGGACTCGGTCTCTGAAGTAGCAGCCCGTGGCCTCAGGGTTGGGGCAGCCGAACGGGACTCAGCGCCGACTACTCGTGCTCGGGAGCCGCTTCCTCGTCGACCAGCAGCCAGGGCAGCGCCTCGGCCATCGGGCGCAGCAGGACGACCAGATCAGGGCGGCTGGAATCAGCGCCCGCGACTAGTCCCAGCGCCGCTGCCAGAGCGGCTCGCTCGGCCTTGGCTCCCTCCTCGCCGTGCTCGGCTTTCCAGCTGGCGAGAGCGGACTTCCCCTCGGTGAGGCTGAGGAGCGAATCCCTCACCTCATGCCAGCGGGCAACGCGGTCGGTACTCTCCAACACCTCCGACGCTGCCTGCTCGGCAGCCTGGAAGTCGTCCAGATGGGCCTCACCGACGTGGCGATCCCAGCCGCGGGCTACCCGTTCGATGCCGGCCCCGTCAAGTTCGCGAATATCGGCGGCGAGCCGGCCGACGTTCCGGCCCTGGGCAGCAAACCCGTAGCCATCGATATCGTCTGCCATGGACGCCCTCCACCTGCTACCCGGAGCGGGCTGGGCGATTAGCTAGCCCGCGCTCCCGCAGCTCGACGAGTTTACGGCGCCCACCGGGGCCAGATCTCGCCGCCGCCTCTCAAGCCGCCGCCCCCTGCGGGGGAGGTGAGGCGTCCACCTCTTCGTCGGCGGGGACGTAGGCGACTCCCAAACGCTCCAACAGCGGCCGCATTCCGTACAGATCCAGGCCCAGCTCCCCGCGACGGAGCGCCTCCCGCATCGCGACTTCCTTTTCCACCCGCTGCATGGCCGCGACCGCGATCGCCTCGGCCTGCTGCAGCGGCACGCACACGACGCCGTCGTCGTCCGCCACCACCACGTCGCCGGGCGCGATGATGGTTCCTCCGATGGAGATCGGAACATTGACCGCACCGGCGGTCGCCTTGACCGTGCCCTGGGCACTGATAGTCCTAGACCAGATGGGGAATCCCATCTTTCTGATCTCGGCGGTGTCGCGTACACCAGTCGTGGTCACGACCCCCCGGACACCTCGAGACTCCATCGAGGTGGCCAGCAGCTCGCCAATGAAGCCATCCCGACTCGGCGAGGTGGTGGTGATCACCAGGAGGTCCCCCGGCTTAGCCTGTTCGACGGCGACATGGATCATCAGGTTGTCTCCCGGGGCGCACAGCACGGTCACGGCGGTGCCGGCGGCGCGGGCGCCAGGCCAGAGCGGGCGCAGGCGGTCACCCAGCAATCCGCGCCGACCCATGGCCTCGTGCACGGTGGCGACCCCGCAGTCCGCCAGGGCCTGCACCACCCCTGCGGGCGCCCTTTTCGGCCCCACCACGACGCGCGGGTTCAGGCCAACACCTCGCTCAACTGGGGGAAGACACGCTGGTGAGCGGCCACCGACTGTCGGGCCCCGGTGCTCGGTGCGGTCAGGCTCAGCATCGGTTCTGGGATCGGCCTCCCTCCAGTATCAGGGTCGACTGGGAGGAGACCGTGACCGCCTCGCAGCGGGCCCATCCCAGCCGCTCGAACACTCAATTCTAGCCTCGCGACGGTGGGCCACCCCGCGCGCCGGTGAGGCCATCCCCGCGCGGTCTCTGGTGGGCACCTGGCGCAGCGGTGATCGGTCCGGGCGGGTCGCATGCTAGGGTCAGAGCCTCGTCAGGCAGCGCGTGTCAGGAGGGGTTGTCAGCAGTTGGCTGCTTTTGTCCCCGGCTCCGCTCGGCCCCAGCCCCAGGCGGCCGAGACCGCTCCGGAGCCGCGCGCAGGGGTCCGGGGCTCAGCTGACGGACGGACCTCCGATTTCGTGCAGTCGCTGGAACGCGGCTCTGCGGTTGTTCGGGCCTTCGGGGCAGAGCGACCTCGGCCCACCCTTAGCGAAGTCGCCAAGGCGACCGGCCTCACGCGGGCCGCGACGCGGCGCTTCCTGCTGACCCTGGTCCAGCTCGGCTACGCCCGTACCAAGGGCCGGGTCTTCTCGCTACGGCCGCGGGTGCTGGAGTTGGGCTATGCCTATCTCTCGGCGCTGGGACTGAGGGACCTCCCTCGCGTCTCGTTTCGGAGAGGGGGTTCAGGTGCTGCCCGATGAGGCGTCCCCGGCGACTGCTGGCCGGGACCGGGTCGAGGCGGAGGCCGTCCCGGGTCGGGGCACTGAACATCCTCGTGGCCCTGACCGCTCCTCCCCTCGGGAAAACTGCCTAGAAGCCTTGGTTTCCCTGATCAGGAGCAGCGGCGCCAAGCCTCATGGTGCCGGCCAACCTGGGCTTCGGAGCAGCGCTCGTGGCTGAGCTGATGAGCCTCCCCCAGGCGGTGGCGGACCTGGTCCACGACGGCGACAGCGTCGCCATGGAGGGGTTCACCCACCTGATCCCCTTCGCCGCCGGCCAGGAGGTGATCCGGCAGAGGCGGCGGCACCTGACCCTGATCCGGCTCACCCCCGACCTCATCTACGACCAGCTGATCGGGATGGGCTGCGTCGACAAGATGGTCTTCTCCTGGGGCGGCAACCCCGGGGTGGGGTCACTGCATCGATTCCGCGACGCCGTGGAGCACGGCTGGCCCCAGTCGCTGGAGATCGAGGAGCACAGTCACGCCGGACTGACCAACCGCTACGTCGCGGGCGCCTCGGGACTGCCGTTCGCGGTCCTGCGCGGCTATGAGGGCACCGACCTGCTGCCCCTTCTGAAGACGGTAGCTCCGATCTCCTGTCCCTTCACCGGCGAGCGATTGACCGCGGTGGCGGCGCTGCGCCCAGACGTGGCGATCATCCACGCCCAGCAGGCGGACCGCCGGGGGAACGTCCTGCTCTGGGGGATCCCGGGCGTGCAGAAGGAGGCGGTGCTAGCGTCGGCGAGATCGCTGGTGACGGTCGAAGAGGTCGTCGAGGAGCTGGCTCCCCGCGGCGCCGGCGCAGTCGTCCTGCCCTCCTGGACCGTGACCGCGGTGGCGGTGGCGCCGGGCGGCGCCCATCCGTCTTACGCGGCCGGCTACTCCAGCCGGGACGACGGCTTCTATCAGGCCTGGGACGAGATCAGCCGGGACCGGGAGCGCTTCCTCAACTGGATGGAGGAGCACGTGATGCAAGCATCGGCGGTGCCCGCCGCCGCGAACCAGGAGCTGGGTGCTGGTGGCATCTCGTAGGCGGGCCGCGGTGCCGTCCGAGCCGCTGGCTGACGCTCCCGGTGCGGCCGCCCTCGACTATTCGGCGGAGGAGATGATGACGGTGGCGGCGGCCCGGGCCCTGCACGAAGGCAGCGTCTGCTTCGTTGGCATCGGGGTGCCCTCGATCGCGGCGAATCTGGCCCGGCGGCTCTTCGCACCCAACCTGGTCCTGATCTACGAGTCCGGGACCATCGGGGCCAAGCCCCGCAAGCCACCGCTTTCGATCGGGGACGGTGAGCTGGCAGAGAGCGCCGACGCGGTCGTCTCGGTGCCGGAGATCTTCAACTACTGGCTGCAGGCAGGGCGGGTGGACGTCGGCTTCCTGGGCGCCGCCCAGATCGACCGCTTTGCCAACCTCAACACCACCGTGGTCGGCCCGTATTCAGCCCCCCTGGTGCGGCTGCCAGGAGCCGGCGGCGCGCCCGAGATCGCAGCCTGTTGCAAGGAGACGATTGTCGTGGTACGGCAGAGCCGGAGGTCCTTCGTAGAAGAGGTGGACTTCGTCACCTCAGTTGGGTTTGGCAAGGGGCCCGGTGACCGCCAAAGGCTGGGCCTCATGGGTGCCGGCCCCACCCTGGTGATCACTGATCTCGGGGTGCTGCGACCGGATCCGAAGACCTGCGAGCTCACCCTGACCGAGCTCCACCCGGGCGTCGCGGAGGGGGAGGTCATCGCCGCCACCGGCTGGAAGCTGGCGGTGGCCGAGAACCTCCTCCGCACGGTGCCCCCCACCGAGCGCGAACTGGCGGCGCTGCGGGCGTTCCGGTCCCCTGGAGACGCATGACCACGGGCCCGCTGCTCCGAGCCAGGAATACCGACGTATCGTCCCGAATCCCCCGCCACTGCATCACGATCGCCATCTTGGTTTCGCTGGGACGCTGGGAAGAGCTGGAAATGCACGTGCGAGCGGCGCTCGAGGAGGACCTCAGTCAAGACCAGATCGCCGAGGTGCTGCTGCCCACCGCCATCTATGGCGGCGTGCCGGCGGCCAATGCGGCTTTCGACTATGCCGACCGCGTTCTCCGCCCGAAGGACACCCGAGCGTAGTGTTGGGGACAGCGACTAGGGCGGAGCGGCCGAGGGCCGCCGCCAGCAGGATGGAGGAACCCCGTGAACGAACTTGAAAACATCCGGGAGTTGGAAGGCAAGGATGTGGTCGATCCCAACGGGGAGCAGATCGGCCGCATGGAGGATGTCTATTTCGACGCCGAGTCCGAGGAGCCTCTCTTCGTCACGGTGCACACTGGACTCTTGGGCCAGCACCTGACCTTCGTTCCCACCGCGGGTGCGTCCCTGGGTCAGGGATACCTGCAGGTCGCCCGCTACAAGGCCGAGGTCCACCACGCCCCCAACATCGAGAAGGGCGGCGAGCTTTCCCTCGAGGAGGAGGCCTACGTCTTCAAGTACTACGGGATCGACTACCAGCCCGCGTCGACTGAGGGCGGCCGCCGCCTCGTCCGACACTAGGGGGAGGTCGACTCCACCGGCCCCTGACGACGGGCGCGGAACCATCAACGGGCGGCCTATGCTTGGCCCATCGAATTCTCCACCTTCCTCGAACACGTGCGATCAGATGGGGACCGGCTGGCCACGGTCGCCCGCGGCCAGCTCACCGCTGACGTCCCGCCCTGCCCAGGATGGACGGTGCTGGACGTGGTGAGGCATGTGGCCCAGGTCTATGAGCACAAGATCGCCTGCACCCTGACCCAGCAGGATCCCCAGCCCTGGCCTCCTGAATGGCCCTCCGAGCGCGACCCGCTGGAGTGGTTCGCGGATGCTCACCAGCGCCTCCTGGCCCTGTTCACTGAACGAGGGCCAGAGGCTCCGTCCTTCACCTGGTGGCCCCCCGACCAGACGGTTGGGTTCTGGGCCCGCCGGATGGCCCACGAGACGGTGATCCACCGGGTCGACGTGGAGATCAGCGGCGACCAGCCGACACCTGTCGCTGCCGATCTTGCGGTTGACGGAGTGGATGAGGTTCTGGCCATCTTTCTCGCGGGGGACTGGTCCGAGGCACCTGACGATCGCTGCCAGGGACAGCGCATCGTCGTGAGCACCGGCGAGCGCAGCTGGCTGGTTGAGCTGCTGCCGGGGCTGATCAACGTCTCCGAACCCGAGGGAGGGCAGGACGCTACGGTCAGAGGGGACCCCGAGTCCGTCTTGCTCTGGCTGTGGGGCCGCCGGTCTGACAGCGAACTCACCCGTAGCGGAGACCCTGCCGTGATGACCCTGCTCCGCGACCGGCTCCAGCTCGCGACCCAGTAAGCCGTGACTGAAAACGCTGAGCGAAGCGGGCCATCTCTGCGCCCCCCGCGCCACCTGGTCAGTCCGGTGGCCGTCTGGTACTGGACGGCGCGGGCGGCCATCGGCTGGGTAGTGCTGCTGGTACTGGAGTTCGTCTGGCGGCTGGCCGATCCGAACGGGGCGGGCTGGCATGGGACCGGGCTCGTGATCACCGCCGTCTTGGCGATCGCGCACCTGATCGTGATGCCCAGGTGGCGCTACCGGGTCCATCGCTGGGAGGTGACGTCGGTCGCCCTCTACACCCAGGCCGGGTGGTTTCATCAGGAGCGGCGGATCGCCCCCCTCTCCCGCATCCAGACCGTGGACAGCGAGCGAGGTCCCATCGAGCAGCTATTCGGACTCGTGAAAGTGACCGCCAACACCGCGTCGGCCGCCGGGCCGCTGCGAATCACGGGGCTTGACCGCGAGACCGCGGAACGGTTGATCGACGAGCTGACCACCATCGCCCAACAGACTCCCGGGGACGCCACCTGATCCACCAGCCTTCGGCGGGAGCTTCGGGCCTGCCCCCCAGTGCGTCACCGGCGACCCCGGGCGAAAGCTCGCCGTGGCGGCGGCTGGATCAGCGCATGCTGATCCTCCTGCCGCTCCAGGAGCTGCTGCGGAATGCCCCCTGGCTGATCGTGCTGGTGTTGGCGGGTAACGGCAGCGGGCGCGGACCCTTGTGGGGCCTGGTCGGCGTGGTGCTCGCAATTGGCGCCGGCACCCTCCGCTGGTTCACCACCACCTACCGGATCACCGCCGACCAGGTCCAGGTGCGACGGGGTCTTTTCCGACGCCGAACCCTGACCGTGCTCCGCGACCGGCTGCGCACGGTGGACCTCACCGCTCACATTCTCCACCGGATGTTGGGATTGGCCAGCATCACGCTCGGCACCGGCCGCTCCGACCGCAAGGAGGAACGTGGCCTCAAGCTGGACGGGCTGAGCGCCCAGGACGCCGCCTGGGTGCGGCAAGAGCTGCTCCACCAGCCGGTGGACGCACCGGCGGTGGCGGCTGGGGCGATGGAGGGGCCAGTCGAGGTGGAGCTGGTGCGCTGGCGCCCACAGTGGATTGGGTATGGGCCCTTCACACTCTCGGGCGCGGTCACCGTGCTGGCGGTCGTGGCCTTCTGCTTCCAGATCGTCAACGAAGCCCATCTCAACCTGGCTCACTTGGGGCCGGTCCACAGCATCCTGCACGACCTGGGCGCGCTCTCGACGGTGGTGCTGGTCCTCGGCCTGGTCGTGGGGGCAGTGATCCTGATCGCCCTGCTATCCACCTTGGGGTACCTCCTCTCCTTCTGGAACTTTCGGCTCACCCGTCAGGCAGGCACCCTGCAGGTGACCCGTGGCTTGCTCACCAATCGAGTCGTCACCATCGACGAGCGCCGCTTGCGCGGTACCGAGTTCAGCGAGCCCTTGCTGCTGCGCTGGGTCCACGGCGCCCGGTGCATCGCGATCGCCACCGGGCTCAGGGTCGGACGAGGCTCGGAGCGCGGTGGATCGCTGCTGCTCCCGCCCGCGCCCCGGGCCATCGCCGAGGGCGTGACGGCGGCGATCCTCGGTACCGAAGTGCCGGTCCACTGCGAGCTGCTGCGGCACGGCAGCGTCGCCCGGCGGCGTCGCTACAGCCGGATCCTGCTGGTGATGGTCCCACCGCTAGCGATTCTCGTCGGCGCGTGGGGGCTGGGAGTGCTGCCAGCGTGGCCGGCGCTGGTAGCGGCTGGATTTCTCGCGGTCGGTCTGGCACTGGCAAGGGACCGGTACCGCAGCCTGGGGCACGCCGTAGTCGGCGCGTATCTCGTGAGCCGCTCGGGATCGCTGGTGCGGCGGCGCTGCATGCTTACCTCGGACGGAATCATCGGCTGGAACCTGCACCAGTCCTTCTTCCAGCGCCGGGCCCGAGTGGTGACTCTGATCGCCACCACCGCCGCCGGCCGCCAAGCCTACCAACTCCAGGATCTCAGTCTCATCGAAGCGGTGCGGGTCGCTGAGGAGGCGCGGCCCGCGCTGCTTTCCCCGTTCTTGGAATCCGAACGCACCGCGTCCCTTGGTCCCACTGCCGCCGTCCCTGGGAGTTAGTTCCCGGCTGAGGACGCGCGACTGGGCGGCCCGCTGCTCACCTATGACACCGCGGCAGCGGCGGTAACTTGGCCACATCCACCACTGAAAAGATCGCTGGGCTCATCTGCGGCTTGGTCGCCCCGGGCAGAGCGTGGGCGGCCAAAATGACGTTCCCGTTGGCCGCCACGACGACCCCCGGGTTGGCCGGGACGACCGCCATCGAACCGCTCCGCGGATCGCCGACCATCGACGACTGCCCAGTCGACCAGAAGAAAGCGGAGTTGGCAAGGACCAAGGGCTGTGGCGCGCTCGAGTAGTTAATACCCACCTCTTCCGCTTGTTTGTAGCTAGGTCTCCATACCCAAGTTGATGTCGCGACCCAAGTTGATGTCGCGTGCGATTGTGTCCAGATCACCTCGTGCGGAGTGGCGGTCAAAGCCAACGCGCTGACACCGCGTACCAGCGCCAACCCCTTGGGAAGCACGCTGGGCTGGCCCGTACGGCTCGAATCTGCCACAAGGTGATTGCTGCTTTCTGAGCCTACCGGGAACAGGATCTTTGTTCCCCAGAAGACCGGTGATCCGGCCCGACCCCGGAAAATGATCCGGTCAGTCCGAGCCTCGAGGTTGTACAGATGGACGTCCGATTGCTTCCCGGCCCCTTGGACCCAGACCAGTTCGCCCTTCGCTACCGTCGCGGCGTACGCAACGGCGATGCCGTTCAACCGGGCGGAGGCTGGAGTATTGAAGACAGTGACTACGGTGTTGGTCCTAGAGTCCCACGCCATCACGGTCACCGGTACCGGATCCTGGAGGGTGGTTGACTCCGACCACACGAACCAGCGGCCATCGAAAGAAGCCGGGGGCGAAACTTGGTCAACACTGGGGTCCGCGAACTGGCTGATCTCGACTACCCGTCCGGTCGCTGGGAAGATCTCGACCACCCCCGACCAAGCTGGCGAATAACTCTCCGCGAACTACTCCGATCCGTTCGCAGCGACGGCGAATCCAATCCGCGTGGCCGGCGGGACCGTCCCGTTCCGGGCCTTGAGCGCTGACGACCACCTGGTGGGAAGGGAGACTGTGCAATATGGCGAGCCGTTGCGCTGCGCCAACGGCGAGGCTACCGAGCGAGTCGCCTTTCCGGTAGCCGTGGCGGCCAGAGAGTTAGGCTGGGAGCAACTAGCGACGCTCGCAGCGAATACGACTCCGACCAACACCGCCAGTCGACTACCCAAGTGCACGGTACCCACCAATGATCAGCCAGTGGGCGGCTCATCGCCAAGCCCGAGCCCCTGGTAACTCTATACCCCCCACCTCGAGAAGGTTTCAAACGGCCCGGGTCAGATCGTGGGGGAGGCCGAGAACCTCAAGGCAACCGAGACAGCCTCACTTACGCCGATGAGTCGTGCGCTTGATCCAGTTCCACAAGTCCTTGTGGATTGGAGTGAACTCCCGTAGCACGCGGCGCCCCGGCGCCCCGCCCACGGCAGCTGCCTCAGCTGCTCCGGCGCCAAAGAGGTCGGGGCGGTTGTGCCGCCAATCCAGCACGCCCGCCCGCAGGAACACCGCGAACAGGCTGGCCACCGGCACCGCGAACAAGGCGCCCAGGAACCCCGCCACCTCGATTCCGCCGAACAGGGCGAGGAGCGCTACCAAGGGATGCAGCCGGACGAACTTGGCCTGAATGCGAGGGGCCAGCAGGTAGCCCTCGATTATGTGAATCGCCAGGAAGAGGATCAGGGTGAAGACGGCCAGCAGCGGGCTCTTGGTCAGCGCCAGCAGCAGCGCCACTGCGCCACCCGCGAACGGACCCACCAGAGGGATCAATTCGAAGATGAAGGTGGCGACCGCGATCACTAGTGGAAAAGGCACTCCCAAGAGCGCGGTCCCGGCTCCCGCCAGAATCGCGACCAGCAAGGCCATCAACAGCTGCGCCCGCACGTAGCCGCCCACCACCACCGAAAACGCGTCAAGACCGAAGGAAACTGCGCTGCGCACCCGGCCCGGGAGCAGCTCCTGAAGCTGCCGACGCAGGAGGCGGCCGTCTTTGAGCAGCCAGAAGGAGATCACCAGTCCCACGAACACGTCCACCAAGACCGTGACTGTGCTGGTCACCCCGTGCAGCAGCAGGCTGGTGGCACCGGGGATGTACGAGGCTAGATTGGTGGGCACGCCCCCGCCCACGCTGATCCCGTGCTGGCTCAGCTGCGTCCGCAGGTGCGTGATTTCCCGGTTGGCTTGATGGAGCAGATGGGGTACCTGAGCGGAAAGCCCGCGAGCTTCGCCGACCAGCGGACCGCCCACGACATAGAGCAGACCTCCGACGAACACCACGCCGACAATGAGGGTGGCGAGGACCGCCAGGGTGGACGGAAAGTGGGCGCGGCGCTGCAGCAGGCCGACGAGGGGATCGGCGATGAAGGTGATGGCCACCGCCAGCACCAGGGCCAGAATCACGGTCAGGATGGTGGTCAGCCACCCCGCCAGCACCAGCACCAGCTGATAGGCGACGAAGATCGTGACCGCGATCGCCGCTGCCCGCACCCAGGCCCAGGTGCCGGCGGAAGCGCCGCCATCGGGGAGCGCGGCGGG
>OCZT010005817.1_pt1 | contig 12248 bp, 6 predicted proteins | sample 1539031 | NCBI WGS metagenome assembly OCZT01 (sample SAMEA3539308, study PRJEB22396) | soil metagenome | biome: tundra; feature: field; material: soil | place: USA | collected 2010-05 | depth 0.15 m
CGGTACATTTCCTTGCCGGAAGAAGCGGACGTCCGCCCGACTGGCGTCTTCTGGACAACGGGCCGGCTCTCGTTCTGCGCCCATAGCACCGCGGTCGCCAACGTGAACAGTATCCATCTTTGGAACATTGCCGTCTTCTCCGTTCAGAACTCGAGCCGCATTTGGAGGGCAATCATGCGAGGTGCATTATCGCCGCCAAGACCGACGCCGAGCAGCCCGGTGGGCGGGGACGTCGTGTAGGTGAGAGCACCGAAACCGACTTGCGTTTCCGGTTTCCCGGGTATCCCGGCGATGGCGGTCGGCAGCCCGAAATTCGGGTGATTCAAGACGTTGAAAAACTGACCATCGACCCGCAGGGACAATCGATCGCTCAGCCGGAATTGTTTTGTAATATAGAGATCGGCCCAGAAGAAATCTGGGCCGCGGAGCGAGTTTCGGCCCAAATTGCCGAACTGGCACGTCTCGGGCGAGTCGCCGCCGGCGCAGGCCCCCGTGGTGGGATCGACAGTGGAAACAAACGCATCCGGATTGAGCCACTGTATGGCGCCGGGTTGTGTCACACCTGGGATCGGATCGTGCCGGTAGAGTGGCACGCCTTTGCGGACACTGGCGAACTGCGGGCCGCCGCCCTGTACGATGCCGTTCCCGTTTGCCGAATACGGCGCGCTCTGCACCGTGAAAGGCACGCCGCTGTGATAGAAGAACGTACCGGACAATTGCCAACCGTTGACGACCTTAGCCAGTACCGCGTTGCGTGCGTGCACCGGTAGCTCGTACACATAGTTCGCATTGACATTGTGCCGGATGTCGTAGTCGCAATTACCGTACTGGCGGCCCAACATGCCGGGCAATGGGGAAATGATCCCCAGTGACGAGAAGGACAGGAATCCGCCGTTTGACACCGTGTCCAGACAATGGCTCCACGTATAGTTCGCCCGCACCTGCAATCCGTGGCCGATGCGCTTCTCCGCCGTCAACTGAAGGCCGTTGTAGTGACTGTTGGCGCCGGTAGCGAACTGTGTCACTGAGGCGAAGCGCGGGTCGGTAGGCGCGTCGTACGGGAATGGGCGGAAGCAACCGGCGCAAACCGTCTGGTATCCGTTGACCTGGGTTGAGTAGGGCTGGTTCACCGCGCGTGTGCCGACGTACTGAGCGCGCAGACTGCCGGTGTTGCCGAGTTGCCGCTCGATGGCAAAACTCCATTGCAGGAAATAGGGCGCGCGTAGTTGACCGTCGGGAATAGCGGTGAGAGCGACCGGCGGAAGACAAGTCTTCGGGTCTGCTGATGCGGCAGCGCAAGAGGGAACCCCCCGCTGAAAGCCGTTTAGGAACGCTTGATTGGCCGCGACCGTCGCATCGACGGCGCTGTTCGGCACGCCGGGTGCAATCGCCAGTCCGCCCGCCTGTCCCAGCAGGCCCCCTTGGTAGGTGTTGATGTATGGCGGATTGGCGGCAATCGAATCCACGATGCTGCCGGGCAGCAGATCGCTGAACACGCCGAATCCGGTGCGCAATACCGTATTCGGCGCGAACTGCCATGAAATCGCGGTACGGGGCTGCCACAGGAGGAGTGGAGTCGAAGCAAACAGCTTGTCCCGGCCGGTGACGATCGCCTGGTTAAGGGGCTGATCCGGATTGTGGGGCGAGCCAACAAAGGAGCCGGGTAAGCTCGCGATCAGGTTGTGCGGGCTCATCGGATTGGTGTTGGTGGCTGTACGCACGCCCAATGTCCAGGTCACCTTCGAGGAGAGCTTCAGGGTGTCTTGGGCGAACAAATCCACGTTCAAATAGTTGAATGGCTGCGAAGCGGCGATCGGAAACGCCTTGGTTGCGGTGGACGCCACACCGTAGATGAATTGCGCCAGCGTCGTGTAGGTAACGAGGGGTGTGTCGTACGTGCTGAAGTCGTAATCGTTAATCCGGAGGCGGCGCGAACTGACGCCGAACTTGAATTGATGGCGGCCCGCGGTCCATGCGAGGTTATCGTTGATCTGGAACCGCGTGGCGCGGCGCCCCTGCACCCAGTTGTAGTCCAGGCCTCCGGTTGTCGTGAACGGTGCGTTCGACCCCACGCCCTGAAGAACGATGGGAAAGGCCGCAAGGGTTTTGTTCGCGTCAACCGGTCCAAAGAGACTCTCGTACCAGGAGAATGCCGGGTTGAAGTAGTTCACCAGGTTCTGGCTGAAGATGTGCGTGTAACCGGCTGCGAACGAATACAGGGGCTGCGACGAGATCGCATTGAACAGCGGATTGAGGGGATCTGTATACGCCGCCTGGAGTCCCGTGTCGGACTGGACGCGGTACCAGACCATGTTGTCTACGTCGATGTTGTGATCGATCCGGGCCGTGATGACCTGTTCGTGATCGGCACTCGACTGCGAGGTTGTCCGCCGGTTCGCACAACCGTTTCCATTGGGCGGGGCGCCTGCCGCGAGGCTGCCATCGCTGGTCAACGGGCACCCGAGCACGGGCAGCGGAGTTCCGGTCGTATTCGGATACAGCGAGAACATCTTCCGGTAGAACGGCACCAAGTCCGGGGCGGCGGGGTAGCTCGATCCGGAAACCGTGTCGGTTCCCCCTTTAGGCAATTGCTGCAGCACGTAGCTTTGAAACGCCGCCGAAGGGAGCGTCACCGTGTTGACGATGGGCAGGGCGATCCGCATCTGCTCGACGTCGCCGAAGAAGAACAGCTTGTCATGGAGGATCGGGCCGCCGAGACTACCCCCGAAGTGGTTCACGTTCGAACGCGGCTTATGACCGCCGGGTGTCGCGTTCGTGAAGAAGTTCGCCGCATTCAGTCGTGACCCGTTCCAGAGCTCATAAAGGTTAGCGTGGAGCGTGTTCGTCCCGCTCTTCGTAACGTAATTGATCTGCGAAGCCCCGTAGCGGCCCTGGTCGACCGCATAGGAGGTGGTGTTGACCGTGACTTCCTCGATCGAGTTCAGGCCCAGAACGAGGTTTGTCGATAGCCCGCTGTTGAGATTCGTCAGCGGATCGTTCGTCTCCAGGCCGTCCACAATATACGCATTGGAGAGCGCTGGCAATCCATTGAACTGCACGTTGCCGTACCCGTTCTGGCCACCGACGAAATCGTTCGACGAGCCGGCCGTATTGATCAGCGCGCCGGGCGCAAACTGCGCAGGGTAGGTGAGATCACCGCCCGGGTTCGGCAAGTCCTGGATGCTACGCCCGGTGATGGTAGTTGTGGTATTCGCGCCTTCCACGTTGATCAGCGGCGCCTCGCTACCGACGGTGATGTCCTGCTTCGCGGCGGCGACCTTCAGAGTGAAATTCACCGTGCGGGTCTCGCCCAAGCCGGCGGAAACCGATTCGTTCGTTTGCTCATCAAAACCCGATGCCTGGACGCGCATCGAATAGGGGCCCGGATGCAACTGTGGAAATGCGAAACGCCCCGATTCGTCCGTCTGCACTTGACGTCTGAGCCCGGTTCCCCGGTGCGTGATGGTCACGGTGGCCCTAGCCACTGCTCCACCGCTCGTATCCGACACCTGCCCCGTGATGGCACTGGTCGTCTCCCCTTGAGCCCACAAATCTATGCCGCCCACGGGAGTAGCGAGCGCCATGCAAAGGATTCCCGCAAGCCTTACGACGGATGCTGTGTGCTTCATGTCTTGATTTAGCCGAACCTAAATTCAATGCTACACCCGAAGGGGGAGATCGGTCAAACGCGGCCTTTGATTTTCAAGAGCCATTTTAGGCATAATTTAGTTGTGCCGAACTCTGGATCTGAGTCCGTGGATGACTATCTGAAGGCGATCTTCGAACTGACCGGCCCTGCGGGAGAAGCCGCTACCAGCAATGCGATTGCCCAGCGCCTCGGGGTTTCGGCGCCCTCCGTGACCGGGATGCTCCAGAAACTGTCCACTGAGAAACGGCCTTGTATCACATATCAGAAGCACCGCGGCGCGCGCTTGAGCAACGAAGGACGAAAACGGGCGCTTCGCATCATTCGCCGGCACCGTCTGGTGGAGCTTTTTCTTTGCCAAGTCCTTGGTTACTCCTGGGACGAAGTACATCAAGAAGCTGAAAGGCTGGAGCACTTCATCTCCGAAAAACTCGAAGAGCGCATCGCTCAAAAACTGGGGAACCCGGAATTCGACCCGCATGGAGACATAATCCCCGGGAAAGACGGCACGCTGCCCCAACGCAAAACGATGGCGTTGGCAGACGTGCCGCCGCGCAGTTCGGTCATTGTGAGCAGCGTGTCCGATCGCGATCCGGAGATGTTGCGCTACCTGGAACGTATTGGCCTGACGCCAAACCGCTTGTTGACCGTCATCGATCATGGCCCGTTTGAGGGCCCGACCACCGTGCGATTGCACGACGAGGCCGATGTCCGCGCTCTTGGTCCCAGACTCGCCGCCGCCATCCTCGTTCGTATGACATGATGCGGCTTGCTTCGTCCCTCAACCGCGTATTCACGGGCCCGCTCGATGCCGCCATGTATCTCGATCTGCATCTCATTCCCGTTGTTCTGCGGGTTGCCGTAGCGTCAAAACCCGTTCGAGCTACCCGCAACCGTTCTCGCCACCAGTGTTGGCAGGAAGTCGCCGGCTCAGGAAGGTCCCTTTACTTGAAGAACTCTTGAATATCCGCCTTATTGGCAGGCTCCGTCCTGGCATGCTCCAAAACGTAGAGCGGCACGTGGCCGAGCGGATCGCCTGGCAACATTTGCAGCGTTCCCCAAACCCAGACCAAGCTTTGCTCCGAGAATCGAACCGTTTTGCCCGCCTCGAGTCGCACGTCGATCATTTGGTCGCCAAACCGGTGTGGCGGATGCACCGCGCTGCCCGCGTCCGGGAGCAAGATGAAACCTTGGACGCGCTCCCCGTCGCGGACAGGCCGATCACGGTTCATCATGTAGCCAAGAGCGCGAATCATGGCGCCCGAAGAGATTGCGCCAGTGTGCAATGCGTGTCTGCCGCGCTCCAGTTCCGGCCAGGCCAGAATTGAGTACTGATCCGAATGCGAGACTACCGGGGTGAGATCAAACAGGTCCGGTCCGGCCCTCTGTGTGATCACGATGCCGATGGGAATGATTGGCAGGAAGATCAGGGCGACCAGACCAACTAGTGTTCGAGCCGCCCGGCGTGACAGAACCTCATGTCTGCGAGCCCGCTTCGGCCGCTGGCTTCCCGCCTCACGGTCTCGAACACTATTCATACTGCAATGTCCCGCAAATCAAAAAACCAGGCCGATCCGGACCAGGGCGGTGCGGGGCTGCAGGAAGTGCGTGCCGCTGAACGTCGACAGGAAGTTGTACAGCGCCACTTTGTTGGTCAGGTTGGCGATGTCCACCGATGCCGTGATGCGCGTGCGGCCCTCATGGTGCAGTAGGTTGTCCGTGCCGATGCCCAGGTTGAACACGTTCCGCGGTTTCACGCGGTCGGGATTGTGGTCGTCGTTCTCCTGGCTGGGGAAGTTATCGTACCCGCCCTGCGGCAGCGTGAGCAGCGTCGAGGTCACCTTGCCCATGGCGCCACCGGCGGTTACGCAGTCGGAAATCGGGTTGGCGGCCGTGGCAAACACGCCGTTGCAGGCCAGGCCGATGGATACCTGCTGATTCGGCGACATTCCGGCGAATCCACCGATCATGGCAGCGCCGGCATCGGGCACGCCGCTCACTACCAGTCCGCTGTCATAGCGCCAGGTGAGAGCGATCCACTCGTTGTTCTTGTGCTGATACCGGAATACTCCCGTCGATTGAAACGCCTGGTCGTGATCGATCCGAAATACGCCTCCAGCCAACGGCGCTCCCTGAGGGATGAGTCCTCCGTCCTCGGGAGGATAGTATCTGGCGCGCGTATGGCCAAAAGTCCAATAGGCCTGAAAGCCCTTCATGTTGGTGGTGCTTACGCGCCCGGTGACTCCATCCAGCTTGGAGTTGTGCCATACGATTGGGAAAGTGATCGTCGTGGCACCCAGCGTGCTAAAGTCGTACGCACCGTGCGTGTACTTCCAGAAATAGTCGGCGTCAATCAACAGGTACCTGCCGATCGCCTGCTGAAAGCCAGTATTGAATTGATTCCGGTTGCCGGGTTGCAGCGGCGAACTCACGGAGCCGAACACATTCTGCGTCAGGCCGCCGATTCCGGTCGCGCTCGAGAGTAGAAGGTTCTCGTTGAACGGGGTCTCCAGCGTTCGCGAGTAGGCCACGCGCAGCACCGTTCCGGTGCCCTTGATGTTGTACGCTATGCCGAGCCGCGGCTGCGGGCTGGTCGCTTTGCTAAGGCCATCATACCGGTCGAAACGGAAACCCGGAGTGAAGGCAAAATGTCCAAGCGTAATCGTATCCTGCACGTAAAACGCGGCTTGGTTGACATTTCCGGTGGCGTGATACTTGAACAACTGCCCGCCACGGGTCAGGTCGTAAGGAATCAGACCCATATTCAAATTCGGGTTTGCCGTAAGGCCGAGACCGTCGCACTGATTCGGGTCCAGCACAGTCGAGGGACCAGCGGCGTTGCCGCCGGCGTCTAAGCAGATCGGGTTGTAGGCCGGATCCGCGACGCCGAATTGGAAATTCTCCAGCAGGCGGGTTTGCTTCAAATCCACACCGTACTTGAGATTGTGGTGGCCTTGGGTGGTAGAGACGTCGGCCTTCACGCCCCAGTTTAGAAGTTGCCGCTGCTGGCTCTGCGTGGTGGGGAGATCGTTGAACATGTTTGAGCTGGGGAAGTAGTTGAACTGGTCCTTCCGGATGTAGGGGTTGATGGTCACCAGGGTATGCGAACTGACTGTGTGCTGGTAGCCCGGCGCAAGACTCCAGGTGAGAACTCGCTGGCGTTGCGTCTGGCCGCTCGCCTGCTGATCGAGGTTATTGGGTATCTCCAGGCCATTCCGCGCCAGGAACAGGTTGAGATGGAACGCATCCTGACCGTTGGGCTGAAAGTCGAGACGATCGAATAGAGTTTGATTGTTCCCAATGTCGTGGAAGGGCCGGAGCTCGGGAGTATCCAGAAATCGGCCGCTGCGCACGCCATCAACGCCCAGGAAGTTGCCGAATTTCGAGGTGCCATAGCCTAGGCCGAGACTGCCTCCAGCGGTGCCGAACGAACCGTAGTTCGCGTCGATGTTGCCGAACATCCGCCCCGCGCCGAGGCCGGAGCGCGTCGTGATGTTTGCCACCAGGCTGGTCTTGTCGCCGAATTCGGCCTGTGGCGATCCGGTGACAATCTCCATGCTCTGGATGGCGCTGGCCGGAAGTTGCGTCGAAAACACTTTACTCTGCTGGTCGCTGATGGGCTGCCCGTCAATGATGAAGCTGACCTGCGCGTGATCGCCGAGCGGGTGGAAGAATCCGTTGCCGTCAGCGGCAACACCTCCCGTGCTGTACACGATCGCCTGGCTCAAACCCGCTCCAGGATCTAGGTTGGGGAGTTTCATGAGAAGCGTACGGTCGGTATCAACGTGTGCGGAGGCTTCCACTTCCAACATGTCCGCGCCCGCCGCCTCCACGTTGATGGTCTCCTTCGATCCGGCCACGTCCAGAGTGGCTTTCACCTGGATTGGTACGGCGCTTCGTATATCGACGTCTTGCGTAAAAACATTGAATCCCTGAACCTTAACCTCCAGGTGATATGGATTCGGTGGGATGTTGGCGATCCGGAAAGTTCCGTCGGAAGCTGAGATCGTGGACTGCGTGTGGCCGGACACGGCATTGCGGATCGTGACCGAGGCGTTGGGTAGGGCTCCGCCGGATGAATCCAGGACCGTTCCCTGAATCGTCCCCGCATTGCCGAGCGATTGGCCGAAGCCCGAAGTGGTGAAACCGAGAGACAGCAAACCCAGAACTGAAACAGCAAGAATTCCCTTCATACGATCAAGTATCGGTAAGGTCCCGGTGCCTGCCTAGGCTAATCTGACAAGTGGCCCAAGACTCGTGGAGAGCGGGCTGGAAACATCCGTGAGCGGACTTTGGGGGTCAATACGCGAAACCTTTACCAGTGGAGGATGCTGCGGATGTTATGCGCCTGGCGCTTGCTGACGGTCAATTGCAGAGCGTTGCTCAACGTGATCATCCAGCGCTGACTGGTGAGTGCGCTCATCTTCCGGACGTGGTTGATATTCACGATCGCATTCCGATGAACTCTCTGGAACTGTGGTCCAGCCAGGCGCTCTTCGATCACTCGCAGAGACTCGGCTGCAAGCAGCCACTTTTTCGAGGTAATAATCCAAACCAGTTCCCTCTCCGCCTGAAAGGCCAGCACGTCGTCACCGTCCAGGAAGAAATACTCCTCACCGCTGCGTCCCACGACCTTTGTGCTCCTGGGCGCGTTGGATGATTCGGCGGCGGAGGCGATCTTATCGATACGCTCGGCGACATCGGCCGGTTTACCCTGAAGGTTTCGGGCGCGCTCCACGGCAATCCGCAATCGCGCTTCGCTGACGGGTTTCAGCAGATAGTCGATGGCCCCGGCTTCGAACGCCTGAATCGCGTGTTGGTCATAAGCGGTCACGATCACGATGACGGGGAGCGGGGGCTCGCTGAGGTTCCGGACCACTTCAAACCCGCTCATTACAGGCATTTGCAGATCGAGAAAGACAACATCCGGACGGAGGCTCGAGATCTTCTGCAAAGCATCTCTACCGTCTCCGGCCTCGCCGACGACCAGGACTCCCGTCAACAACTCCAATTCTTCGCGAAGGACGCGCCGCGCGATCGGCTCGTCGTCAACGATCAGGGCTTTCATCACACGAGGCTCCACTTGTTACATGTAAGCCGAACTTCGGCCCGAACCCTCAACAATAATTGCGACTGGCGCTTCAATGGCGACCAGCGGGCTGAATTGACGCATGGGTGGCCGAGCATGGGTCGGGAGTTCGCGTGCCGGATCAGAACGCGATACCCAGCGTCGCCCGGTATGACCGGGGCTCAACGAAGTGTGTGCCGGAGCAGGTGGACAGAAAGTTGTACACCGCCACTTTATTGGTGATGTTGAACGCTTCGAGCCGTAGTGTCCAGCGTACCCGTTCGGTGTGAAACAGGTTGTCGGTTCCGACGGCCGCGTTAAAGAGATTTCGAGAACGGACGCGAGCCGGATTCAAGTCGTCGTTTTCGGTGCCGGGCGCCGGAATCTTCACCAATTTAGCTCCCCAATTCGGATACGGAACGTTGCACGTAGTGATCGGGCTCCAGACGGTCGCCACCTGGCTGCCGCAATAGAAACCAATCTGGGCCTGCTGGTCGCCGGTCAGTGAGAGAGCGCTGGCCAGGTCCGGAATGGCGCTGGACACGATGCCGCTGTCGAAGCGCCACGTGAGCGCCACCCATGGGCCGTTCTTCCGCGGCTGATATTGTACCTGCGACGTGCTCTGGAACGCCTGATCGTGATCGATTCGCACGACATAGTCGTTCGGAAGACTGGTGTTATAGAAGATCAGTCCGCCGTTCTCCGGGCCGAAGACACGCGCCCGCGTGTGCCCGAACTGCGTGTAGGCGGTCAGTCCTTTGAATTGCCGAAGCGAGAGCCGGGACGAGAATCCATCCATCTTGGAATGGCCCCATTCGATGGGGAAGAAGATCGCGGTGGTGAACAGATTGTCCAGGTCAAAGGCGTTTCGGGTGAACTTCCAGAAATAGTCGCCTTCAAACACGAAATGCGAACCGAAATTCTGTTGCAGGCCGGCGTTGTACATGTTGCGAATTCCCGGCTGGAGAGGAACGCTGGCCTGGGCTCCGAAGACGTTCGCCGCCAGGCCGCCCGCTCCGGTGGCGCTGGACAACACCAGATTTTCATTGAGCGGAGTTTCGTAGGTATGCGAATAGGCTATCCGCAACACCGTATTGGTCGGCTTGATCAAGTAGGACAACGCCGCCCGGGGTTGCGGTTGGGTGCCGTGGCTGATGCCGTCGTAGCGGTCCCACCGGAACCCCAGGTTGAGCGTCAACTTGCCGAGGTTGACGGTGTCCTGTCCATAGAGCGCCTGTTGCCGGATGTTGGCGTGACCGTAGTACCGGAACAGGGAGCCGCCCCGGGTGAGGTCGTAGGCGACGAGCCCGGGCGAGAGGTTCGGATTGGCTTGAAAACCCGCGGCCTGGCAGTTGTCGGGATTGGTCAATCCCGGATTCAGCACGGGATCGCCACTGGTGTCGAGACAGACGGGGTTGAAGGTCGGATCGGTCAGCCCGAGCGTGAATTTCTCCGTCAGGATGGTGTCCGTGATCTGCACACCGAACTTGGCATTGTGGCGGCCGTGAAGATAGTTAAGGTCGGTTTTCACGCCAAGGTTAGTCAAGCTCCTGGTCTGGCTGAGCGTGGCCGGCTGGTCGGCAAAGGGATCGGCGCTCGGGTAATAGTCGATCAAATCCCGCCGCACGAACACATTCGAAGCCAGCGTGGTAGCGGGATTAAATACATGCACCCAGCCGGGGCTGATATTGAAAGAACGCACCATCTGCTTCTGATCCTGCCCGGAAGCCACCTGGTCGTATTGATTGGGAACCTGAAACCAGTTGCGGGCGGCCAGTACGTCCAGATGGAAAATATTCGAAGTACTTGGTTGATAGTCCGACCGTGAGAACACGTTCATGTTGTTGCCGACGTCATGGAAGGGACGGTATTCGGGGGTATCCAGGAAACGGCCCGAGCGGGAACCGTTGATGGCAAAGAACTGGCCCCATTTCGGACCGCCAAAACCGACGTCGGCTCGCTCCTCAAAGGTCCCGAAAGAGCCGTACCCGGAGGAAAAACTACCGTGCGGCTTTTGGCCGAGGCCAGAGCGTGTTACGGCAGTCACCACCAGCGACGTCTTGTCGCCGAACTCGGCCGGAGTGCCCCCATAGACCGCTTCGATGGATTCAATCGCATTCGGGGGAATCTGCGTGGAGAAGAGACTTCCCTGCTGATCCGTGACGGGCTGGTTATCGATGGAAAGAGCCATCTGGGCGTGATCGCCGAGCGAATGAAAGAAGCCATCCGAATCGGCCACTACCGCGGGAGTGGACTGCGTGATGATGTCGCTGAGTCCGGACGCGATCGACGAAATCGGCATCTTCGAAAAGAGTGTGCTATCGACGGCGGCATGCGCTGTCGGTGAAGTCTCAATGAGCGGCGCCTCCGAGCTTACCGCCACGGACGCGCGTTGCGTCTCGATTGCCAAACCGATTTCCAGGTTCACCGGCACCACGCTCCGCAAACTTAGGTCGCGGTGGTAACGCTGGAATCCACCCGCATTGACTTCGAGGTGGTAGACATTCGGAGGGATATTGGTGAACTGGAACTCACCGGAAGCCGACGCTGTGGTCTCCCGGCGATACAGGGACAGATCGTTGGACAGGCTCACCGTAGCGCCGGTGACAACGGCGCCGCTTGGATCGGTGATTTTCCCGCGGATGGTTCCCGCGGTACCCAGGGACTGGCCATAGATCGATCCTGACAAGCAAAAGAGAAGCAAGAGGAGGTTTCGCATACTTTGAGATCCTGATGCCCGATTCTAGCTTTCAAGCGATTCGCTTCCCGAGGTTTTTCTTGCGAGCGGACTTAATGCCGCGATGAACGGACCATGCGTGCCGGGGGCGGCATTCCGCCTGCCCTCCCATATCGGTCAGAACGTGAAGCCGATGCGGGCGACCAGGGTTCGCGGCTGCAGGAAGTGGGTGCCACTGAAGGTCGACAGAAAGTTATACAGCGCGACCTTGTTGGTCAGGTTGGCCACCTCCAGCGACGCAGTGAACTTTTCGCGTTTCTCTGTGTGCAACAGGTTGTCGCTGCCGACGCCCAGGTTGAAGACGTTGCGCGGTTTCACGCGATCGGGATTGTGGTCGTCGTTCTCCTGGCCGGCTTGCGGCAGGGTGATTAGTTTCGACGTCACAGTGCCATTGCACGAAGTGATGGGATTGCCGTACGTGGCGAACACATTGCCGCAGGCCAGGCCGATCGAGGTCTGCTGCGCGGCCGTCAGGGCCAGGGCGGCGGCGGAATCCGGCACGCCGCTGACTACCAGGCCGCTATCATAGCGCCACGTCAGGGAGACCCATTCGTAAGTCTTGTGCTGGTAGCGAAGAACTGCGGTGGACTGGAATGCCTGGTCGTGATCGATGCGGAACACGCCGCCGGCCAACGGCGCTCCCTGGGAGATCAGCCCGCCCACCTCGGGCGGAAAATACCGCGCGCGCGTGTGGCCGAAGGTCCAGTAGGCTTGGAATCCGTGCAGGTTGGTGGTGCTCAGGCGGCCGGTGACGCCATCCAGCTTGGAGTTGTGCCAGGAAATCGGGAACGTCAGGG
>OCZT010005818.1_pt1 | contig 12247 bp, 8 predicted proteins | sample 1539031 | NCBI WGS metagenome assembly OCZT01 (sample SAMEA3539308, study PRJEB22396) | soil metagenome | biome: tundra; feature: field; material: soil | place: USA | collected 2010-05 | depth 0.15 m
TCTTCGCCCCCAGAGCGCGATGGACGGAGTTCAACGGAGTGGCGCGGAGAGCCGTTGCGGACATGACTTTTCAGGCTAGCAGCACCGAAAAGGGGGTGTCAAACCGAAGGATGTCGCCGGGTGCGCGACGCAGAAGTGGGAGATTCCTCGAAGCATCGGCCAATCGAGAGAATCCTAGCGTAGGAGCACGTCAGGCAGAGCCGCGAACGTAAGAGAGCGGTGGGCTTGGGTCACATCCCGCGATCTCTGAGCTCGTGCCGGCAACCGCTCTCTTACGTTCGCGGCTCTGCCTGGCGCATCGCGGCTCCTCCACTTCTGTGTCGCGCACCCGATGTCGCCGGGCGCGAGTACGTGAGTTGTCCGGTCCAATTCACACCGATTCCCACAGCAATCGCTGCCTGCTTAATGTGCGTGTTTTGGATTTCCTAATGCTGGTAAGTCTTCCCACTGGCCGGATTGGGAAAGACCCAGCCTGTGCAGGCGCAGGGCCAGCCCCAGCATGCAGATTGCGCTGAAACCAAAGTAAGAGCCCAGCCAATGCAAAGTCTGAGCGGGTGACCCTGGCTCCAGTTTGATCCAGCGAAACACGAAAGCAAAAAACGCCAAAGCAAAACCAACCGAGGCCACTCCGGCCGCGCCAAGAAGCCATTCGTCCGCAAGATGACGCCGCAACGTTCGTGCGGTTGCCAATTCATAAATGCCGATGCTCATTGCCATCACGACGATCAGGAGCGCGACAGTACGAAAGGCGAGTGGACCTGTCCAGAAAGTAAAGATCAGTCCGAGTGCGCTACAAGCAAGGCCATTCAGCACCAGAAGCCAGGATTTGCCCTTTCTGGAACTCCAAATGCCGGCTGCGATCGTGCAAGCTCCTGCCGCCAGTACGAGCATACCCATATGCACAACCGTGCCTCTGCTGTGCACAAATGTACGCAGAGTCAGGGATCCATCCGGGCGCTGCATAAAAAAGTTCATGACCGAAATTATCGCGTCAAGAACGCCACACAATGCCAGTAACCACCAGTTCTTAATCAGCGTTTGGATCAAGTGGCGCCTCCGGATCGTGCGCAGCCACGTTGGCGTTTTGCGGGGCCGCATGCTACGCGAGCGCGAGATTCAGATTCTCAATGGCCTCATCGATCTCCGCCGTGTTCTTGTAGCCAACCGTCACACAATCGACGCCCGCATTCGTGAAGGCGAACTTCATCGCCGCCTGGCGGTCCTCACGCCGCGTGAACGCGCCCTCTCCTATGAGTTTCATGCTAATCACGCCCATGCCTTCCTTGCGGGCTTGCTTTACATGCGTGACCACCTCGCTCACATCTCCCAGGCCCGCGGTGTTGTAGTCCTCCGCGTCCATTGCGACACCCTTATGATTCATCCGGATCATCGCGACCTTCAGCCACTTGTTTCCGGGGACCTGCCGCAACGCCGGGAGCCCATGCACCGACGCACCGTGCGCCACAACAGCGTGCTTCGACTCGGCTTCCAGAATCCCGTCCTGCCACCTGACGGTGTCCGTGGGCCACGATCCAACATGTTGCCAGTGCAGCAATATCACGTCGAAGTATTCGGTATTCGCGAGTTTGCGCAACTCGTCTATCTTCTCCTGCGGATTGACACCTTGACGCGTTGTAACCTTCGACATGAGCCGAAACGTATCCCGCGGGATCCCCTTCAGCGCCACGCCGAGCATCTTGTGCATCTCGCCGTACGATTCGGCGGTCTCGAAAAAGCGAATGCCGCGGTCATAGGCGTAGCGAACCAGCCTGGTAAACTCTTCCTGTCCCAGTTGCCGCTGTACTTGCCCGCTGATGCTTCCGGTGCCGAACGCGAGCCTCGTCACCTTGACATCGGAGTGGCCGAGCGTCACCCAATCGGTGGCTGTGGCGGGGGCCGCCGTGAGCGGCAAGGCTCCGGCGCCAGCGAGTGCTGCGCCGAATCCAGTCTTCAGGAAATCACGTCTGGAGCGTTTATCCATTGGGCATCCCTCAATTGGCCGAATTTTACCACGGTCCACCTGGCAGTGGTTGGCCGATTTTACGAACCGGGCGCGGAGTGCCCTTCCAGGGCAACATAAAGGCCCTCCAGGGTTCGGAGTGGAAGGGCGTATTCCGGCGGCGCATCGGCGACTATCGGCTTCTCTTCACCGCAGATCGTGCCCAAAAGACGGTTGTCATCCAGCAGATCTCTCTGCGGTCCGGCAAAACGTAGCGCTAATTTCAATCGCCTATTGCGGAGTGTGCCAGCCGCCGCGGCTTCTACTTCCGCAGCACCGCGTAGTGCGGGTCGAGCGTCACTTTCAGCGGCGCCTGTTTCAGGGCAACCGTGAACGTTGTGCCGCCGCTTCCCGTACGCACCCACTGCGTAACGGCGCGGTCGCGCGCCACCTGGATTTCAATGGGCACGACGGCGCTAAATTCCTCGTCCACTCCGGTTTGCGTCACGGTTCCCATCAGCCTGAGCGCGGGCGCCTTACCCTTGACGGCGTAGCTCATCGTCAGGCCGGGCAAGCCGGTCCCGTAGACCCACTGGTCGAAGAACAGCTCCAGTTTGGGATCGTCCGACTTGGGCGGCAGGAACTGGGCGGCCAGTTCGCGGAACTGTTCCGTGGTAACCTCCTTGTGGTCGTATCGCCGGACCAACTCGGCCAGCATGGAGAAGAAAGATTGGTCGCCCATGCGCGCCCGCAGCATCTGCATGATCCAGGAACCCTTGCCGTAAACGATGTCGTGCCAGCCGCGCGGTTCGACCGAGTTCATCAGGCGGGATCCCAATACGATCGGGCCGTTGGACTCCACCGTCTGCCCGCTCTGACCCTTTTCGAGGAGCGCGCGCCGGTAGGAATCAAGCATCGTCTCCAAGGCATGCCGGCCTTTGCTCTTCTCCAGGTAAAGCAGAGCGGAGTAGTTGGCCAGGGCCTCCATGAGCCAGGAGTCGCGATCGGCGCCGGCGGTAACGCGATTTCCCCACCACTGGTGCGCCAACTCGTGAGCCTGCAGTACGTCCCGGAAGAACAAGTCCGTCTGTTCGCTGGTAGCGCGTCCACCCGGCAGGGTCTTCAAGTACGACAGCGTGGAAAGGTAGATCAGCCCCGGAAAGCCCTGGCCGAACGCGCCGGGGATCGGGGAGACGGTGAGATGGGCCAGCGCCGGGGGACCGAACTTGGAAACCATGAACTCGAGCGCCGAAGCCACCTCCGTAGCTATCTCCTGCAGCCTCTCCAGCGGGCCGGGGCCAATCACCTGCGCTGACCGGGCGAGATCGGCCAGCGGATCGGGCTGCCTCCGGGGGATAATGCCAGCGACGGCCTGCAGGTCGATCAGCGGCTGCGGCTTCGGCTGCAATGCGGGCTCCAACGCGCGGTTGGCGCACACGTCCACTTGGTACGCGCCCCGAGTTACCCTGGCGTGCTCGTAGTTACCCAGGTTGAACCCCGCCACGCGGACCGGCGCCGAGGTGCGGCGGCGCGTAATACGTTGCGCGCCCTCTTCGCGGTCTTCCACCACGTCTCCCGGCGTGACCAAGTCCAGATCGCGCGGATAGCGGAATAGCAGATCGTACACCGCGAATTGGTCGCCCAAAACGGGGTACCAGTTGGCGCGTGCGCTCACGTAAAAGACGCGGTCTCCGGCGTCCCGGATCACCTTGCCGGAGTGGTGAAACTCGAAATCGTATTCGCGGCCCAGGCGCAGGGGCTCGGGAGGGACCACCACGATGAGCCCGTTTCCGCCGCGCATGACGTTCGCCTGCGGCGCCTCATGCTGCAGAACCTCCGCGGGGCGACTGTCAACGGCAGCCGACGCGATCTGCATGTCGGGCGTGATGTCGAACGGAACCGCGGCCAGCCCGTCCACCGCCGGTTTCACTTTCACATGCGTCACCGCCGTCAACAGCAGACCGGCGTCGATGGTCGCCTCTATACGGTAACTGTCCGCCGACGCAAAGGGTTTGTGGGGCGCCGGGTTGTTGCGGAAGGACCGGGCTTCGAAGCTGGTCCAGGTATCGAAATAGAGACGCTCGCCGCGAGGGACAAACTGGCCGGCCAGGATTTGTTCCTGCCTCTCCGGGTCGAAAACGACGTTGAAAGTGCCGCGCTTGGAACTGCTCAAAGCCGCCAGGAACAGACCGGCCGGCCGCGCCGCCCCGCCCATCAAATCGAGCGTCAGCCGCGTCTGATAGCTGCCGCCGAGATTGCGCAGCACCGGCGTCCAGCGCTCCTCCAGCAGGGGGGCCACCTCGGGCGATTTCCGGTTGGAGGAATTGACCGCCAACTGCGCCGTGATCCTCTCATAAACATCGCCGGTGAAAAGCAAGAGCGCGGTCTCGAAGTGCTCGTCCAGGTTCGGCGAATCGATGTAGCCGGCCAGCGACCGGCGTTCGGCGCGGTCGGGCGGCAGCAGCAGGACTTCGGCGTCGCCCCCGTCGGTATCCGCGGTGAACAGAGCGGCGATGCGCTTCCCCGCCACGGGCTTACTGAAGATGAGGTGGCCGTCGGTGAGATAGAGGCGGAGATCCTCCTCGGCGAGCGTGAGATCGCGGACCCGATAGCATTCATCGCTATCGAAGCTATTCTCGCGAATCGCGCGCGCAATGTCGCCCGCGGTTCCGGCCGAAGCCGGAGGCAGAAGCAAGAAGAACGCGAGAAGCCACTTCATGGTCATAGTTTACAGCCGCCTGCGCTACCGCATCGTCAACAGTCTGCGATACAACTCGAACACTCGCTGGAAGTCCAGTTCCAGCATGACCTTCACCGGGGTCGCGTCCGGGGCCAAGGGCCGCTCCAGCGGGATGGTCGAGCCGTAGGACTTGTCCCAGGTGGTCTGCACGTCCAGGTAGCGCGTCTCGGACTTGGTCACGAAACCCGGATCCAGCAGGTATGCCGCGGCCAGCGAATCCCACAGGTAGGCCGTGGCCTCGGGGTGCTTGAGGAACCCGGGATAGCGGTTGCCGAGGTCTTCGCGAAACAGGTTTGCGATGGGCGTACCGGCCATCGCGATCCGGTCGAACTCGGCCTTGTGGATGGGAGCGGTGGTGCAGATGTCAAGCCCGAACATCATCTTCTCGGGAATGCGCGACCGCAACACGATACGCGCCGCCTCCGGGTCGAACCAGAAATTGAATTCGGCGGACGGCGACGCGTTGCCCGGCACGCCAATGGCGCCTCCCATGAAGACCACCCGCTTGATCTTGGTTTCGATATCCGGCTGCAGCCGCAAGGCGAGCGCCAGGCTGGTCATTGGAGCGAGTTCCAGGACAGTGATCTCGCCGGGCCGCCGTTCGATTTCGGAAATCAAAAACTCCACCGCGCCGGGGCGCGGCTTGCGTCCGGTGAGCGCGGCGCCGGGCGCTGGGACGACTTGGGCGGGGTCCTCCGCGAACGCGCCGGCGTAGGCCGGAGGACCCCAGAGCCGCCCGGCTTCGCGGCTCAAGGCGGCGCTGTGCAGCAAGGGCGATTGCGCGCCGGTGTAGAGCGGAACGTTCCGCCGCCCCAGCAGATCGAGAATGTGAAACGTATATTCCGCGCCCTGCGCGGGCCACACGTTACCGGGCGTGATGACGATGCCCTGGACGGAGACCCGCGCCGGGCTGCGCAGCGCCATCGCCAGCGCGGCCCCGTCGTCCCCGAACAACCCCGAATCCGTATCGACCACCACCAAGTCCCGTCCAGCCGCGAACAACGCCGGCGCCAGCAGGATTCCGGCCACGAAACGCAACATGTTCCCTCAATCATAAGACGGCGGTGCGCAGGGTGCCGGTGTGCGGCAGAAAAGTGGAGAGGGGGGAATGCGCCGAATCAAAGCTCGTAAGAGCGGAAGACCATAGCCCACGGCGCAAGCCGAATCAGCGTTACCTTAAGCGGCCAGGGGAGATCCTCTCACCTCAACGTCGCCCCGGCACTTGCCCGGATCGCCGATAGGCCCTTGTGGAACGGTATCCGCGGTGGCAATTGCGTTTGTCGGCGCCGATCTTTCCGGGAGGGGGACTTAACCGGCCAATCCGTGGCCTGGTGGCGAATACGTTCCGTCCGTCCCCGGTTTACAGCCCCCGTCCCCGGTTACAGCCCCAAAGCGGTTCCACCCCTTCTGGTTGACATTTCTCTGCGTCTCTGGAGGCGTCTCGCGGAACTGGTTAACGGCGGCGCGCAATCGGTGGCCCGAGCGAGACAAAGGTCCACATCGGGAGGTCGAATCGTCCGTGGCATACCGCTCTAGGCTGGGGTCTGCGGGTTTGCTGGCCGGGCTGGCACAACCTGCAATCCCACGCAATTCACGTCTTCGTCGGAACATGATCGCAGGCGTTGGAATCCAACCACTCCACAATATCTTGTGCGGACGCCAAGCGTCCTTCAAGGATTTCCAAAACCAGATCCTTCATAAACACCGTGTTTCGCCTTGGCGCGTAGCTCTTGACAGACGGCTCGGTAGCGGAAAACCATACTGCGAAAGGAACGCGCAGATCTTTCTTCTCGGAATGACGCCACCAATGATCTGAGCTGAGAATAATCACGGATTCGCGATCCTTACTGCCCGCTCGAATCGTATCTAGCAGAGTTGCGAGCATCTTATCGACAAGGGCCAAATTATCATGATACGAGCGCTTGCCCGCATGCCTAGCCGTTACCTCCCCAGTGCGCCGATCGAAGATAAACGGCGGGTGCGGGACGGGCAAGTGAAGGAACGCAAAGTCGATGGTGTCATCTCCGACGATTGAGATCGCCGACGCCAGGCTCCGCTGATAACGGGACACCGAGTGCCTGCCATACAGCGTGTCGCTAAACAGACTGAAAGACGGAGTCTCAAAGACGCTTCGGATCTGTAACCAAACGGATTTGAACCACCCTCCCTCAATGCCCAGCTCCGTGTCGGGGGCTTCCTGCCAGCCGAATGCTGCAAAAAGCCCAGGAAACATCCGGTTTAGCGGATGGTATCCGACATTGCAGCCGACCCTGTACCCTCGATCAACCGCATCGTGAAAGATAGTCCGTTGTGCAGCGAGCGGCACATGTGGCCCATTAACGCTGAGCTGCAGTGTGATCTCATTCGGGCCTATGGGTATCGTTTCAAAAACGATCCTCCCCGTGAGCAACGCGGGAATAGAGATCTCGGTACATCGGCTGGGCGGTATGGCATTTTCTAAGGTTAAAGCTCGCGCGATGAAGGCGTCAATGGTTGGAAGGTCGACGCCGGAGAACCGGTCATCGAACAGAAGCCGCTGATCCAGTTCGTCAAACACGATTACCACGACTCGCCGGCCACTTTGACTCGGTGATCGTATTAAACGTTGGTCTTGATCAGATGGTACGATCAAGAGCGAACTGAAGGCTCTGACACACAACCCTGAAGTCAGATACGCGCACACCAGCAGCAGCACGAGCGGCTGCCCGAGCACATTTGGAGATGAACCTGCCGTTGCGACGACGAGGGCTGTCACGAGCGCGATGGCCGCAAAGGTACTTAGTGTTAGGCCTCGTTTTACGAGCCATTCCTTCACGCGCCAGCTCAGGATACAGGCAACACCTAATATGCAAAGGCATAGGCAGCCCCACACCGTCAGGGTAGTCCACAGCCGCATGCACGAGCGAAGTACGGGAATCGCAGCACACAGTATGAAAAACAACCACACAGCAACCGCTGACAGTAAGATCGCGCCGAACAGTATCATTAATCTCGATACACCGCCCCCCCGCGCGCTCCCATACAGACGGCCTCCTGTGCGAAACAGGTGGAAGAACAGCGGTCGGGTAAACGCCAATGTAACGCTAAATAGTGCAATGGTAAAGTAAGTGAGTAAGTCGACACCGTGCATGGTGGTCTCCGATAGTGATGCGATGTTCGGCAGCAACTCCCTCTTTCAACTACGCAGGCACTTCCCTCCATTCCACGAACGCCGGCTGGTTGTTGAGAGGTGCGGCGGGACCCAATCAGCCGGAAAAATACTCGTTCAATCGGCGGGACCGTTGCGCAACTTGGAGTGAAAGCCCAACAAGTCCATCACGGCCCGTTTTCGCTCGACCAGCGGCTCGTCTGGCCGTGGCAGCTTCAATTCCGGTTCGTTACGGATCCGAGCCCACAGGAATTGCGGCCCCGGTTGAACTAAGAGCCGACTCAGCGCTGCTTCAATCTCTGCGATGGACCGAGCACCTTCAACGTTTCGAAAACCGAAGGTGCGGGCGGCCGTGCCATAGTCCAGCGAATTGCAGGCTGTCTTCTGCCCACCTACTGAGGCATGGGCCCCGTTGTCGAGCAAAACATGAACCAGGGGCAGGTTAGCGAGAGTGCCTACGAGCGCGACGGTCCCCATGTGCATGAGGAACGAGCCGTCGCCGTCAATACAGCAGACCCGTCCTCTCGATCGACCCAGGGCCGTACCAATTGCTACCTGGAGTGCGTAGCCCATACCTCCAACGCACAGAAAGTCCCGTAACAGTCCTGATCGCCTAGGCTCCTTCAGTCGCGCCGCATACAATTCCCTTCCTGTATGTCCGATGCCGGCAACGACAACATCCTCCGGATCGATATGTTGGAGGATTGTGTCGATTACGTCACCACGCGAGGGCAGCCCGTCGAGCTCAGACGGGTTCGTCGCAACAATGTGTTCGTCGAAAACCCCCAACGGAACCAAAAACGCCGACGATCGCCCATCCACATGATTTCCCTCTAGGTACTGCGTGGACCGAGCCTCCATCTCGTCGTCCCACCTCTCGATCACAAGCGGCGTAATCCCCATCATGCGTAGCGCGCACTCAGTTTCAGCACCGGAGCTCAAGTGCTGTGGCTCGTCGTTGAATCCTGGCCGCCCCCTCCAACCGACAATGAAAAGGAGCGGGATGTCATATACTGCCCGGTGGGCGAGCGAGAAATAGGGATTGAGTGCGTTCCATAGACCAGAGTTCTGGAGATAAACCGCGGGAACCTCACCAGTCGCGAGGTGCCAGCCGACGGCTAATCCCACCGCCGCACCTTCGTTGGCAGCGGGCACATGGCGAATGTCGTCTCTCAGGTCCAGCGCGGCACAGAAGCCACGCAAGACCGAGTCCGGTACACCACTGTAGAATGTGAATCCGGATTGCCGCAGGAAAGTCGCAAAGCCTATTGAGGAGAGCATTGTGGCTCCGGGAAGAGTGCCAGCAAATCGGCAGGGGCTGCGGAATAGTCGCTGAGCTCCGCGCAGCGCTCATGCCTCAGAATGTCGGCCGCCGCGCGGGCCATCGCAGAGTACGAGGCTCGCAGCAGTTGGTTCGAGTAAATAACAGACCTGATGCCATGATCGATCATCTCGCGTTCGGAGGTTCCTGCGTAGGTGGTCGGTATCACGAACACTGGAACGCACTCGTGTTTCCCTCTAAACTTCTCGGCAAACGCAAACACCTCGTTCGCCGTTCGGTGCACACTATGTATCAGGATGGCGTCCGCACCAGCGGCGCAGTACGCATCTGCTCGCTCCAACGCTTCCTCGATTGAGCGCCCTAGTACCAGGCTCTCGATGCGCGCGATGAGCATCATCCCGCTCTTTGGCGCGGCTGACCGTACTGAGGCAATGCGGGATGTAAACTCTGAAATTGTCGCCTGTTTCTGGTCGGATTGTATTCCATAGAGAGAATTGTGCTTTCGCCCAATCTTGTCCTCTAAGCACAGGCCTGATACGCCGCAGGAGTCCAGCGCCTTGGCGAGATAGTATGCATATTCCGGGTTTCTGCCCGAGTCGCCATCATAGATAAGGGGCTTGCTCGTGACCTCGAACGTCTCGACGATCGATGCCACCCGAGTTCTATAGTCCAGCACTTCAATGTCCGGCTTGCCGTGCATCAGCGAATCGGTGAAACTGCTTGACCAGAAACCGTCAAACTCCCGCCCCGCCTCTCGGGCGCGCTCCGCAATTATCCCCGCCACCGGGCTGTGCACCTCGATGATACGAACCAGAGCCTTGGCCTTCAACAGAGCGCGAAGCTTGTGCTGACGGCCGCGCCTTAAGATTCCCGACTCTCGGAGCGCTTCGTGTAGCAATGTAGACGATACGCCTGGTGTATAAGGAACTTCAACCAACTCGCCGCCCCAACCCCGCAAAAGTTCCAACACTTCTGTGCGGATCTCGACCTGGGCACCCTCTTGCCAGTCATCTCCGTGGAGAACGTACCGCGGCTTCAACGCCAGCAAATTGGCGCGATAGCTGAGCGTCTCCTGCGCCACAACTCGGTAGACATCGCGCATGTTTTCGAAAATCAGCCTTCGCTGTTCGAAAGGAAGAAACGGCAGCCGTTTATAACTAGCGGCGGCCTCGTCCGTGAGCACACCGACGATCACCCTGCCTATCCGTCGCGCGCACCTCAGGACATTGATGTGTCCGCCATGGAGGATGTCTCCTACGAGCGCAAGATAGACGACAGGGCCTTCGTTGAGAGCCTCAGTACTGAATGCTGCTCCATTCACGTCTAGCATTCCGCCTCGCTTTGCCTAAATTGAAAGTGCGATTAAACGAGGCCGCCATATTGGCGATCTCGGGACCGTTCCAGAGACCTGGAACGGAAATCAAACCTTGCTTATAAGACATTCGGTACAACGGCGTGGTTCTTTCGATCAATCCCTGGCGGACGCATTCGGCAAAAAGCGCCGAGCCGATTATAGGCGTTGCAACGAAAAACGAGGCGCTCTGACAACCGCTCGCCACCGCGAAGTCGAACGTCATCCGCATCTCATCAGCCGATTCTCCTGGATGGCCATACATTGGCGGCATGCCAATGATGAAGAAACCGTGGACACAGATACCAAGGCTTCGGGCATACCCGATAAGGTGTTTGGTCTTATCCAGATCGAGAGGTTTTCGGATCAAATCTGTAAGTACCCGCTGAACGCCGCTCTCCACGGCAAATGTGATCTGATAGCAACCCGACGCCGCCATGAGGTCCAGTAGTTCTTCGTCCATCCGCCAGAGCGCTGTTCCTTGGGGCGTACACCAAGGAAGCTTCACAGCGCTGAAACTGCGGAACAGTTCCTTTGCATGCGTTTTATCGTTCGTTATGTTGTCGTCGACAATCTGGAACTCATTGATCGCGTAATGTTCCTTCAGAATCTCCAACTCGCCTACCACATTCGCGGGACTCCGGCGGCGATGTGCGCCGGCCCAAAACGTTGTGGCGGTGCAGAAGGTACATTTGGCGGTGCAGCCACGGCTCGTGTAAATCTGCCCCACTCTGTCGCCCACCGTGTAAGGAGACTGATAGGCACCGATCGAGAAATAGCGTTCCATGTCGTAGAGGTGCCACGCCGGATAGGGAATGTCATCAATCTCGGCCCAGTTACCTCGACTGTCCCGCCGTTTGCGGTTGATCAGTACCGTTGAGTCGCGGATGTGAATCCGGTCACCATCGCGAACCATGGCATTGTCGACGCCGTCCAGCCCGCCGCACCCGTTCAGTGCCTCCATATATTGGAGGAACGAAGCTTCGGACTCGCCCAGGAACACTGCGTCGACCCCTACATCCTCTATATAGCTCGCGGCACAATATCGGGCGTGAGCTCCGCCTGTCGCTAACTTCGCACTTGGGCAGACATTCCTGGCGACCTGAAAGATGCCTGCGACCACGTCAGCCTGATTGGAAAGGATACTTGACACGCCGATCACATCGGGCCCAAACGCCTTGATCTCCGATGCAATCTGATCAAATCCCAAACCGTAAGTGACAAAGTCAGGCTCGCCCTCCACCGAAGTCTGTTGTTCATAACCCTCCGCTAGGCAGTCCAAGATATGCACCTCGTATCCGTTCATTTCCAGAACAGCGGCAATGTAGCCGAGCCCTAGAGGGTATGTGCAGCGTGGAAAATCTCCTCGGAACAGCGTGGCAGGCGGCGATACAAGAAGTACTCGTTGATATCGACGGCCCTCGCGGAGGGCTGTTGGTGTTTCGATGACCCCATACGTGCACCGCGTCGGCGTGTTGGGGTCGAAATGCTGCTCTCTAAGGTCGCACACCCTTGCTGGCATCGGGATCACATAGCAAGCGAAATGAGCCAGCAGGCTGCTGAATTACTCTGTCGAATTCACGGCCGCCGATAAACGCCGACGCACGCGAATGTGAAAGGCAAACACGTACGTCCTTTTAATCCGTGTTGATCTAGGCTCATCCGCGACCAAAAAGGCTTCTGTCATGTCAGCAAACTGCTAGCTAGCGCTCGAAGCCATTGTACAATGATTTCAAGCGTTCTGGTCAAGCATACACCCGAATGCATCCCTGTGGTATCCGCGACCT
>OCZT010005819.1_pt1 | contig 12247 bp, 10 predicted proteins | sample 1539031 | NCBI WGS metagenome assembly OCZT01 (sample SAMEA3539308, study PRJEB22396) | soil metagenome | biome: tundra; feature: field; material: soil | place: USA | collected 2010-05 | depth 0.15 m
GACGACATGCCCCTCGACGAGGTGGCCGGCATCCTCCATCCCGCCGACGCCTCGGCCGCTTAGCAGCTCCTGGTCACGCCGATGAGCGGAGCCGCAGCCGCGGCACCGGAACCGCTGGTGTTGGTGGTACCCAACTTCAGTGAGGGTCGCCGTGCCGAGGTGATGGACGCCATCGTGGCAGCGATGACGTCCGTCCCCGGCATCACGCTGCTCAACCGCCAGTCCGACCCCGACCACAACCGGCTCGACACCACCCTGATCGGCTCGCCGGAGGCCGCCCGCGCCGCAGCGATGGCGGGAGCCGCCAAGGCCGTCGAGCTGATCGACATGGAGCAGCACCACGGCAGCCATCCCCGGATGGGGGCGGTCGACGTCATCCCCTTCATCCCCATCCGGGGGGTGACGATGGACGACTGCGTGGAGCTCGCCCGTAACTGTGCCCGCGAGCTCGCCGAGACCCTCTCGCTCCCGGTCTACCTGTACGAGCGCGCCGCCTCGACCCCCGAGCGGGCCAGCCTGGCCGACGTCCGCCGCGGCGAGTACGAGGGCCTCCGGGCGGACGTGGCCGAGGGAAGGCGGCTGCCGGACATGGGCCCCCACCAGCTCGGAAAGGCCGGAGCCACCGCGGTGGGAGCGCGGCCACCGCTCGTCGCCTTCAACGTGTACCTGGGCGGCAGCGACGAGCGCGCCGCCAAGGAGGTGGCCAAGCGGGTGCGGGAGCGGTCCGGTGGCCTGGTTCACGTCCGCGCCATCGGCTTCGCGGTTCCGGAGCGCGGCTGCGTCCAGGTTTCGATGAACCTGCTCGACCCGCTGGCCACACCCCCGTACCGGGCCCTCGAACTGGTCCGGCTGGAGGCCGCCCGTTTCGGCATGCAGGTGCTCGACACCGAGATCGTCGGCCTCATCCCCCAGGCGGCACTGGCGGAGTCCGCCGCCCACTACCTGCAGCTCCGTGGTTTCAAGCCTGACGCCCAGGTGATCGAGACCCTGGTGGCCAGCCACGGGAGTGGGGTCGCAGCCGTCGAGACGCCGGCGGCACCTCCGGGAGCGGACGGTGAAAGCTCCTCCCCGCCTGCGGACAGCGGGATCGGGACGATGACGGTGGACGGCTTCCTGGAGGCCCTCGCCTCGGCGCGATCGACTCCCGGCGGGGGTGCGGCGGCGGCCATGAGCGGTGCCGCCGGCGCGGCTCTGCTCGCCATGGTGGCGCGGCTCACCAGCGGACGGAAGGGCTATGAGGCACTGGAGGGCCGCATGGCCGAGGTGGCCGCCCTGGCCGACGCGGAGCGCGCCGCCCTGACCGCGTTCGCCGACCAGGACGCCGCCGCCTTCGACGCGGTGATGGCGGCGCACCGCCTGCCTCACCGTACGGACGGGCAGCGGGATGCCCGCACCGCGGCGGTGCAGTCGGCGCTGACCGGGGCGGCCGAGGTGCCGCTCAAGGTGGCCCGCCGCGCGGCCGCCCTCCTGGCCACCGCGCGGGAGCTGGTCGAGACGGGCAACGCCAATGCGGTGTCCGACGCCTACTCGGCCGGCCAGCTGCTCCACACCGCGGTTGCCGGCGCCCTGGCCAACGTCAGCGTCAACCTCGCCGCGATGAGCGACTCATCACGCACAGACGTGCTGCAGAGCGATGCGCAGCGGGTGCGCAGGGGAGCGGCGGCGCAGCTCGCCGCGGTGGAGACGGCGTTCGCGTCGCGGCTTTCCGGCACGGCCTGAGGCGCCGAGCCCGAACAGGCGCCCGCCCGGCGGGGTGCCCGTCGGGACGGCTCAGAGGGCGCCGCGCGCGTGCAGTGCTGCGAGCTCCTCCGCGGGAACCTCCAGCTGCTCGGTGAGAACGGAGTCGGTGTCGGCGCCGAGCGGCGGGCTCGGCACCGGCTCGATCGGGGAGTGCGAGGAGAAGCGCACCGGCTGCCCGATGTAGGCGACGCTGCCGGCGACCGGGTGGTCGAAGTGGAGCAGGGCGTGGCGGGCCGCGACCTGCTCCGAGGCCACGGCCTGCCCGTAGTCGAGGATCGGCGAGGTGGGAACACCGCGACGCTCGGCGGCGCCGACGACCTCGGCGACCGTCCGCCCGGAGGTCCACCCCTCGATGGCGCCCCGCACCTCCGCCTCGTGCTCGGTGCGGAGGGCGTCGGTCACGTAGCGGGGGTCCACGGCCATCTCCGGCCGCTCGATCAGCTCGGCGACGCGGGCGAAGAGGGTGTCGTTGGCGGCCGCGAGGATGACCTGGCCGTCGGCGGCCTGGTAGACGCCGAAGGGCGTCGAGACCGGATGCCGGTTGCCGACCCTGGCGGGTGCCACGCCGGTCACGTCGTACTGGCTCTGGACGGTGACCTCCAGTGCCAGCAGGCTCTCCAGCATCGAGACGTCGAGATGGGCGCCCCGCCCGGTGCGGGCCGCTTCGAGGAGGGCGGTCACGATGCCGAAAGCGGCAAAGACCCCGGCGGTGAGGTCGCCGATCGATTCGCCCACCTTGGTCGGCGGCCCGTCGGGGTGGCCGGTCACGCTCATCAGCCCTGACGCCGCCTGCACGATCAGGTCGTAGGCGGGGAAGAGGGACATCGGGCCGGACTGGCCGTAGCCGGAGATGCTCGCGTAGACGATCCCCGGGCTGGCGGCGGAGACCGCCGCGTAGTCGACGCCGAGATGCTCGGTGACGCCGGGGCGGAAGTTCTCGAGCAGGACCTGGGACCGGCCGGCCAGGCGGAGGAGGAGCCCGCGCGCGCCGGCATCCTTGAGGTTCAAGGTCACGCTCTGCTTGCGCCGGTTGAGGATGTCGAAGTAGATGCTCTCGCCGTTGCGGAAGGGCCCGATGTGGCGGGCGTCGTCACCGTGACCGGGCACCTCGATCTTGATCACTTCCGCACCGAGGTCGGCGAGGAGTGAACCGCAGTACGGACCGGCGAGCATCCGGGAGAGGTCCAGCACCCGGACGCCGCTCAGCGGTCCGGCGCCGGCGGCCGGAGCGGCGGCCGCCTCAGGAGTCGCGCTCACCTCACACCACCTCCCCGCTGCGATCAAAGGCCGCCGCCAGGGTGGCGGCGATGCCGAGAAGCTGGATCTGGGACGTCCCCTCGAAGATGCGCAGGATGCGGGCGTCGCGGTAGAGGCGCTCGATCTCGCTCTCGCGCATGTAGCCGGCCCCGCCGTGCACCTGGACCGCCTTGTCGACGATGGCGCCGCAGTTCTCGGTGGCAACCCACTTGGCGATGGAGCCGGCCCGGCGGAGATCGGCACCGGAGTCCTTCTCCGCCGCAGCCCACCATGTCGTCAGGCGGGCGGCCTCCAGCTCCGCGTCCATCTCGCCGAGCATCAGCTGGATGGCCTGGAAGTCGCGGATGGGATGCCCGAACTGCACCCGGGCGGCGGCGTACTCGACCGCCAGCTCCAGGGCACGCTGGGCGATGCCATTGGCCATCGCCGCGATGTCGATGCGCGCCCGGTTGAGAGCGGAGAGCGCCATCTTGCCCCCCGTGCCCAGCTCGCCGATGACCCGATCATCGGTGACGCGCACCCCGTCGAGGTAGACGGTGTGGGTCGGCGCGGAGCGGATGCCGAGCTTCTCCTGCGGCTCGGAGAAGGAGACGCCGGGTGTCCCTCGTGAGAGCACAAAGGCGCTGATCCCCCGGAAGCCGGCGGCCGGGTCGGTCTTGGCGAAGAACACCGTGGTGTCGGCGTCGGCCGCGTTGCTGATGAAGGTCTTGCTGCCGCTCACCACCCAGGCGTCGCCGTCGCGCCTCGCGACCGTGTCCATACCCCCGATGTCCGACCCGGAGCCGGGCTCGGTGAGGGCGAAGGCGCCCAGCGCCTTCCCCGACGCCATCTCGGGGATGAAGCGACGCTTCTGCTCCTCGTTCAGGGAGGGGACCAGCACCTCCAGGGCGAGCAGGTGGGCGGTGTAGATGGAGGCGAGCGCAGCATCGGCGCGGGCCACCTCCTCGATGGCGAGGAGCTGGGTCTGGGTGTCGAGTCCGAGCCCCCCGCAGCTGTCGGGAACGGTTATCCCCATGGCGCCTAGCTCTCCGAGGCCCCGCATGATCTCGGCGGGGAAGGCGCCGGTGCGATCGCGCTCCGCCGCTCCAGGCATCACCTCATTGCGGCAGAAGTCGCGGATCACCTGTCGCATCGCCCGCTGCGTGTCGTTCAGCGGATAGGGCACGGTTAGTCCCCGAACTCGCGCATCGGCAGGCGCAGCCCCTTCTCCGTGGCCACCCGCTCGGCCTCCGGGTAGCCGGCGTCGGCGTGGCGCACCACCCCGCTGCCGGGGTCGTTGGTGAGCACCCGCTCGAGCTTCTGAGCAGCCAGCGCCGACCCATCGGCGACGGTCACCTGGCCGGCGTGGATCGAGCGCCCGATGCCGACCCCGCCACCGTGGTGGATCGACACCCAGGAGGCGCCGGATGCGGTGTTGAGCAGGGCGTTGAGGAGCGGCCAGTCGGCGATGGCGTCCGAACCATCGCGCATCCCCTCGGTCTCGCGGTACGGCGATGCCACCGAGCCGGTGTCGAGGTGATCCCTGCCGATGACGATCGGCGCCTTGAGGTCACCGCGCGCCACCATCTCGTTGAAGCGGAGGCCGAGACGGTCGCGCTCTCCGTAGCCGAGCCAGCAGATGCGGGACGGCAGGCCCTGGAACTTGACCTTCTTCTCGGCCATCCGGATCCAGCGCGCGAGAGCCTCGTTGTCCGGGAACTCGTCGAGCACCGCCTGGTCGGTGGCCGCGATGTCGGCCGGATCGCCGGAGAGGGCGACCCATCGGAAGGGGCCCTTGCCCTCGCAGAAGAGCGGGCGGACGTAGGCGGGAACGAAGCCGGGGAAGTCGAAGGCCCGGGCGCAGCCTCCGAGCTTGGCCTCGGCACGGATGGAGTTGCCGTAATCGAAGACCTCGGCACCGCGGTCGAGGAATCCGATCATGGCGTCCACGTGGGCGGCCATCGACTCGCGGGCGCGCGAGGCGAGGCCCTCGGGGTCGCTGCTGCGCAGCTCCGGCATCTCCTCCACGGTGGCCCCGCGGGGGACGTACATCAGCGGGTCGTGTGCCGACGTCTGGTCGGTGACCACGTCGATCTCGGCCCCGCTGGCGAGCAGCTCCGGCACCACGTCCGCCGCGTTGCCGAGGACCGCGATGGAGAGCGGCTTGCGGTCCCGCTTGGCCTGCAGCGCCCGATCCAGGGCGTCGTCGACCGAGTCGGCGACACAGTCGAGGTAGCCGGTCTCCAGGCGGCGCTGGATGCGCGAGGGATCGATCTCGACGCAGATCACGACGCCCTCGTTCATGGTCACCGCCATCGGCTGCGCCCCGCCCATGCCGCCAAGCCCCGCGGTGAGGGTGATGGTGCCGGCCAGCGTCCCCCCGAAGCGCTTGGTGGCGATCGCCGCGAAGGTCTCGTAGGTGCCCTGGAGGATGCCCTGGGTCCCGATGTAGATCCAGGACCCCGCCGTCATCTGGCCGTACATGGTGAGTCCGAGGGCATCCAGCCGGCGGAACTCGGGCCAGTTGGCCCACTCCGGCACCAGGTTGGCGTTGGCGATCAGCACCCGCGGCGCCCACTCGTGGGTGCGGAAGATGCCGACCGGCTTGCCCGACTGCACCAGCAGGGTCTCGTCGTTCTCGAGGTCCCGGAGGGAGGCCACGATGGCGTCGAACGCCGCCCAACTGCGCGCCGCCTTGCCGCCGCCGCCGTAGACGATGAGCTGGTCGGGATGCTCGGCGATCTCCGGGTCGACGTTGTTCATCAGCATCCGCATGGCGGCCTCCTGCGGCCACGCCTTGCAGGAGAGCTGCGTGCCGCGCGGAGCGTGGACGACCCGAGGCCCGTGCACGGCCCCCGCCATCAGGATGCCCTCTCGGCGGCTGCCGCCGGCACCGGCGGTGCCACGGCTTCCGAGCCGCTGGCGCGGAGCGAGCGGTGGAGGAAGAAATAGAGACCGGAGGCGACGATGAGGCCGAGGATCCAGGAGATGTCCCCTCCGCCGAGGTGGCTCACCATCGGCCCGGTGTAGAAGGTCGTGCTCATGAACGGGACCTCGACGGCGATGGCGACCAAGTAGGCGACCATGGTCCGCCAGTCCACCCGGCCGTAGATGCCCTTGGCGGTGAAGATCGAGGGGATGTCGTAGCGCCCCCGGCGCACCAGGTAGAAGTCGACCAGGTTGATCGCGGTCCAGGGCACCAGGAAGTAGGCGAGGAAGAGGATGAAGTTCGAGAAGTCGGTGAGGAAGTTGGAGGTGGCCACCACTGCGATCACGGTGCCGACCACCGCCGCGCCCAGGACGAAGCCGGCGCGCAGGTAGGAGTGCACCTGCATCTGGCGCAGCGCGGTCACGGTGGTGGTGGTCGACATGAACATGCCATAGAGGTTCAGCACGTTGACCGCGACGATACCGAGGATGATGATCAGCGAGATCAGCCAGGCGGTACCGTTGAAGCCAAGCCCGGTGAAGAACGAGACGTCTCCGTAGTTGAAGGCGTTGGCGGCGACGGCCGCGGCGACTGCGCCGAAGCCCATCATCCAGACGGTGCCGATCACCGAGCCGCTGGCGGTCCACCAGAAGGTGCGCGCCTGGCTGGTGTCCTCGGGGAGGTAGCGCGAGTAGTCGGCGACGTACGGCGCGTAGGTGATCTGCCAGGTGGCGGAGAAGGTGATGCCGAGCAGGAGGGCGCCGAAGGTGAGCCCGCTGTTGGTCCACACCGCTCCCAGCGAGTGGAGGCTGAGCAGCCGGATGGTCAGGTAGATGAAGCCGAGCCCAGAGACGAGCGCGATCCAGCGCTCGAAGAGGTGGATCATCCGGTAGCCGTAGATCGCCAGCCCGCAGCAGACCGCCGAAACGATGATGGTGCTGAGGGTCTGGTTCCAGCCGCTCCAGACGGCCAGCGCGGAGCCGCCCAGCACCGCGCTGGTCGCGAAGAAGCCCACGTACATGAGCAGCACCAGGATCAGCGGCAGGATGGCGCCGTAGAAGCCGAACTGAGCCCGGCTCTGGATCATCTGGGGGATCCCCAGCTTGGGCCCCTGGGCGGAGTGGGCGGCCATGAAGATCACCCCGACCAGGTTGCCGATCACGATCGCCAGCAGGGCCCAGGGCAGGGAGAGGCCGGCGACCAGCACCGCCAGAGCGCCGGTCACGGCCGCGGTCACCTGCATGTTGGAGGCGAACCAGATGTTGAAGAGGTTCCGCGGCGTGCCGTGGCGCTCCTCCGGCGGGATGTAGTCGATCGAGCGGCGCTCGACTTGCAGGCTGCTCGTGTAGCCGGAATCCGTGCTCATCGGAACCTCCCCAGGGGCGACCATCCCCGGCATCCTCGGGCGCGCCGGTGAGCCCGGCCGCGCCGTCCGAGTGGCCAGATGGTCGAACTCGCGCGGGCGCTCAACCAGTGACGAAAGGCACTGATTGGCCAGGGACTATCTCCCGGTCAGCCCTCGGCGGCGCCCCCGGAGGCGGGCGCCGGTTCGTCGACGACAGGTTCGTCGTCGAGGCTCACCGACAGCTCCGGCGCGATCATCCGGTGCTCGGCTGCCACCAGCTTGACCGAGGTCCCGATTGCCAGGAACTCGATGACATGACTTCCCCACATGTGGGACTTCTGCTCGATGCGCATGGCCACGATGCCGTGGGCGCGCACCCGCTGTGCCTCCTGCTGCATCCGGGTCATGGCCAGCTCACGCGCCTCGTACAGAGCCGAGGTGTAGTTGCCGAGCTCGACGTTCTGGCTCTGCTGGCCGATCCAGGTGCCGAGCCGCTGGTGGGCCACGTGGTAGACGCAGGCACCGAAGGCGAGGCCGATGGGCTGGTAGCCGGCCCGGATCAGGAGGTAGAGGTCCTGCCCGGAGAGGTCGCTGACCCAGATCCCGCTCGACTTCACGTTGGGGTTGGCGACCGCGGTGCCCATGGCCACGAACTCGGCGAGGGGGTGGCCGCCCTGGTGGACCTGGACCTCGAGCTTGAGACCGACCACGCCCTGACCGCCCACCTGCTGCGCGTGCCGCTCCATGGAGGTGAGCGCCTCGGTGCGAGCCTGGTACATGGCCTGGGTCAGGTCGCTCATCTCCTGGTTGTCGTTCCAGTTGGCGTACTGAATGCCGATGTGGTAGACGGCGCTGCCGACCACCAGCCCGCGCGGCTCGTAGCCGATCTCCTTGAGCAGCACCGCCTCGTCGACGGAGAGATCGCTGCTGAAGGCGCGACCCTGGTGGCGCTCCCCGCTCTTCCCGGCCAGGCAGGCGAGGGCGGCGTCGGCGCGGGGGTGGGGCATGACCGACATCAGCGCAGCCTCATGATCGGGAGCGGGGGTTCGTCGAGCGGCTCCTTGGCGTAGCGCCGCACCGCGGTGCCGAGCAGGAAGAGCTCGACCAGCATCGACTCGCCGCCCAGCTCATAGGTGGAGAGATCGGTCTCCACGCCGACCGCGCCGTCCGCGTCGACGGTCGCGACCTCGGCCTCGAGGTGGTTGATGCCGAGCATCCGGGCCTCCTCGATGCCGTCGCTGATCTGCTGGATGCGCGTATTCGACCACGAGCGCAGCGCCCACTCGGTGCCGCAGCCGGGGTCGATCTCCATCGCCCCGATGCCCATCACCAGCGCCACCGGGACGTAGCCGCCGTGGAGCAGCTTGCTGAAGGCGACACCGTCCAGGTGAGACATGAACGGGGAGCGGAGCTGTGGACCGCCGCGGCGGCGCACCGCTGTGCCGATGCAGGTGAACTCCAGCGAGTTGCCGACCCCCTCCAGGTGGCGGCGCAGGATGCGCACCCCGACCACCCCGTGAGCGCCCAGACCGTGGGCCTCCTCGAGGATCCGGCGCAGCGCGGCGTTGCGGGTCTCGGTGATGCCCGCCTCGTAGTAGCGGTGCTCCCAGTTGTACCCGGTGCGGTGCTCACTGCCGACCCCGTAGCCGTAGAACCCGTGCGGGCAGGGGTAGGTGCGCACCCTGCCTCCGCTCACCGCCCCGCCCGTGCCGTAGACGGTGGTGTACCCCCATTGAGCCGCGATCCGGTACACGCTCGAGCCCATCACCATCCCCACCGGCTCGAAGCCGGCGTGCTGGATGGCCGCCATCTCGGAGACTGAGAGGTCGCTGGTCCAGGCGGACCTGCCCTCGCGCAGCTCCTCGATGCGCTCCTGGGCCGCAAGCGGCAACCCGCCCCGCTCGAGGGACGCGATGCTCGCCAGCTGGCGCTGCTGGGCGGCGGCGGCAGCCTCGTCGCTCATCAGCGGTCCAGCGAGAGGACCATGCGCGGCGTGGCGATCTCGCGGTCGGGCAGCTTGCGGACCGCGGTCCCCATCGCGAAGAACTCGATGGTGTGGCTGCCCCAAATGTGGGACTTCTCCTGGATCTGCACCCCGACGATGCCCTCGGCGCCGACCTTCTTGGCCTCGTCCTGCATCCGCTCCATGGCCAGCTCGCGGGCCTCGTAGAGCGCCTGGGTGAAGTTGGGCATCTCCTTGTTCTGCCCGATGTTGCCCATCGCCTTGAACATCCCCTGGTGGGCGACGTGGAAGACGCAGGTGCCCATGACCAGCCCGAGCGGCGCGTGCCCGGCCTGGAGCAGGGTCCAGAAGTCCTGACCGGAGAGGTCGGAGGTGAACGGCTTGCCCGCCGGCGTCTTCCAGTTGCCGCCGTCCTCGGCGCTCACCGCCGTGCCGAGGGCGAGGAACTCAGCCGTTCCCCGGCCCCACTCGTAGAAGCCGACGTCGAGGCGGACCCCGACGATGCCGTCGGCGCCCAGCACGGCGGCCTCCTCCTCCATCCGGCTCATCGCCAGCTCCCGGGCCGCATACATCGCCTGGGTCAGGGTCTGGACCTCGCGACTCGAGCTCCAACCCTTGGCCTGGAAGCCGATGTGGTAGATGCTGCTGCCCACCACCAGGCCGCGGGGGTGGAAACCGGCCTCCTTGACCAGCAGGAACTCGTTGACCGAGAGGTCGCTGGTGAAGAGGGCGTCCTTGCCCTGCAGCTCGGCGAGACGGCGGAGTGCGTCCTTGGGGAGCCCCTCGAGGGGCGCCGGTGGGGCCTCCACCGGCTGAGGGGGATCCTCCTGCTGGGTCATGACGGGCGCGCCTCCTGTGGGGATGGACGGGCGGGGGGGAAGCTCAGGTGACTTCGGAACGCAGACCGGCCAGGGCATCGGAGCTGACCTGGGCCTGGGTGCCCAGGACCGCGACCAGCGCTCGACGCCAGGCCTCGAAGCCCAGATCCTCGGAGCGGAGAACGATACCCCGCACCGCGTGAGCGTGTCGGCACGCAACCGAACCACGGCTCAATTCGGCCTCGAAGACATCCTCTCCCGCCCGGACCGTGATCTTCCGGATCGGGTGATCCTTCTTGAAGAGGCCGCCCTCACGCTGGACCACGACCGCACCCGGCACGGTGTCGAGCAGCTTGCCGCAGAACACCTGGAAGAAGACCGCGATGTCCGCGGCATCCATGTGGAGGGAGGCGGCGACGGAATCGAGGTCCGGCTCGGGCGGGGGGGCGTCGTTCATCTGGGGATCGAGTATACGAACGCCTTCAGGGTGCCGGGGGTCGAGGGACACTCCGGGATCGCGGGCAGTACGGTTCGTGATCGGAGGGGTCGGGTAGGATGTGGGCCTCTCCCGAAGCCGCAGGCTGCGAACGGGAGCCGATCCGCATCCAGGCGAGAAGACCCACCATGATGTTCACCAGCGTCGAGCTCGAGTACCTCCGCTCCCAGAGATTGGGACGCCTGGCAACCCTCACGCCCCGGGGCACGCTCCAGAACAGCCCGGTCGGCTTCCAGGTCGACGAGGATGCCGGTGTCATCGCCATCTGGGGACGGGACATGGGCAACACCCGCAAGTTCCACAATGTGGCCGCCAACGGCGAAGTGGCCTTCGTGGTCGACGACCTGGTCTCGGTGAGCCCGTGGGTGGTCCGCGGCATCGAGATCCGCGGGACCGCGGAGGCCCTGACCGGTCAGACGCCGCCGAGCGGGTATTGGAGCGCTGAGGTGATCCGTATCCACCCGCGGAGGATCATCGCCTGGGGGCTCGGCCCCGACGGCGGGCGCACCTCCCGGCAGGTCGCGCCCTCTCTGCCCGCGGCGGGCTGAGCCGTGGAGACGGCCGAGCACCTCACCCGCCTCGAGGAGGAGGGAGAGCTGTTCGCTGAGGCGGCGACCGCCGCCGGGCTCGACGCCCCGGTGCCGAGCTGCCCGGGCTGGCAGGTCCGCGACCTGGTCCAGCACCTGGGCGGCGTACATCGCTGGACGACCTCATACATCCTGACTGGCAACCCGAACCCGTCGCACGAGAGGGGGGACGCGCAGTACTTCGCCGCGATCGGCGACGGGGAGCTCTTCCGCGCGTACCGGAGTGCCCACGCCGTCCTCGTCGAGGCGCTCGTGGCCGCGCCCCCCGACCTCGCCTGCTGGGCATTCCTGCCGGCGCCCTCGCCACTCGCCTTCTGGACGCGGCGGCAGGCGCACGAGACCACCATCCACCGAGTGGACGCCGAGATCGCGGCCGGCAGCCCCTCCGCATGCCAGGCCGGATTCAGCGCCGACGGCATCGACGAGCTGCTGAACGGCTTCTTCAGCCGCGCGCGCGGCCGGCTGGTGTGCAACCCGGCGGTCGCGCTGGCGGTCAGGACGACCGACACCGGGGACGCCTGGACGATCCGGATCGAGCCCGAGCGCAGGCTGGTGACGCCGGGTGCCGGTGACGCCGACTGCACCGTGAGCGGGACGGCCGCCGACCTCTATCTGCTGCTCTGGAACCGGCGGACGCCCGACAGGAGGTTCTCCGTCCAGGGGAACCACCGCGTGCTGGACCTCTGGCGGACCAGGGCCATCATCCGTTAGTGGGACTCCCGGGTCGTCTACTCGGGGGCCCACCTCCGGCGATCAGCTCGGACCATCGAGGTCAGCCGGCGGGTCGAATCCATTCGGCTCTCGGCTACCGCCGCCTGTGGGTACCTGGAGGGCGCCACTGTCGGGGGTTCGGGCCCCGTGAATCCGGGCAACGACCGGCGCCAGCATCCCCGCCGCGGCCCAGGACGCCCCCCGTCCCGGGTGGGGGTCGATGACGGTGACCCGCAGGCGACGCCGCCTCCCTGCTCCGCGCCCGGGGCGGCGGGGCCGCCTACGCCACCCTCTCCCCGGTCTTCCCCACCGCGCCCAAGCCCGGCTACGGGCCACCGCTCGGGCTCGCCGGCCTGGCGCGGCTGGCCCGGACCGTCCCCGACCTGCCCGTCTACGCGCTGGGCGGCATCGACGCGGCGTCC
>OCZT010005820.1_pt1 | contig 12246 bp, 13 predicted proteins | sample 1539031 | NCBI WGS metagenome assembly OCZT01 (sample SAMEA3539308, study PRJEB22396) | soil metagenome | biome: tundra; feature: field; material: soil | place: USA | collected 2010-05 | depth 0.15 m
GGCACATGGCGCCGGCCCGCTGCTGGTGGCGTACAAGGCGCCGCACTCCGTGCGCGTGCGGTACCAGCTGGGCACGGCCGGCGGCTGGAGCCTGCCGCGCCGGGTGCCCCGGGCACGGACGGCCGTGGCGCCCGCGCTGCTGTGCGGCGTCCTGGCGACGACAAGCCCGTCAGCCAGCGGGAGCATTTTCTTCCACGTATTCGGCTGACCGGCGATCTATCCGCCTGACCGGCGACGCAGGCTGGCCCGGGACCAGCGGCCACGGGAGCGATCCCGTGCAGGGTCGCGGGCCAGCCTGGCGGTCTCGCGAGGGCTTGCCGGGCAGCCAGGCCCGCTCGGCTTGCCGGGCAGCTAGGCCCGCTCCCAGAGGGAGGCGATGCCCTGGCCGACGCCGATGCACATGGTGGCAGCCGCCCGGCGGGCGCCGCGCCGCCGGAATTCGTGCAGCAGGGCGGTGCTGATCCGGGCGCCGGAGCAGCCGAGCGGGTGCCCGATCGCGATGGCGCCGCCGTTGACGTTGACCCGCTGCGGGTCAAGCTTCAGCTCGTTGATCACCGCGACTGCCTGCGCGGCGAACGCCTCATTGACCTCAGCCAGGTCCAGGTCGCCGATCTGCCAGCCGGCCCGTGCCAGCGCCCTCGTCATGGCGGGTACCGGGCCGATGCCCATGTAGTCCGGGTGGACGCCGGCCGCCGCGGCGCCCGCGTACCTGGCGATCGGCTCCGCCCCCGCGGCGGCGGCCGCGCGTTCCGACATCAGCAGCAGGCACGCCGCCCCGTCGTTCAGCGGCGAGGAGTTGCCGCCGGTCACCGTGCCGCCGGCCCGGAAGGCCGGCTTCCTGGCGGCCAGCTCGGCCAGCGTCAGGTCCGGCTTGATGCCCTCGTCCGCCGTCACCTGGCCGCGCGGCGTGGCGACCGGGATGATCTCCTCGGCGAGCAGCCCGGCGTCCTGTGCCCGCGCTGCCTGCTGATGGCTGAGCAGCGCGAACTCGTCCTGCATTGCCCTGTTCACGCCGTATCGCTCAGCGACGTTCTCGGCCGTCTCGCCCAGGCTGATGGGCGGATACAGCTCCCGCATCCGCGGGCTCACCAGCCGCCACCCGAGCCTGGTATCGGCGACCCCGGCATCGCGCGGGAACGGATCCTCCGCGCGGGGCAGTACGAACGGCGCCCGCGTCATCGATTCCGACCCGCCGGCCAGGCAGATGTCGGCGTCGCCGGCCGCGATGGCCCTGGCGGCATCGGCGATGGCCTCCATGCCGGAGCCGCACAGCCGGTTGACCGTCGCGCCGGGGATCGTTACCGGCAGTCCCGCCAGCAGCACGCCCATCCGCGCGACGTTCCTGTTGTCCTCGCCGGCCTGGTTGGCCGCGCCCCAGTACACGTCGTCGATTGACTCGGGATCGAGCCACGGGCTGCGCGCGACGATCGCGCTGATCACGTCGGCGGCGAGATGATCGGGGCGCACCCCGGCCAGGGCGCCCTTGATCTTTCCCACCGGCGTCCGGCAAGCGTCCACCGCGAAGACCGCGCCCATCGGCACCTCCAGCTGCTGGCCACGTCCGTCATCACGAGATTACCGGGCCTGGCGCCGGCGCCTGGGCGCACCGGGGACGGCGAGGAAAACCGATGGACAGAGACGACACCGGGCCGCAGAGTCGCCGCATGAACCTGAGAATCCAGTGCCTGTGCATCGACACCGCAAATCCGGCCGCACTGGCTGCTTTCTGGCAGTCAGCGCTGGGCTGGCGCCGCACGTTCGAGCGGGACGACGAGATCGTGCTGGAGCCGCCGGAGGGCAGCCCGGAGGACGGGATCGTGCCGGACCTGCTGTTCCTGCGGGTCCCCGAGGAGAAGGCGGGCAAGAATCGCCTGCACCTTGACTTGCGTCCAGGCGACCAGGCTGCCGAGGTCGCGCGGCTGCAAGGACTCGGCGCGGTACTCGCAGACGTCGGGCAGGGCTCAGCGGTCAGCTGGGTGGTCATGGCCGACCCGGACGGCAACGAGTTCGACGTGCTGCGGCCGCTGACGCCCGCCGAAATGGCCGAGGGCTAGCCAGCCGTCAACTGATGACGCGGTACATGAGCCGGATGAACCGGTCGAAGCCGCGATCGGTGAGCAGCCGCTGCGCGAGCAGGATGCTGCGGGCTCCGCCGCCGACGGCGTAGCGCGTCCGTGGCCGGCGAAGCTGAACGGCCTTGCCGATGGCCTCGGCGACGACTTCCGGCCCGGAGGTGACCCGGGACTTGTCGGCGGCGCGCAGCGTCCCGCTGACGATCTTCGCCTGGTCGCGGTAGACGGTGCCTGCCGAGCTGGCCTCGAGGTTGTCCGCGGAGATCGCGCCCCACTCGGTGCGGATGGCGCCGGGCTCGATGACGACGACCTTGATGCCGAAGGGCGACGCGGCGTAGCCGACGGTCACCGCGAGAACGGCCGCCAGGCCGATCCGCCGGCCGGCCGCTGAGCGGTCCGGCGACCAGGCGCCGGCGACTCCGGCACCGACGAGGGCAGCCACCGCGGGCGTGAGCGTCACCCGGGCGTGCGCTACGTACTCCGGGCCCACCCGGTCAATGAGACCGGCGTCCACCCGCTCGACCGCCGACCTGATTACTGCGGCCGCGGCAAATTGACTAATGACGCGCGGCCTTCGGGCGGCCGGTTGCGCTTCGCTGGCGAGACCGCCAGGGTTTGGCGAGGTCGACTACGGAGATGCCGACGCGGGGGTCGCGGCGCATGTCCCTGGCCTTCCAGGTGCTCTCCCCCGTGCACACCAGCAGGCAGTCGTCCTCCACCCCGATCGGGCTGATCGCTGCGCCCGGCGAGCTGGTCACCGCGCTCAGCGGGCTGGGCCGGACGCTAGGCGGGCGCCGGATGCTCACGGGCGAGGGCGCCCATCGGGTCCCAGGCAGGCAGCACGATCGGCTCGGTGCCGAGTGCCTGCTGCAGTTCTGCGGGTAGCGCGCCGCGCCGGGCGGCGATCTCGAAGACGTACTCGTCGAACCATGAGTCGTTCATGGTGTAGAAGCCGTCCTTGCCCTTGCCCGCGCCCCAGCTGTTCTCTACCCGCCACCGGCGGGTGACGCCATCGAGGACGTCGACCCCGGTGAACAGCATGGCGTGGGTCATCTGGGTCTCGTGGAAGACGAGCCGGTCGGCCTTGCGGAGAGTGAAGGCCGTGTCGTATACCGAGGACAGGTCGTAGAGCCCGGCGTCCCACACGGCGTAGTCGTTGCTCATCATCTTGCCGACGTCACAGCCGAACCAGACCGGCTCGCCGCCCTGCAGGGTCCGCGAGGTGATGTCCTTGATTACCGACATGTCGACGTTTAGATAGGTGACCGGCGGCGCGCCGAGCACATTTCCGAGGTACTCGACCGTGAAGGTCCGGCCGGCCGGGCTCGACGAGCGCGGGTCGTGGACGAGGCACACGTAGTCGTCGATGGGCAGGTCCACGTACTTCGCGGCAAACTCCTGCGGGGTGAGTACCCCGTCGCGGTGAAACTCCCGGCCGGAGTCGCTCCACTGCCAGTCGAAGCGCTCCGGCGGGGTCCCGAGATGGATGCACAGCACCCGGTAGATGACCCGCAGGACGTCCGCCTTCTCGGCTCGCGCGGCGTCGACGCCGCGGGCAGCCGCCTCGCGCACTGACTTGGCCCCTTGCCGTAGCAGGTTGCGCAGCACCGAGTTCATCCGGCCAGTGTTGGAAGAGCTGTGGGTCTCGGGCATGACCGCCTGGGGAACGAGACCGTGCTTTTTGACGATGGCCACGAACATGTTCCACTGGCCGCCGTCGTCGGCCACCGAGTCGAGCAGATAGGCGACGGTCCGGTCGTCAATGTCGCGATCGGCCGTCTCGATGACGGCTTCGAGGAAATAGTTGGCCCGCTCGACCTTGTCCCAGAACATCGCATAGTTCTGCGAGAACTCGAAGTTCTTGAGCCCCATCTTCTTCATCGCGCCGACGCGCAGCAGGTTGAGCCCGGCGAACAGCCAGCAGCGGCCGCTGCGCTCCTGATTGGTGACTTTCCAGTCGTCCAGCAGGGTGGAGAGGGAATGGTCGGTGCTGTTGATGATCTCCCGGCTGATGGCCACGTCGTCGACGGCGACCCGGGTCACCGCGTTCTGCGCCAGCCGGTAGGCCGGGCTAGCGGAAAAGTCCTTGCGGAGCAGTTCCAGGTCCCCGGTACTCAACGTGCCGTCCATGCTCAGCATCTCCCGCCCCTCGGCCCGCCGCAGCCTTCAGAACTCCAACTTACCAGCGGGTAAGCACGAGACCCAGGTGCCGCGGACCCGAGGCCCGGCCAGGGAACATTGCCGCTGGCCGGCCGGGCAAGCCTGTCGCTCCCCGGGCAGAGACAAGGCCAGGCCTCAGTTTCGGCCGTGCGCGCCGAGGGGATGGACGGGGCGCCGTCCCGTCTAGCGCACGGGCCGGAAACGGGCGGAGGGATAGATGACCGAGGCGAGTGCGCAGACTGCCGCGGCGAAGCCGCCATGGGCGGCCGGGGCCGCCTACATCGACGGGCGGTATTGCCCGATCGAGGATGCGAAGATCTCGGTGCTCGATCTGGGCGTCACGCATTCTGACTGCACCTACGACGTCGTGCATGTCTGGCACGGGCGCTTCTACCGGCTGGACGCCCATCTCGACCGGTTCGGTGCCAGCCTCGCGCGGCTGCGCCTTGACGCCGGTCGCGACCGCGCCGGGATGGAGGCGATCCTGCACGGCTGCGTCCGCCGGGCGGGCCTGCGCGAGGCGTACGTGTCGATGACCTGCACTCGCGGCCGCACCGCGCCCGGCAGTCGTGATCTGCGGACCGCCCGGAGCACCTTCTACTGCTTCGCCGTGCCGTTCGCGTGGATCAGCTCGCCGGACCAGCAGGTCACGGGCGCGAGCCTGTGGATCAGCGACGTGACCCGTATCCCGCCGCAGAGCATTGACCCTGCGGTGAAGAACTACCACTGGCTCGACATGAGCATGGCCCAGCTGAATGCCTACGAACATGGTGCCCAGCTTGTCGTGCTCCGCGACCTGTCCGGCGCGATCACCGAGGGACCGGGTTTCAACGTGTTCGCCCACGTGGACGAGCGGTGGCTGACTCCGGCCAGCGGCACCCTCCAGGGCATCACCCGGCGCTCCGTGCTCGAACTCGCTTCCGAGGCCGGCCAGCAGGCTGAGCAGGGGCGGCTGAGCGCCGGGGAACTGCGGCGCGCCGCCGAGGTTCTGGTCAGCTCGACCGCGGGCGGCATCATGCCAGTGACCGTCATCGACGGTGAGACGGTCGGCGCGGGCGTGCCAGGGCCGCTGACCGCGCAGCTACGGGACCGGTACTGGCGCCGCCATGAGGATCCGCTGTACTCCACCCCGGTCCGCTACGACGAGTAAGGCTGAGCGCCCGGCCGAGTCCCGCCGAGCCTGAAGGCGACGCGTCCGCGGCCGGCGAGGCGGTCATCCGGTCCGGGCCGCACGTGTATGACGCGCTAGCGCCGCCCCGGGTCAGCGGCCTGCGAGTATGCCTGGACGAAGTCGGCCAGCGCCGCGAGCGAGGCGAGCGCGTCGAGGTTGATGTCCTCGGCCGCGACATCGACGTCATACCGGTGCGCGATCTCGCGCAGCAGCAGCGTGCCGGACAGCGAGTCAAGGCCGATGCCCGTGCCGAACAGCGGCGCATCGGCGGGCGCCTCAGTCAGCTCAGGGCGGCGTGTGACATCGGCGAGGATCTGGCGCAGCTCGTCGAGGATCAGGGCGCACCCCCCGTCCGCCGGCGGCGCTGGCCCTGGGGCGAGTCCGCCGGGCCGGCCTGCAGTGCCTCAGCCGGATCGGCTTGGACAGAGTCAGCCTGGCCCGCCTGGAGTGCGTCAGCCGTGTCGGCAGGGACAGAGTCAGCCGGGTCGGTGAGCCAGCCGGGCGGCTCCGGTAGCGGCTGTGCCAGCGATCTGCGGTAGACAACCCGGCGCTCGCCGGCGGCGTTCTCTCCGCGATCCGCATCCATGCCACCGGGCCCGGTATCTGCAGCGGCGCGCCCGGCAGGATCCGGCTCGGCCCCCGGTGCCCGGAAGCCGGCTGCGGCCAGCGCCAGCCGCAGCGGCACGTTCCTGGCATTCAGCACCGACGGCAGCTCCAGCGTCCGTGCGCCGTGGCCGGCTGCCGAGCGGATCAGCCAGGCCAGCAGCGCGTCGATCACGCCGCGGCCCATCGCCCGGCACGACATCATCAGCAGCCGGACCGTCCAGATGCCATCCTCGCCTTGCTCGGTGACGCAGCCGCCGACGATGCCGTCATCGCCGAAGCGGTCCCGGAGCCGCACGGTCAGAACCTGCTGTTCCGGCGCATCGATCATCGCGTGAAACGTGGCCTCCGTTGCGCCATGCCCGGCCGAGTTGAACTGGTGGGTGCGGACCGACAGCTCGTGCAGGCGGGCGGCATCAGCCGCGCTGGCCGGGCCGACCGAGATCTCGGTCCGGCAGTAGCGCAGGAAGTCATCCCTCGATCCGCCGAAATCCCGCTCCGCGTCCTGCCGGCGCTTCCTGTCCAGGTATAGCTCGCTGCGCCGCCTGGCCTCGGCGGTGATCACGGCCGGGCTGAACTCCGGCCAGCCGAGGGCATCGGTCATGTCTTCGGGCGACAGCACGAGAACGTCCGGCAGCGCGAAGGAAACCTCGGCCCGCTCGTAGGGATCGTCATCGACGAAGGCCAGGGCGTCGGCGCTGATGCCCAGTTCCGCGAGGATGCGGCCGATGGCGGCCGACTTCGCGCCCCAGCCGGCCTGCACCGCGACGAACTGGGCGCCGGTCGCCTGCGCGGCGTACGAGGCCGCGGCCGGCGGATTCCTGGTTGCGATGGCGTGCACGATGCCGCGGCTGTCAAGCTCGGCCAGCGCGGCCGCTATCTCGGGGTCGGCAGGCGGCCGCGTGCCGGACTCGATGAAGGTCCCGGCGAGCAGCGTGTTGTCGATGTCCCAGGCGACGCACTTGATCATCGTTCCGGCGGGCGGGCGGCTGGCCTGCTGCCTGGCCGCCGTCATGACGTTGCCTCGCCGCCAGGCGGCAGCCGTACCTCCATCGTGAGGTGCGCGGCCTCGAAGCCGAACTTGCGGTACAGCGCGCGCATGCCCAGGTTCCGGGCGTGCACCTTGCCGGTGAGCTGAGTCAGGCCCGCATCGGCCGCGGCCCGCAGCACCGCGGCGAGCAGCAGTTCACCGACGTGGCTGCGGTCCGGGATGTCGGCGACGGCCAGCGACCTGAAGTTGCCGTACCTGGCGCCGGTCAGCGAGTTGGTCCGGGGCGACATCCAGGCCCAGCCGAGCAGCGCTTCCCGGGCTGCACCCTGCCCAGGCACCGGCATCTGCCCGGCTTTGGCTCCCTGCCCGTGCACTGGCACCTGCCCGTGCCCGGGGTCATGCTCGTGTCCGGACTGCCACCGCCCGTCCGCTGCAATCGGCGACGCGACCGCGACCAGCATGACCTCGCCTGGCTTGCTGAGGGAACCGGCGACGCGCCGTCGGTGCAGGGCCGGATCGACGATTGCGTCGTCGCTGAAGGAAATTTTCGCGATCTCGATCTCGTATTCCGCGATCGCGTCGAGGTCGCCTTCGGCCGCGCCGCGGATCAGGTACTCCGCCGGGCTGACGGTTCCTGGAGCCGGCCATGGCAGGAGCGGGTCGCTAACTGCGGGGTTGCCAACTGCGGGGTTGCCAACAGCGGGGTTGCCAGCCGCCGGTCCGGTGGGTGTCATCGCTGCTGCAGTGCCATCGGCCGGAACACGGTGCCGCCGCACTCCGGGCAGCCCGCTGCCTGCAGGCTGGCGATCCTGGGCCACTGCGCGCCGGGTCCCACCGCATGCACGGCCGCGCAGCCGGCGCACCGGTACGGCCTGGTGACTGATGCGCGCAGGTCGGCCGTGTAGAGCGGCCCGGCGTAATCGCCGGCGATCAGCGGTGCCGGCGCCGCGGCCGTGCGCAGGTGGTACAGGTGGCTGGTGCCTGCCAGGATGCCCGCCCCGCCGTACTCGTTGAAGTTCGGCGTCATCGCGCGCACCGTCAGGCCCATCTTCGTGAACAGCTCCTGGGCGCGGAGCGTCTCCTCCGGCCTGCGCGCCCCGAACGAGAAGAACACGTGCTGGCCGGCGTCCCCGGCGAGGGCGACGACGGCCCGGGACAGGAACAGCTCGGCGCCGGCCACCGTGTACGGCGGGTCGGTGCACGCCACGTCGAACGCGCCGTGCAGGGCGGCCGGCAGCGGCGCACGCAGGTCGTGCTGGACGATCTCGACGTCCACTCCGGTGCCCGCGGCCTGCGCGGCGACGCAGGACAGCACGTCCGCGTCGGAGTCGACCACGGTCAGCCGCCTGATCTCGCCCGGCGGGTAAGTCAGGGCGGCGAACCTGGCGATTGCCACGGAGATGAGGTCGTCGTCGCCGAGGATGATGATCCGGCGGCCTGCCAGCGCCCCGGCCTCGTGCATGGCCAGCACGCGGCTGATCTTCGTGGCTACGGTGCAGTGCGTCTGATCGAGTTCCGGCTTGGCTTCTGGTGCCGCGGCGGCTGCGCGCTCGAGCTCGTTATTGAGGCTTTCGGTGATCTTGGTGCTGGCGACGCCACGGCCATGGCATGCCGGGCACCGCGCGTCCAGGGCGCGCTGGCCGCTCGCGAAGATGTCACGGCCTTCCTGGGTCAGCCGCACCGGCCTGCTGCGGTCCACCACGTCGCGCTTGCGCAGCTCATTGCAGACGGCGGTGACGATAGGAACCGGGAGCTCGGCCATCCGGCTGATGTCCCTGGTGGCGACGGGCTCCGCCCGCGCGATCGCCCGGATCACGTCCCTGACCCCCGAGGTCCCCTCGGCTAGCCCGACCGCTGACGCGACTTCGGCAATGACAGAGTCGGCATCCATGCTGGAGTTCTCTGCCTCCCGGTGCGTAACTGGGCCTCCCGGCGCGCAGCGTGCCGCGGCGATCATCTCTGCCCGGACGGCAGACCGTAAGGTATCCTCCCACATCATGCCGGGTGACGGGGTGGCGAGCAGGTACGCGGACCTGCGGCGGCAGGAAGCGCGGACGCCGAAGATGCTTTACGCGGTGGACGCCACCATCACGGCCTCCTCGCCGGTTGCCGACGTCGCGAGGCTCACCGAGGTGGCCACCGCGGCGGTGCGGGCGGGCAACGGCCACGTCCTTGAGGTGAGCCACGTCGCGTTCCCTAACAACGCGGTCACCCTGGTGCTGATCCTGGCCGAGTCGCACCTGAGCATCCACACCTGGCCGGAGGAAGACCTGATCGCCATCGACCTGTTCAGCTGCGGCGCCATCGACGGCGAGGCAGTGGTCGCCGACCTGGTGCGCTCGCTGGAACTGGGGCACGTCACCGTCCAGGCCGTCCAGCGTGGCATCAACGCGCCGCCAGAGCCGCGTTAGGCCAGGTCGAACTTCCCGGACTTCACGCAATCGACAAACACGTGCCAGTGCGCGGGCGCGAACACCAGCGCCGGGCCGCGCGGGTCCTTGGAGTCACGCACCGCCACTGCGCCGGGCAGGTTCCGTGCGACTTCGACGCAGGCCCCGCCGTTGCCGGTGCTGAAGCTTGCCTTGCGCCACTCGGCGTGGCTCAGGTTCATGTCTTCGCTACCTCCTCCAGCAGCTCCAGCGACGCCGAACGCGGCAGCGCCTCAGATTTGAGGGTATCCCACAGCAATGAGATTGCACCGATGTCGTCGGCGTCCTCGATGATCTGCCCGCGCGCTGCCGTGTCCTGGTAAGCGACTGGCCGGGAATCATCGAACTCCGCGATGATGAAGTTCCCGCTCATGCCCTGATGAGCGCCGACGCCGGCGGGAATGATCTGGATCACGATGTTCGGCCGCCCGGCCGATTCGATCAGGTGGCGTATCTGCTCGTTCATGACGCCATTCCCGCCGACCGGCCGGCGCAGCACGCCCTCATCGAGGAGGACCCACAGCATCGGCGGCTTGTCCCTGGCCAGGATGACCTGCCGGTCCATCCGCGCCGCCACCCGTTCATCGGTCTCGTCGTCGCTGGCCATCACCTGGGTGCGCAGCATCGCCCGGGCGTACTCCTCCGTCTGCAGCAGGCCAGGGACCGCGACGAGTTCGTACCACCGCAGGATCTTCGCGTCCGCTTCGTTGCCGGGCCAGTCGTGGAACCAGCCAGGGAACGCCCGCTCCTTCAGGTAGTCCTTCAGCAGTTCACGTAACTCCGTGAGCGCCCCGTCGGTGCGCAGTTCCGCTATCGCCTCGCAGGCTGCGGTGAACTGCTCGGTCGGCGCGCGCTGCCCGTTCTCAATCTTGCCGATCAGGTCGTCGGAGCAGTACAGGCGTCCGCCCAGTTGCTCCTGTGACATTCCGGCCCTGGTCCGGTAATGGCGCAGCATCGCGCCGAAAACCCGGAGCGGGCTCACCGCAGATCCTAAGTTCCGCGAATCCATCCAGTCCTCCTGCTGCTTCCGTGGCACTCCCACTGGCCCGCCCGACTGCACTTCGCCAGCCTTCGGCGCAGGCCGACAGCCGCCCCGCCTATCCGACAACCGCATGACCTTCACGGTGCTGGCCTTTCCGAGCGTAGCCCTTCTGCGCCAGGCTGTGGGACGGGAATACCGGCGGCACCGGGATCCCTCGCCAATCCGAATACTGCACGCCAAAAAGCATAGTGAGGCATCATGACATTTACCGGGACCCAGCCATCGGCCACGGATATGGACCCGTCCGATGACCAGTCACACGAGGTGTTAGGTGGGCTGCGGGAGGAGTTCGCGTGCTTCCGGATCTGGCGTGAGCGCACCTGTGACCGCATCCGGTACGTGGCCCGCAGCCTGCACCCGGGACTCAACCCGCACACCGTCGTCACCGATGACCTGGACGAGTTGCGGGCCGCGCTGGAACCGTCCCGGCACGCAGCCTGCGCCAGGCCGCACGCCGCAGGGCACATCATTGCGGGCTGACCCCGGTGGTCGTCACCGCCTCCTCCGCGCCGCCGGGGAATCCTCGGCTGGGGCCTAGGAGCCGGGCCTAGGCGTCAAGGGGGCAGCGCTAATTCCAAGGGCGACAATCCCCCAGAAGAACTGGAGAGGAAAGGAGGCGCATGTCCCGGCCAGGAGCACAGCCGGCCAGTTTCCGCCAGCAGTCCATGCGCCGGAAGCCGCGATGGCAACAGATGCACCGGTGAGGAGCAAGCCAGCCCGAAGCCCTTGGCCAACTGCCTCCAATCCTGGTTTGTACCGATGAGACGCCTCGGCCCAGGGTCGCCGAAGCGGGCTTAGCGCCAGGGCGAAAAGTGCTGCGCACCCGAAACCGTCAAGGAGATGAGCACGCAGGTACAGAGCAAGGCCAGCCAGGCCTGCGTGGAATCCGACGATCAGCAATGCCGGGACGTAATAGCACAAGAGTGCCACCACCAGGCAGGTCCGTCGCTCCCGCTGCTCAGAGACGTGCTGGCGGTGCTCTTGGCTCTGGAGGGAGTTTTGCAGCGGATCGAGTATCCAGGCACTCGTGATAAAGCCAGATATCAAGACCATACCTATACCGAGCGCGACCGTGCCCAATACAATATAGGAAATTCTCCAATCCTGCGCAGTTGCCGCTTCGGTCATTATGGTTTCCATGGCGATCCTCGCTGGAAGTGCGGCCCTGGCAGGGCAGGCCACGCCGCCTGATCGGCGCGGTTACGCAGCGAGGTAAACGTAGTTCTGGCGTGACCGCCCCGGCAGTCCCTCGAGCAGCCTTCCGGTGCCCTGGCCGGCGTCGCTGCTCAGGCCTCGATGAGCGCCGTGGCGCGGAGCGCTGCGGCGATGGCGTCGGGATTGCCGGTGCGGGCGAAGACATCGACGGCGGTGTCGGCGAACTTGATGACGTGCTCGTCGCCGTGCTCGGCTGCCCGGGCGAAGGTCGCGCTTGCTGTCTCCTCGGGCGACTCCCCTACGGCAGGCGGCCCCGGTAGCTGCGCCCGTGGTGCTGGCTCGGCCGGGGCGTAGACAGCGGTCAGCGCGCTGCTCGCCGCCCAGGCAGCGGCCAGGCTCGGCGCCCACAGCGCGTCGTCCAGGGCCGGCAGCGTACGCAGGATCGCGGTCGGCGCGGTCGCGGTGTGCACGAGCATGATGGCGTTGCCGTGGCCGTAGTACAGGTACTGGTACGTCGCGGCGTCGGCCAGGCCGGCCAGCATCGCCTGGATCCGCTCCGGCTCCGCCGGGACGGTGAGCCTGCCCAGCGCCTGCGGCCAGCCGGGCAGGCTGCCGAGCTGCTC
>OCZT010005822.1_pt1 | contig 12242 bp, 10 predicted proteins | sample 1539031 | NCBI WGS metagenome assembly OCZT01 (sample SAMEA3539308, study PRJEB22396) | soil metagenome | biome: tundra; feature: field; material: soil | place: USA | collected 2010-05 | depth 0.15 m
GGACGAATCCCCCCGTGCGGTGCCACCTGGCAATAAATGGAAGATGACGGCTTGCCAAACGCCCGCCCAATCGCTTTGAGCGACTCCCCCCGCTGCCAGCGATCCCACAGCTCTGTCTTCTCTGCAGCAGTGAAGCCTCGACGAAATCTTTGACTGATCACCAGACACTCCATCTTTTACGCTTAAGATAAAGTGTTGCGTCGATCAGTTGAGACCACCGACCAAAGCGGACAAAGGTGGATTTTGGGCCCGCGATGGTTTGTCCGCTTTTGACCCAAAGCGGGCATTGAGTGTGCGTTGCAGCATTCGAGACAATATTGATTTGTCCTGGGGGCGGGAAGCTATCCTCGTCCCTGCCGCGACCATTCGAAATCGCACCTTCAATCGGGAGTGTGGATTATGCCCAGTGTCCCACATATTGATCGACAATAACCCAAGCGAAGGTTAGCTTTCTCACACGTTCAGGTGGTTTGCATGAGAGCTGCCCAAAAAACGATGGCAGAAGAGGGAGGTTGTTTTGAGACTCGCAGGCAGATTGGCAATCGCCGGCGCCGCATTGGCGCTCATCGGCACCGCGGCAGAGGCACAGGATACTGTCGTCAAGATCGGCGTGCTCAGCGATATGTCGGGCATCTACTCCGACCTCGCTGGGCCTGGCTCGGTCATCGCCGCCAAAATGGCGGTCGAGGATTTCAACCCTGCCGCCCACGGCATGAAGGTCGAGATCGTCAGCGGCGACCATCAGAACAAGCCGGACATCGGCTTGCAGATGGCCAACCAGTGGTACGACGTCGACAAGGTCGACATGATCGTCGACGTGCCGAATTCCGGCATCGCGCTTGCCGTCAGTCAAGTCACCAACCAGAAGAACAAGGTATTCCTGGTGTCGGGCGCGGGGGCCTCCGATCTGACCGGGCGGAAATGCTCGCCCAACACCGTTCATTGGACCTATGACACTTGGATGCTGGCCCATGGCACGGCCGGCGCGTTGGTGAAAAACGGCGGCGACACCTGGTTCTTCATCACGGCCGATTATGCGTTCGGCCAAGCGCTCGCACGCGACGCCACCGGGGTTGTTTGGGCCAATGGCGGCAAGGTGCTCGGCACTGTGGGCCATCCGCTCAGCACCCAGGACTTCTCGTCGTTCCTGCAACAGGCTCAGGCCTCGAAGGCAAAGATCATCGGGCTCGCCAATGCCGGCAGTGACACCACCAACGCCATCAAACAGGGCGCCAAATTGGGCATTACCGCAGGCGGGCAACAGTTCGCCGGCCTGCTGGTATTCGCCAGCGATGTTAACGCCCTCGGCCTGGCGACCGCGCAGGGTTTGACGCTGACGGAAACCTGGTATTGGGATATGACCGATGCCAACCGTGTCTGGACCAAGCGCTGGCAAGCGGACCATAACGCGCCGGACAAGATTCCAACCATGGTGCAGGCCGGCGTCTACTCGGCGGTCACGCATTACCTGAAGGCGATCGCCGCGCTCAAAAGCGCGGTCGACGGCAAGGCCGTCGTCGCCAAGATGAAGGAAATGCCGACCGACGATCCGCTGTTCGGCAAAGGCACCGTCCGCGCCGATGGCCGCAAGGTCCACCCGGCCTATCTCTTCGAGGTGAAGAAGCCCGAAGAATCGAAATATCCAGGCGACGTTTACAAGCTGCGCGCCACCATCCCGACCGATGAAGCGTTCCGTCCAATGAAGGACGGCAATTGCGCAATGGTGAACGGGTAAGCGACATTGTCCCCATCGCTCGCCACCACCGGGGATCAAGCCCGCTACAATTTCCTGCCGTTCCACCCCGGTGCGGTCCGCTACTATCGCGAGATCCGCATCAGTATTCCGGACTCGCTTGTTGCCCGAGTTGGTTGGTCGGTCGCGCGATGGGCTCGGCCGTGCATTGGAGGACAGAACCATGCGAATTGGATCCCTTTTTGGCGTTATCGCAACCCTCGTCGCCATTGGAACGTCAACCAGCGCTCCGGCCGCCAGCCCCGATTGGCCAAAGTCTCTGACGTTAGGGACGGCCTCACCGGGTGGGGTGTACTACATTTACGGTGACGCCCTGGCGAAGATCCTCACGGAGAAGGTCGGCATTGCAATCAATCCTCTGCCGACCCAAGGTCCGGTGCACAACGTGAAGCTCGTCGATAGCGGCGGGGCACAGCTCGGCTTGATTACGATGGGCGTTGGCCTGCAGGGCTGGAACGGTACCGGCGACTGGACCAGCGGGAAGCAACTCCGAAATATGCGTGCACTGTTCCCAATGTACGATACGCCCTTTCAAGCCGTAGTCCTGCAGCGATCCGGCATTACGACCTTTGCGCAGCTCGATAAGAAGCGCGTGGGCGTCGGACCGAAAGCGGGCACCGGCGGCACCTATCTTCCAGCGATAATGAAGGTTCTCGGGATTTCAACCGAAATGAACTATGGATCATTCGACGTGGCGGCCACTCAGCTTCTTGATGGTAGCGTTGAAAGTTTCGTGACGCTCACCGGAGCACCCGTACCGGCGATCCAGCAGGTAGAGGCGAAGGAGCCTGTCACATTCCTCAGTTTGTCTCCCGAACAGATTGACACCATCCGTAAAGCGATGCCGGAGTTCAGTTCATCGAAAATAGCCGCGGGAACCTACCGCTCTCTGAATAAGGACTATGACACCTTCGGAGTATTCAATTTTGCCATCGGGCGAGCCGATCTCCCGGACGATTTGGTTTACCAACTGGTCAAAGCAGTGTTCGAAAGCCAACCCCGCCTTCTGAAGGTTCACTCGGCGGCAAGCGAGACCCTCCCGCAGAACGTGGATAAAAATACTTTCCTGCCGTTCCACCCCGGTGCGGTCCGCTACTATCGCGAGATCGGCATCAGTATTCCGGACTCGCTTGTTCCCACGAATTGATTGGTCGGTCGCAAGGAAGGTTCGACCATTACTAGCGCAACGTTTCTGGCTGATAGGCGAGCATGAAGATAGCGGACGAGTCAAAGACAGTGGCGATCGGGCATGGCCTGCGCGCACGGCTGTTCTTGTCGTTCATCGCAATCAGCGGCTTTGCATTGATTGCGGCGGTGGTTGGAAATTACGCCTTCTATGCCATCGGTCAGTCACTCGAACAGGTCACCGAGAAGTCGGTCCCTCCGGCGATCGCGGCCCTGGAGTTGGCGCAGATTACTGAGCGCATCGCCGCCGCCGGACCCGCGCTGCTTGCGGTCACAAAATCCGTGGAGTTCGATGCTGTTTCCTCGGTGCTCAACCAAGAACTGAAAAAAGCTAGGCTCCTGCTGTCGCAGCTGACGGGCCAGAGGCTGCCCGTCGAGATGTTGAGCGGAATCTTTCGTGTCTACGATAGCGTCGCTGCGAATCTTGAAACCCTGAAATTGGTGGTGCAGAAACGGATCGCCGCCGCAGATCGCAAGTCGGCTTTGGTTCGCGACACATTCGACGCTTACAACCAGTTCCGCGCCCTCTGGACCCCGAAATTCAACGAATTGAAGGGCCATATCCTCAATCTGCAGCGTGCCCTCAACGACTCACGGAGTGCGCCCGAGCAGAAGCTCGCGGCCTTCGACCGTCTCAACGCGGCAATCAGCGATCTCACGCCGCTTGAGCAGGTTCAGCAGGAGGCCGCAGTCGCGTTCGAAGCTCTTGTCCGCGCCGGCACTGCCGCAACTCCGGCCGACCTTGATGCGCTACGGGCTGAAGCGGAAGCGGCGGTTCGGCGTATCGATGGTATCGTGTCGGGCCTCGATCCCGATGTTTCGTTCGCGTTGATCGTCCCACTCAGCCGCTTGCGGACCAACGCGACCGGCAGTGCGAGCATCATGGCGGCGCGGCAGGTCGAACTGGAAGCCGTCCAGGAGGGCCGCCGTCTGACCGTCGAGAATGCCGACCTCTCGGTCCAGTTCAGCAACGCCGTCGAGTCCCTTGTCGCCGCATCGAAGCAGGGCATCGCGACGGCGACCGAACAGACACAATCGGTCCAGAACCTCGGCCGGATTGGGTTGGCTGTGGTCGTCGCGCTCAGCCTGATCAGTTCGGCGCTGATCGGATGGCTATATGTCGGCCGAAACGTGGTCGCGCGTCTGACCAAGTTGTCGGATGGCATGCGCGCCCTCGTCGGCGGCCGGCGCGACATAACGATCCCCACCGCCGGCAGGGATGAGATCGCGGAAATGGCGCGCGCCGTCGAAGTGTTCCGCGACAATGCGGTGGCACTCGATGAGCTCCTGGCGGAACGTGAACACGCGGCCGCCCGTCTCGAACAGAAAGTCGAGCAGCGCACGCACGAACTTTCACAATCGATCGGCGAATTGCGAGCGCTTGGCGAGGTCACTCAGGCTGTGACCTCCACTCTCGACCTTCAGACCGTGCTGACCACGATCGTCGCCAAGGCGACTCAGCTTTCCGGCACCGAGGCCGGAGCCATCTACGTATTCGATGAAGCGATACGCGAATTCCGGCTGAGTGCGACCTACGGCATGAGCGAGGAATTGATCGCGGCGATCTCGGGCCAGCACGCCGTCCTCTCCAAAGCCATCAGCGAGGCGGCTGAGCAAGGTGAACCCGATCAGGTCGGCGACCTGCAAAACGAGCCGCCATCCGCGGTAAACGACCTCTTGATAAAGGCTGGTTATCGCGCGCGGCTGCTCGTCCCACTGGTTCACTCCGGCGAAACCGTCGGCGCGCTTGTGGTGCGCCGCATAGAGCCGGGCGAGTTTCCCAAGCAAACCGTCGCTCTGTTGCAGACCTTCGCCGCTCAGTCGGCGTTGGCGATCCAGAACGCGCGCCTGTTTTCTGAGCTCGCCACCGCGCGCGACGCCGCCGACGCGGCCAACCAGACCAAGTCCAGCTTCCTCGCCAACATGTCACATGAGTTGCGCACGCCGCTTAATGCGATAATCGGCTACAGCGAGATCCTGCAGGAGGACGCCGCCGATAAGGAAGACAAGGCCGCGATCGAAGACTTGCAGAGGATCGAAGACGCCGGCCGGCACTTGTTGGGACTGATCAACAATATTCTCGACCTGTCTAAGATCGAGGCCGGGAAGATGGATGTCTTCATCGAGCCGGTTGACATTCAAGCCCTGCTCAAGGAGGTGCTGTCGATCGTCAAACCGCTCGCCGACAAGAGCGAGAACGTCGTCGAGGTGATCTGCCCGGCCGATGTCGGGTCCTTCCGCTCCGACCAGACCAAGATCAAGCAATGCTTGCTCAATCTGATGAGCAACGCCAACAAGTTCACCAGCAAGGGCACGTTGACCCTAAGTGTGGAGCGCGAGGCAACCTCCCAGATTTGCTTCCGCGTGTCGGACACCGGCATCGGCATGACGGCGGAACAGCTCGGCCGGCTGTTCCAGGCGTTCAGCCAGGCGGATGCCTCGACCACCAAGCGCTTCGGCGGCACGGGTCTTGGGCTCGCCATCACCAAGCACTTCTGCACCATGCTGGGCGGCGACGTGACGGTCGAGAGTACGCCCGGCAAGGGCACGACATTCATCATCAGGCTACCGGATCAAGGCGTGGTTGCCCCGGCTGCCGTAGAATTGCCTGCGCCGGCAGTGGCGGCGGCGGACGGGCGCGCGACCGTGCTCGTGGTGGACGACGATGCATCGGTGCGCGGCCTGCTTGCCAAGACGCTGGAGAAGGAGGGCTATCGCGTCATAGCGGCCGGCAACGGCGTGGAGGCACTGGCGCTCGCGCGCGCGCACAGACCACAGGCTATCACGCTCGATGTGATGATGCCGCAGTTGGATGGCTGGGGAGCGCTCAAGGAACTTAAGGCTGACGCTGAGTTGCGTGACATTCCTGTGATCATGGTGAGCGTTCTCAACGAGCGTGGCATGGCAATCCCATTGGGCGCCGCCGATTTCGTAACGAAGCCCGTGGACCGGCAGCGCCTGACGGCGATCCTGCGCGAGCATTGTGCAAGTCCGAGCGGTGCCTCGATCCTGGTGGTGGAAGACGATCTGCCGACCCGTGAGGCACTCTGCCGGTCGCTGGCGAGCATGGGATATACGGCCCACGACGCGGTCAACGGCCGGACCGGCCTGGAGTGGCTTACCAGGCACCCGGTTCCAAGCCTGATCTTGCTCGATCTCATGATGCCCGAGATGGACGGCTTCGAGTTTCTGCGCGAGCTTCGCAAGCAGCCGGCGTTTGCAAATGTCCCGGTCATCGTGGTGACGGCGAAGGAACTGACCGAGGAGGATATCCGCGTCCTGAGCGGACAGACCGAAGGGATCATCGCCAAGGACCAAACCTATCTTACCGAATTGGCCGCCGCCGTGCGCGGGCGCGTGGCGCGACATCCCGCCCGCGAGGCGGAGCCTATCGCCAACTGAAGATCGAGAACACGAGAACAGAATGTCGAGGGAACACATGGCAAAGATTCTGTTGGTTGAGGACAACGAGATGAACCGCGACATGCTTTCGCGTCGGCTGGTCCGCAACGGCCACGAAGTCACCATCGCAATCGACGGGCAACAGGGTGTCGATATGGCGATGTCGCAGTTGCCAGACCTTATCCTGATGGACATGAGCCTGCCGGTGATCGACGGTTGGGAGGCAACCCGTCGGATCAAGGGCAATGATGCCACTCGGAAAATCCCGGTGATCGCGCTCACCGCGCACGCGATGGCTGGCGATCGCGAGAAGGCAATGGAAGCGGGCTGCGAAGATTACGACACCAAGCCAATCGAAATAACGCGTCTGCTTGGCAAGATTGCAGCATTGCTTGTGACCAAGGCGGCCTGAGCATTTTTGGACCAAGATGCGATCGGGGGCGCCAGATGCACGAGAGGGACTTTGAGCTGTTCAATGACAGCATTGAACGGTGTTCCCGCAGGTCCGATTTCCTGCGCCGTTTTTATACCCTCTTCCTCGCGTCCTCTGACACGGTGGCAAAGAAATTTGAACACACGGACTTGAGAAAACAAGCAAGACTGCTCAAGACATCGCTTTACATAATGATGTTTGCCAGCAATGAACCTGAACGAATCGTTCATTTGGAACGGCTCGCCAAGCTCCACAGCAGAGCGGAGCTGGATATAAAGCCGGAACTTTACGATCTGTGGCTTGACCGGATGGTGCAGGCTATCAAGGAATTCGACCCGATGTTTGACCCGGAAACAGAGGGTGCCTGGCGGCGCGCACTGCAACCTGGAATCGAATTCATGAAATCCAGATACTAACAAATGGATAAACGGGCTGCGGACATTGATCGGCACTGGCGCTGAATGGCTCGGTCGCGCGCGCCGACAAGGTGATCGAATAGACATGCTATATGCTGCGGTGCATGAGTCCGCTTGTGGCACATCGCTGCGTTCGTGGCACTGCAACATTCTGGTCGCTATTGAAGGCACAGCGGACATTGCAGCCCATCCACCTGCATCATGCTGGTGGGCTGAACGAGTCCTAGCTGACGCTCAGTCCAGCGTCATGTCGTCAAAAATCTCGTCGTCATCTAGTCCCTGATGATAGCGTGGCCACTCATCGGTTTTAATGATGCTCTTGATGGCTTCAATCATCGAAGATTGTGGGATGCCCGCATCGGCGAAAGCTGCGTGAATTTGGGCCAGTTGGTCCGGCTCGATTGCCGCATTTTTCGGGCCTTTGGCTTGAAGCAAAAACCAGCCCATCCGGCCATGGCGACACAAAAAACAAACAGCCTGCCTGTGGTCCGACAGATAAATTGCGGATGTACCTTCATTAACATTGAACAGGCAATCGGCTAGGCAGTTTTGCCAATTCTTGGCGAGGTCACGAATCTCGGCGACGGCATCGAGCCGCCGGAATCCGCCGATCTCAACAGGCGGTAACGTGTCGGGCAAAGGCAAACCGTCGACTAGCTGTGTTATTTTCGCGGCGACTTGGTCGGGCTGGTCCAGGGCACCGATTTGATTTGCGAGCGATTCGAATGGCAGACCCGTGCGTGACGCCAGAAATCGCAGGCCATCGACGAACAAGAACATTCTGCTGAACGGATTGAACATCGACATGATAGCAACGGATCGCAGAGCAGCAGGCAGCGTATGAAGGCCCGTTATTATTTGGTCTGTGATCGAAGTTCTATGATGCAAAAACTTGGCAGTGGCCGGAACGAGGAGCAAGTCGGTCAGTTTTCGATAACTTTCGGCGGTAAGGACTTTGGGTGGCAAGTGACTCAACACCCGGTCGATGCCGACAGGGCGATGGCCGACGCTGAGATTCAGGATTGTCTTTCTAGATCCTTGCAGCAGTATCAGGGCAAGGTCAGGAGTGACTTCGCCGGTCATATGCGCCAAAGCCAATGCGGTGAGATGCATTCTGGATTGATCGAGTTCGAACAGCAGCTCAACAAGGGTTGGCTCGGCTTCAAACGCTTTGGCTAGCCGGTCTTGAACCCAACCCAACGGCTCAAGCAGGAACCCTGGCCTGCGCCATCTATCAGTTGTCTTGATTGCGGCTGGTTCGGTCATGACATGATCTCGTGATCAGTACTCGTCAGCGAGCATGATCGTGATGACCCGCTCGGTGACTGATGGATCGGCTGGATCGGGGGAATGGTGGGTGAGGGTCCGATCATAATAATCGATCTTGAAAAAGATCTTCTCACCTTCAGCCTCGAACGATCCGAAATCGTGTTCTTCATACGGGTCGTTGGCGTGGCAGAAGTCGTCGAACACGGCGACCGTCTGGACAATTCGCTCGACAGCTTTCTGGCCGAGGGCGGCAATGCCCGGGGTGATGACGGCGCCGCCGCCGATCAGATATTGCCGCAGCTCGTCGTTGAGGGCGCGAATCCGGTGGGTCTGGTTGGTCATGGGGTTTCTCCATGAATGAAAGAAAGAGCGGCACCTCGGGCTGCCGCGAAGCAGCCCGAGCTATGAGCCGTTGGAATTGTCAGGAGGCAGCGGGGCCCACCAAGGCGACAGCCGTCACCGGCACGGTAAAGTTTGGGAAGCCGGGGTAGTCGCGGGACCGGAGGGTGACCTTGTTGCCCGTCCGGCCAACGACAATCGCTTCGTACCAACCGCCGATCAGGCTTTCTTGGGCAAGGACGACGTGGCCGGGCTTGATGGCGTCCCAATAACTGCTGGGGAAATCGGTTCCGATTGGCTCGCCCGGGTCCTGACCGGCTTCACCGTGCGGATTGATGGTGGCGACGACCTTCTCGTACAGGTCTTCCCGGACCGGCGGGACCATCGCTGGGCCAGCCGCATGGATTTGGCCAGCCGGGAGTTTGGTGACGAGTTCGGCGGCAGTTCCGTTGGCGACTTCAATCACGTTGAGGCGCAGCTGTTTGGCGGCGGCTCGGGCCTGGTCGGCCTGGGTATGAGGGAACCAGGCCGCGTGCGGCCGCCAATTACTGTCGAGGCCGAACACGACGACTTTCCCTGCTGCGGCAGAATTTGGCTTGGCAACTGACTTCTGGGTCATGACATTCTCCGGAATCTAAAAGGGGGCCGATGGCCCCCTTGGGTTCAAGGTTCACTGACAGCCGCGTTTTTGCGGCCAGACTTGCCCGTTGCCGGCAACGCGCCGTCAGCCGAGCGCAGCTCTGTTATCTATAGCTGCAATTATCATTATACACAACCTATAGTAGAAGTCAAGTGCTGCTGAAAACAGCTGTTTTTTCGGGCTTTTTTGGCTCAGCGTGCAAAACAAGCCGATCGCAGCGGCTGTACAGCCGGCACCACATGTTTGTGCACTGGCCGCGGTCGTCGATCTGGTTGCCATTGCAGATATCGAGGCACGGTTGGGCGCAGTACCGCCAAATCGCGTGTTGGACGAACCGGGGAAACACCTTGGGAAACCCTGGATTGAACCGGCGGGCATCGATGGCCGTGGCAATGTCGATGAGCACGTCAGCGCAGCCACCTGGCCGGTAGCAGGCCGGGCTATACGGATGGCCAGCCGCGAGCCGGTCCAGGATCCCGGTTCGAACTAGGAAGTTGTGGACCAGGGTGTCGACAGCAATGAAGGTGGCACCAACGTCGAACCAGCCGGGGCGGGTTGCCCCGGCCCCCATCAGCAGAGTCGCCAGCGCCATGGCGATCACCTTGTCGGAAATCCCATAAACATGCCGGAGCGGGTCGACCAGGGCGGCCCGGGCCGCCGGAAGGTTCGCGGATCCCGCATGGTCGGCTAGCTGCCGGTCAATCCACCCGACGATGTCACCACCGGCAATGTCCCGGATGAACAAGAACAGGCTGTAGGCGGTTTGGTTCAGCCGTCCGTTCCGCAGCCGGTGCCGGGGCAGGGGGCAATCGCCGAATTGGTTCGGCTCGGCACACGTCTGGAATCCCTTGTGGTACCGGCAGTCGGTAAATGCCCAATACCCGTGGAGCTTGTCGCACCTGGGGTTGGTGGCGAGCGAGGCTTCGATGGCCGCCCACGTCACGTTCCCATGCCGATCCATGTACCCATCGGCCACGGCGTCAGAGATACCTTGGTGGCTAACCTCGCGCATCAGCCAATCGAAAATCGCAGGAGTGTCATGGTCCTCGACTGCTGCAACCAGGCCAGCGTCGATTGCATCATGCCGGAGATCGTCGATGCACGTGACCTGCCCAGCAAGATCGCAGACTCGCCGAACAAGAGATTGGGCGTGCCTCATTCCTGTGCTCTTGCGAGGAATGGCGACCTGGCGTGACACGTCAGATCAACGCCACCAACCGGCGTTGCGCGTCGGTATCGCCGTCGATGTAGGCTTGGGTCGTTTGAATGGATCGGTGACCGGCGAGAATCTGCACGTCGCGGAGCGAACCGCCTGCCTTGTGCACCAGCCTCGCAGCGCGGGTGACAAATGTTCTTCGCCCCGAGTGAGACGAGCAACCAGTAAGGCCAATTGCCCGATACGCAATTCTGAACCAGTTGACGATGCTCACCGGCGCCAGCGGCGTGCCGCGTTCTGACCTAATCACAGGCCCATCCACGCCAGTCATCTTCTGCAACGTTGCCAGCGCATTGCGCAAGTCTGAATGAAGGGGAATGACCCGGCCACTTTTCTTCTTTGCAATCCGATCTTCGAGGGCAATGACAGGTCCAATATCGCCGACCGGATCGGTGACCATGGCCCACGTCAGGTTGGCAATCTCGCCAGCTCGTAGTCCAGCTTTTACTGAAAGCAAGACGATGACCCGGTTTCGAGGTGGGTATCGGGTCAAGGTGGTGAAGGCGAGGAGATCACGAATGTTGTCGTCAGATAGAATCTTTGCTTGCTTGCCAAGCATGAATAAACTGATCGTTGTGATGATGACTCACTGTGAATCAAACAACAGAAAAAGGCAAATACCTTTTACTGTTTGCGATCCGCAATCTAACTTGTGAGGAAACACGGAAAACCTCATCAGTTAAACGACGCAACTGGGGCAAAGCGGACGATTGGCGCCCGATAGATGGACATTACTCGGTACCGATAGCATGGCAGCTTTGTGCCATAACCCGAAATCGTAGCACCTTTCAGAGGCATGGCAGTTGGGATAGGTTTGGTGTCGTCAGGAGCCATCGCCATGAAACTTCCACGCCGTCGATTTCTGCAACTGGCGGCGGGCGCTGCCGCGCTTCCGGCAGCGACGCGCTTCGCTTGGTCGCAAACCGACCGGCAAGACGTTTATCGTTGAGAACCGCGGCGGCGCTGGCGGCAATATCGGCATGGGGTATGTCGCGCGTGCAGAGCCTGACGGCTATACATCTTGCTAGCAACTAATGCCTACTCGATCAATGTTGGTCTCTACAACACGTTGCCGCAGTATGGCATGTTGGTGATGGATCACCGTTATCACCGAGTGCAGTCGGGACCACATGGTGAGCGTAAAGGTCAAGTAATTTTCGGAATAGATCCGAACCACTTGCCTGTGCAATAATCCGTCGCTTAGACCGCGGTCGCCGCCTTAACGCCGATTGAGCTTTGGGAAATCCAAGGTTTGGACAACTACACGGTCATCTTGCGCAATCGCACATCTTCGACCTTCTCAGCGTGATCTCACGTCTACCGAGGAATTCTTATCGCAGCTGCAAGCCCGCGCTAGCCACGAGAGTGCGATATTTCTCCACGTCACGACGCAAGAGCCGAGCGAACTCTTCCGGAGTACCGCCTACCACCTCCTCGCCTTCCTGCTCCAGACGGACCACCAGTTGCGGATCCTTCAGTGATTCCATAACCGCGCCGCTCAGTTTCGCAGTAATCGCGGGCGGCAATTTGGCGTTGTTCGTTGTTGTACCAGGGGAAGAACTGCTGGCAGTGAGCGCGAGCGTCCTCGA
>OCZT010005823.1_pt1 | contig 12242 bp, 12 predicted proteins | sample 1539031 | NCBI WGS metagenome assembly OCZT01 (sample SAMEA3539308, study PRJEB22396) | soil metagenome | biome: tundra; feature: field; material: soil | place: USA | collected 2010-05 | depth 0.15 m
CTCCACGGCATCGCCTCGCAGTTCTCCCAGTAACGAACTCACTGCGACAGGCCACTAGTTGGGAACTATCGGCCATTACCCGTGGAAGTTGAGTGTGCTGCACGAGCGCACCGCTTTCCTGAATGGCCGCCTGCAGATTCTTCAACCCGGCCTGGAGTACGACATTGCAGTCGGTGCTCCGCAGGGGCACGCCGTGCCGTCCGACCCGGGAAAAGGCCAGCAGGTCCTGCACCAGTTTCTGCATGCGCAGGGCGCCGTCGACGGCGTAATGGATGTACTTGTCCGCGTCGGCATCGAGTTTGCCCTGATAGCGTTCCGCCAGGAGTTGGGTATAGGTGGCCACCATGCGCAAGGGTTCTTGCAGGTCGTGCGAGGCCACGTAGGCAAACTGTTCCAGTTCCTGGTTGGAGCGGGCCAATTCCTCTAGCGACCGCTTGTGGTCCGAGCGCAGCTTTTTCTCCCGCATGGCTCGTCGAACGGACTCCGGCAGGCGCGCCGGGCGGTCTTTCGGGACATAGTCGGCGGCGCCCTGCTTGATGCATTCCACCGCGGTGAGTTCTCCCAGTGCACCCGACACCACGATGACCGGAACATCCAGCCCTTCCCGGCGCAGGACCTCGACCGATTCCAGGCCATTCCAATTCGGTAGCTTGTAATCCGCCAGGATCACGTCGTACGAGTTCTTGCGCACCAGGTCGGTGAATTCCTCCGCCGTCTGGGCGACATCTGCGGTGGCCTCCACCCCGGCCTGCCGCAGGGCACGCAACGCCAGTTCGACGTCTGCCGGTTCATCCTCCACCACCAAGACCCTGAACCTGCTGCCAGCGTTCGTCGGACGCTCAGAAGCGTGTCTGGAGTCTTCGCTTGGGCTGGTGGCCGGTGGCGCGCACCCATTCCCCTCAAGATCGCTGCGAACCGGCAGTGACCCGAAGTCGGGCTCGGCACGATCATGCGCTGGCAGGACTGAGACTCGTGTATCAGCAGAGAAAGTCAGTTGTGGCCTCCCCTCTGTTCGATCATGGGCTAGTTGAGAATTGCCCGACACGGGGACGACACTGTGACCCAGTGAATCGCCCACACTGGCCATCGGCCCCGCATCCCCAATCTTGAGTGAAAAACGGTGGCATGGTCCCCCTCCGACATAATCCCCCCTGACCCTTCGCCACGCTGGGAGTCGGTCCTTCGGCCCTGTACCTCTGGAACCACGGGTTGACGGCTGACGAAGGTTCCATCGCTTTCGTCCTCTCAAGGCAGGTCACGATTTGCCGATAACTTCTCTGACCAGCCAACTTTTGCCAACGTACCGGGCCAACCCAAGAATCCAGGCGCGGCTCCAGGTTTCACTTGCCCAACAGACCCCAAGAAGGAAACGCCTGCAAACCCTGGCCCAGCTGAGCGATGAAGTGTGGGGAGTGAATCCGACGCGCTGCGAGTGACTCTCGAAATGCTTCCGGAAGGTGTTCTGTTCGCGGATCGGGAGGGTTCTTGAGGCGACCAGGCTGCATGGAAACCGGCCCCAATAGGAGATTTGTGGATCTGGTTCGAGTATGCTGAGCCCATGATTACTCGACTCGATATCCGGCTGTTTGACCGACGAAGCCGGGGCCGGGCATGGTGGTCAGAATTCTGAACAGGGCGTAGCAGGGTTGATCGAATTGGGAGGTCGAGGTGTCGCTGGCGAACGGTATCGCAGTACGGTTCCGCCCAGAGAATCACCACGGCCTGTTTGCCTTGAGGTACTTGCTCAAGAATGAAATCTTGATCACCTACGATGGGCCAATGATCGATCACGCCACACGTTATTCGATTCAGATCGATGACGGATGGCACATCGACGGCACGCCTGATTCGAATTCCTATCTAAACCACTCCTGCAGCCCCAATACGTATGTTTGACTGGGACGGCGTATTCCTCCGGGCGCTACGGGACATCGAAGCTGGCGAGGAACTTACCTGCAATTACATGACGACCGATTGGGAGCTCCACGAGAAGTTTGTCTGCACCTGTGGCGCGCCGAATTGTTACGGTGAGCTCAAGGGCTTCAAGTACTTATCCCCGGAGCAGCAACAGGCGCTGGCGCCGTTTGTGCCGGAGTTCCTGAGAAAGCGCATTCCGCCCAAGGGCGTTGCGAGGTGAAAGAGGATCGCATGGCCGCAACAATCGAGCGAAAAACATGTACGGCACCTGACGGCGTGACCATCGTATACTCCGCCGCCGGATCGGGACCCGTGGGGCTTGTCTTCATTCATGGAGGGTTGGCCGACCGCGCTTTCTGGGATGGAGAACTCAAGGAGTTCGCCACCCGTTACCGGGTCATTGCTCCTGACCTTCCAGGGCATGGCGAATCGGGAACCAAGCGACAGAGATGGGGAATACCAGAATTCGGAGCGGACATCCAGGCCGTCGTCGAGGCCGAGCAGCTCAAGAAAGTTATGCTCTTCGGCAACTCTCTAGGCGGTCCGGTGGCGCTAGAGGCAGCTTTGCTACTACCCGGTAGAGTCCTCGGAGTCGTCGGAGTGGACACGTTTCAAAGTCTCGCCTACACGATGACGGCGGAGCAAGCCCGGCAAATGGCAGACGCCTTTCGGGATGATTATGCCGGCAGCCTTAAACAGATGGTCAAATCCCTCTTCCATACCGACGCAGATCCGGCGCTTGTCGCCGATGCGGAGCAGCGGATGGCGCAAACCTCGCCCGAGGTAGCCTACAGCATGTTCTTGTCCCTGGCCGGTTATGATGTGGCGGCGTCCGCCCGCCGTTTGCCGGTTCCGCTCCTCGCGATCAACGGCGATCTTTACCCGACGGACACCGAGGCGGTCCGGAAGGTGAAGGCTGATTTTGACGTTGTGGTGATGAAACATATGGGCCATTACCCTATGCTCGAACGGCCTGTGGAGTTTGACGGCCTGGTGGCAGCAGTAGCCGGCCGCATTACTCGATGAGCGGATAGTCAGGCATACTGTTCCCTTGCTGCCCTCATCTGGCTGCAACTCCGACCTTCGCACCCCACAAGAACGAATCAGAGCCATGCCCTTCGAAGACACGCAGCTGAGAAGTCGTGAGAGACATGCGAATCGTGGGTGGGAATTGCGGGTACAGAAACCAACTCAGAAAAGCTCCCAGGCCCACTTCCTGGTGAGCAATATGCTGCCGTGATGAAGGTGTTCCATCGCTCCGTCGCGTTCTTGCGCTGACGACATTACCCATTTGAAGCAAACACCAAACTCCAGGACGCGCTGGCAGTTAATACTTGTGCGCTCGCACGACAAGCCGTTTCGGGGCCGAACCGACGAAATAGAATGGGTAGCAGGTCACGAGCGTGAGCGTGGATCCCAGTGTCGAAGGCTCCAGAACCGTGGTGTCATTGGGCTCGACGACCTTCACCCAATCTACCTGGTAGCGAAATAGCCCAGTTGCCGTTTGAAGCTGAATCTCGTCGTTCCTGCGAATGTCTTTCAGTTCACGGAAGAAGGTGTCGCGGTGCCCGGCGATTCCGCTGTTCCCGGTTTCCCCTGGAAGCGGAGTGCCTTCGATATGTCCCGCACCCAGCCGCAACATTCGCGAACTGGTGCCTTGTAGAACTGCGACGGAAATTCCCAGCCTCGGGATATCGACTCGACCCAGAACGTCACCTGTTTTGACCGCTGGTTTAGGCTGTGGTTCGTGGTGCTCTTGTTGCCGGTGGATCTGGCTTTCCAGGGACCGTTTCGCAGAAACTTGATAAAGCCTTGCGTCGAGCAGAGTGAAGCCGACGTAACCGAGCGCAAGAGTGCCCGTGATGAAAAGGAGGCGTTGACTCCAGCGAAGAAGCCTTTGAATCCGCAGGGGGAGCATCTCCCGTTCAGTTGTGAACTTCATGATCGGTCGCCTTTGCCGCTGAGGATGGAAGTGCGGACGGTGCGAAGTAACCGGTCCGGGTGCGGATCGACAAACGTCTACGACCCGGCGCGCTAGCCTTCACTTGCACGACCCGATAGCTTCCGTCCCGCTTTCGGTTCGTGGGGACATACGCAATCGTGTACTGATTGCGGATATCGCGCGCGATCCGCTCGCAGATGGGGACAACGTCCTTTAGCGATTCCGGCAAGAAGGCCTCGCCGCCCGTGTCCTTGGCAAGCCGCTTGAGTACCCCAGGGTTGCGATCGGCATCTTGATCGTCGAAGATGCCGATCGTGTAGATAATTGCGTCGGGCTGCCCCACCATGGCCATGATTTCGGCCAACTTATGCTTGCTGGCGTTGTCGCCGCCATCGCTGATTACGATCAGCACTTTCTTGTCGCGACTGCCCTTCTTCAGGTGCTCGAGAGCGGCAGCAACGGCATCGTACAGTGCCGTCTCACCCTGGGCGCGGATTCTAAACAGGGCAACTTCCAACTGAGCCACCTGGTCTGTGAACGGTGTATTGCCCGGAAGACCAAACGAAACTTTTTCATTGAAATTGACCACGAACATCTGGTCCTGCGGGTTGCTAGAGCGAGCAAATGCCAACGCAGCGGCAACCACGTCACGGCGCTTCGGACCCATGCTTCCACTGTTATCGACAACCAGACCGACCGTGACCGGGATATCTTCGTGGCTGAAATATTTGATGGGTTGAAGCACTCCGTCTTCGTAAACCTGGAAATCGTCCTTGTCGAGTCCGGAAACAAGAGTGTTTTTGCGGTCTTCGGCGGTTGCGCGCAAGACCACCATGTCCACATCTACTCGAATGGTGTACTCGTCGCCCGGGCGGCTCTGCGATCGAGAGGGTGCTTGCGGCCGAGCCGAGCTCGATAACGCGATCACAACCAAAAGAACACTCAGACCAGTCGCGAGATGCTCCATGACCTGCAGCTTCAGTTCGCTTTGCAAAGGCGGCGTGGATAAAGAAGGCTCGGTCATGCGTCGGCTTCTTTCCTGCAATCTGAGTCGTGCCCGGAGGAACCGGACGGGCGCAGTGCTTCGCGCCGTCCGGCATCCGGTCAACTCACATGGATACGTCTTCCCGGCCGATCCATCTCTTCACTTGGCTCAGACGGCTCGCTTCGAAAAAGCCGAAAGAGCAAAGCCGGCGCCAACCGTCAGCAGACCAATCAGGGCAATCAGGGGAAGCGGACTGGCTGTTTTCGGCAGGGGCTCGGCGGCAGCCACAGTGACTGGTTCAGCGGCAGCCACAGGGGGGGCTTCAACAACCTTGGCTAACTCAATCGGTTCTCCCTTGGGATCAACGGCCTCCACGGGCGCCGTCTTCAAAGCCTCGATAGGAGCCGATGCCAGCTCGATCGGGGTCGCGAGCACGGGCTCATTGGTTTCCTTGGCCAACTCGATGGCCCTCGATTTCTCATAGACAAATTCCTCGCCCCATGCACGCCCGGGATAGAACCATGCCCTCAGAGCTTCCGGCTGTCCGGCGGGCCGTTCGCGAAACGTGATCGTCGTCTTGTCAGTCGTCTTCAAGCGATAGTTCGGGATCGCAAGGATCGTCGTGAGCACTTGGGTTTCTTCTTTATTGAAGATCTGGACGATGTGGCGGTCGGATTGCGAATCCAGAATCTTGAAGACATACGTGCCCGCCGGCAAGTTGTGAGCGCCCACGCCTGGAACTTCGACGGGCCCGCTGAAGGTGATAACGGTCTTTCTGTTCCAGTCATCCGCCGTTGCTGCTGGCACGATGAGGACACAGAGCACAGTGAGGCTTAGTACGATTCCTAGCCCTCTAAGCAGTTTCATGATCTCTCTCTCTCCTGTAGTTCTTCTCCGACTAGCTCGCACGGCAGTGGTTATTCTGGGAGAGCTCTTTATGCTGTCGGGTTCAAAAGAGATCTGCAGCCGGAAAGTCCGGTAGTGTCCCAGACCGTGGCAAGGTGTTCGAGGGCCAGTATCGGGCATTGTCGTTTGGGATACTGGTCAATATTGACCGCAGCGTCCTTACGATTTTTGGGCGGGGATCCGAGTTCTGCTTGGCCTCAACCTGTTTGGATTGGGTCGTTCGGTGTTGCTGACCACTTAGTTGTTCGAAGCCGTCAGTCACCAATCTCGATTAGGGTTCGGTGCACAGCCAACCCCGTACTCACATCTCTCTCACTTCTCGCACTGAGCAGTTTTGACCATTAAGAAACCGGCGGAACTCTTATAAACAAAGGTGACGCTGACCGCAGTGTTTGAGTTGCGGGCCGGAAGGGTGCGCTAGAGCAATGGTACGTAACCGGCAGTAATGGAGGTAGCACTTGTGAAAGCAATTGGAATCATCAGCACAGCGGCTCTGTCGTTGCTTCTCGGAAGCGCTGCTCCGGCTTACGCACAGCATGAGCAGCAGAACGAAAAGCAAGACCATCCCGCACAGCAACAGGACAAGCAAAAGCAAGCCAAACCCGAACAGCAGCATGCTAAACAGCAGCAACGATCACAGCATGCCCAGCAACCGCAGAAGCAGGAACAGAACAAGCAGACTCAGCAGCATACCCAGCAACAGCAGAAGCAGGAACAGAACAGGCAGACACAGCAGCACGCCCAGCAACAGCCGAAACAGGGACAGAACAGGCAGATACAGCAGCATGCCCAGCAACCGCGGAAGCAGGAACAGAACAGGCAGACACAGCAGCATGCCCAGCAGCAGCGGGGCAATCAACATCCTCAGCGCACTCAGGAACAGCAGCGCGTCCAGCACAGCGCATGGCAACAGCATCGCGCCCACAACTGGCAGTCAGACCACCGCAGTTGGCAGCAACGTGGCGGCTACCACGGCTACCGCATCCCTGACGACCGTTTCCGTGGATACTTTGGTCCGGACCATGGGTTCCGCATTTACGGCCTGCCCTTCCTGGTGGTTGGCGGGTACCCGCGCTTCCAGTATCAGGGCTATTGGATCAGTCTCGTTGACCCATGGCCGGAATACTGGGGAAATGACTGGTATGACAACGACGACGTTTACGTCGCCTACGTCGACAATGGCTATTACCTTTACAACCGCAGATATCCCAACGTCGGAATTGCGATCAGCATCTCGATGTAGCGGTGTACGCGGTGCAGCCTCGGGAGAGGCTGCACCCTCATGAATACCCGACAAGGAGCAAATCATGCTCGGAACCATATTGATCGTAATCCTGGTGTTAGCACTTCTCGGGGCTCTGCCCCGGTGGCCGCATAGTCGAGAATGGGGATATTACCCCACCGGAGGAGTAGGACTCATCCTTCTGATCGTTATCGTTCTCCTGGTTCTGGGCCGGATTTGAACCATGCGCCATCCGCCAATCTCGTCAGGCGCCAAAGCCAAGAGTTGGCGCCTGCATTCTATCCGCGCGTTGGCACTTCTTCTCGTCGTGCTCATGTGCAGAGGCAGTTCGTCCGCGTATTCCGTTTTAACGCACGAGGAAATCGTGGACCTGCTCTGGACCGATGAGATTCGGCCTCTCCTGCTCAAGCGCTATCCGGGACTGTCGGAAGACCAGATTAAGGATGCCCACGCCTACGCGTACGGAGGCGCCGTTATCCAGGATCTCGGCTACTACCCGTTCGGCAGCAGGGAGTTCAGCGATCTTGTGCACTACGTCCGGAGCGGAGACTTTGTTCGTGAGCTGCTGCTCGAAAGCCAGGACGTCAACGAGTACGCTTTCGCCCTGGGAGCCCTGTCGCACTATGCGTCGGATATAGCCGGCCACCCGGCCGTCAACCGGTCCGTCGCCATCCACTATCCGAAGCTGCGGGCGAAGTTTGGCCAATCGGTCCGGTATGCGCAGGACAAGACGGCGCACTTGAAAACGGAGTTCGGCTTCGATACGGTGCAGGTCGCGAAGAATCGTTATGCGTCGCAGCAGTATCATGATTTCATCGGATTCCAGGTGTCCAAATCTTTGCTAGAGCGGGTCTTTCCGGTGGTCTACGGGGTGGAGTTGAAAGACGTGCTGACCCACGAGGATCTGGCGGTGGGTTCGTATCGTTTCGCAGTCAGCCGGCTGATTCCGCAAATGACGAAGGTCGCGCTGCAAACCCATAAGAAAGATCTGATGCGCGAGACGCCTAATTTTGCGAAGCGGAAGTTCCTGTATCGTCTTTCGCGCTCGGATTACGAAAAGCAGTGGGGGAAGGACTACAAAAAGCCGGGCTTGGGTACCCGCATCTTGTCGACGCTCTTACGATACATGCCGAGGGTGGGCCCCTTCAAAGGGTTAGGGTTCGATAACCCGACCCCGCAAACCGAGGACCTGTATATCAAGAGCATCAATACCACCGTCGATCAATACCGGGCTTTTCTCGAAGAAGTGCGCACGGACGCACTGGTGCTGGCCAACTGCGATTTTGATAGTGGCCAAGTGACCAAGGCGGCGGAATACTCGCTGACCGACGATACGTACGCCAAGTTGCTGGCCAGGCTGTCAGAGCGGAAGTTCGATCTGACGTCGCCGGAGCTGCGCGCTAACATCCTGCAGTTTTATTCCGACCTCTCAGTGCCGATCGAGACGAAGAAGGACGGGGTTCGCTGGCAAGCCGTGCTGACCGAGCTGGACCAGTTGAAGGCCGTGTCGCCGGTGCCGGCTGTCGCGGGCAGCCCCGCACAGTGATCTCCCGCGCAGTTAGTCCACTTCAAGAACGCTGCGGTCAATGTGGTGCGCGACATGGAAAAGAATCACACCATGGCGTTTGCCTCGGCGTCAGGAAGCTTAGGGGGAGACTGGTGCCTGAGGCGACGTGGCGCGCGAAGCCTAACTTGGCCGCGTAAGGGGGAGGAAATATGGCAGACCAAGAGTGGACAGTGAAAGAACTGATAGAAGCTCTGACCAAGTTTCCGCCCGATGCCAAGGTCTATTACGAGATGGGGCCAAACGGCGCAGGAACAATTGGAAAAGTGCAATACGTGAAGGCCCGGGGCGAGGACGACAAGATGGGAGTGCTACTGGACCGATAGATTCGTCCCATGAAACTGGCAAAGCAGCCTTCGTTGCGGGGTCGTGGTTCGGGCAACACGAAACTGAGCACTTGCCGGGATGTTCTGCTTGCGCAGAGGAGCGCCGCCTCGCCTACCGGCTGTTATCGTTTGCTGGAGTTCGCTGCCACGGCGTCGGCTGCGGAGAGTTTCCGGTCTCGGTGTGGCTCCGTGCGCGGAGCACCCGTATGCAGTTCACAAACTTCCTCGGTCGCTGCACCACAAGTAGGACAAGGCACGGATAATATTTGTTTCGGGGTGAGCTCCCTAGTTTTCACCCTTATATGATGCAACGCTCCACCCATAGAAAAATGCTCAATAATGCTCATCTTCCGCACATTCAGCAAGCGGTAGGGTATTCATTGGTCACGCAACATTTTTCTTAGTTGCGAGCAAAAGTGACCATCTTTGGTGGTCAGGTTCGGAGAAAATGTCAACGAGTGTAGCTCCACGCAGGGGAAACCATTGATGGTACCAACCGCGCCGGCCAAGAAAAAGCCCGACTTCGACCCACGGAAATTCCTTGCCACCATCGGCGAGGGCAGGAAATCTGTGCTTTTCCAGAGGAAACAAACAATCTTTGCGCAGGGAGACGCGGCTGACGCGGTTTTTTATCTGCAGAAAGGCAAGGTTAAACTCACCGTCGTATCAAAAATTGGTAAGGAAGCAACCCTGGGGATATTGAGTGAAAGAGAGTTCTTCGGAGAAGGCAGCCTGGCTGGACAGTCTCTGCGCATGGGGTCTGCAACCGCCATGACGGACTGCGAAGTTCTGAGCATTGATAAGAAGGCAATGATGCTGGCGCTGCACCGGGAGCACACATTCTCCGATCTGTTCGTAGCCTATCTGCTGGCACGAAATATCCGGTACGAAGAAGATCTAGTTGACCAGCTCTTCAACTCCAGCGAAAAGCGACTGGCTCGACTTCTTCTGCTGCTTGCTCACTTCGGCAAGGAAGGGGTACCCGAGACGGTAATCCCCAAGATCAGTCAGGAGACCCTTGCAGCGATGATTGGCACAACCCGGTCGCGGGTCAGTTTTTTCATGAATCGGTTCAGAGAGTTAGGCTTCCTCGACTATGGCGAGAGCGGCTTGCAGGTTCATAGTTCACTTCTAAACATCGTTCTCCACGACTAGTTTCCCGCGCCGCAAGCCCGCACAAAGCTTCCAGACAGCATGAGCAAATCCATCTACTGCATCCAATACGGGAACCGGCGCTATTGTCGCGCCAACCTTTCGACTTGCGCTCGGGCAGCAATAGAAATAGGGCGAGTCTCCTGTTGCGAACTCATTTCAAGCCCAGCTCGCCATTGTACTGTTGCGTAATCCCGTAGCACTGCAAGACGCGCGAAACCTGAACCAAGACTCAATCGATTCCGCCTCCAATGAGCCCCGAAATCGGGCTTGTTCGCGAACAGGGATTCTCCCGTATGTAGGATGCCCGACAGACTATCCAAATTAGCGCCTGTAAGATTCGCGGCCATGAGCCGGAAGCTGGTATGGATCGAGCAACGGCATTTTCGAGGTTTTGGCTGCTCCGAATGTGGCTGGCGGTTCAAACCTTCGGGAACGCCCACGGGCGGATCCTTCGATGAAATGATGCACAACTTCGAGTCGCAACGTGACACAGAGTATACGTCACATGTTTGCGCGGATCACCCGAGAGCCGATAATGCTAAACTCTGAATAATTCAAACTACCAACCAACACTGCAGGACCACAAAAGAATGAGCTTCATCTCCCGGTGAGCAGCAGAGGGAGGAGAGTGCGCGATTTTGACCAGCTTTTTAGGTGTCTTCGTTCCATGATGGAAATGCGGGAACCCACCGCTGCAGACCTACCAAGTTTGGAGCCGTTCGCAGCGGGCGTTTAATGGTTAGGAATGACGAGATGCACACCTGGTTCAAGACGCGCCGCACCGTGGCGTCACCATTGGCTGCGAGACTAGTAAACGGCCTTGCAGTCGTCCTACTGACGATGATTCTGCTCGGATCGAGCGCACTCTCCCAATCGGACTCCGTGAGGCTCGAAATGTCGGCCGTCGACCTGGCACGGAAGGTGGTCACCAACGAATTGAAAGTCCAAGATGAGGAGCACAGCCACTGGATGTACCGGCTCGAAAAGGAGGAGTCCGGGAGGAAACAGGCCGAGGAAATCCTCGAGACAAACAATGGTTCTCTCAGTCAACTTCTCTCCATTGATGGCCACCTACTTGACGCCAAACAGCAGCGGAAAGAGAACCAGCGCTTGCAGAGGCTCGTCAGCGATCCAGATGAGCAGCGGAAACTACAGCAGGCGAGCAACAAGAAAGCCGAGCAAGGGGCGCGCTTGTTCAGGATTCTGCCTGACGTATTTGTGTTCAGCTACGCCGGTCGTCAAGGGGACCTCATGACACTCAGCTTCAGACCCAACCCGAAGTTCCAGCCGCCTTCGCTTGAAGCCCGGGTCTTCCACGGCATGGAAGGTGAGATGACGGTGGATAGCAAACAAGAGAGGTTGGCAGCGCTCAATGGCCATCTCATGTTGGATGTGAAGTTTGGAGGCGGACTGTTAGGACGCCTGGACAAGGGAGGCAAGTTTGAGGTTAGGCAGACAGAAGTTGCACCAGGTCACTGGGAAATGACTGCCCTGAATGTGGACATGAAAGGGAAAGCTCTCCTGTTCAAAACAATCGGCATGCAAGAGAGGGAAAACCACAGCGACTTCCATCGAGTGCCCGACGAGCTAACGCTGGCCGAGGCGGCCAGCATACTTAACAAACAGATTGTTGTAGCGGATAATCGCTAACGCATCATAAAAAAAGTTCTGCCCACCTACGCAGCCGTCAGTATCACTCTCAGAGAGTTCAAGAATGCCTGTACGCAACCAGGAACGACACGTCACAGGGCGCATCGGATGGTTGCGCGCGGCCGTACTGGGGGCGAACGACGGCATCCTTTCAACATCGAGCCTGGTCCTCGGTGTCGCAGCTGCGCATGCGACTCACAGCAACGTATTGGTCGCGGGGGTTGCCGGCCTGGTGGCTGGGGCTATGTCGATGGCTGCCGGTGAGTATGTGTCTGTCCACTCTCAGGCAGACACCGAAAAAGCCGACCTCAAGCTTGAGCGAGCGGAACTCAGAGCAGACGACAAGGGCGAGCACAAGGAACTGGCGGCAATCTATGTCGCTCGCGGACTCGATCCTTCGCTCGCGAAACAGGTCGCCAAGCAGTTGATGGCCCATGATGCGATAGGCGCGCATGCCCGCGACGAACTCGGCATCACCGAGACCTTCCGCGCTCGTCCGATTCAGGCGGCGTTAGCATCGGCTGGCGGCTTCGCAGTCGGAGCAGCCATGCCTC
>OCZT010005825.1_pt1 | contig 12241 bp, 14 predicted proteins | sample 1539031 | NCBI WGS metagenome assembly OCZT01 (sample SAMEA3539308, study PRJEB22396) | soil metagenome | biome: tundra; feature: field; material: soil | place: USA | collected 2010-05 | depth 0.15 m
ACGAGCCAGTCGGGTTGCTCGAGCAGCGTGCGCGCGAGGAGCGCGCGGGTGCGCTGCCCGCCGGAGAACTCGCGCAGCGGCCGGTCGAGATCGCTCTCCGCGAAATCGAAGCGGTTCAGCGTCGCCCGCATCTCCCACTCCGCGGCGTTTCCGCGCGCCATCGCTTCGTCGAACGCGGCACGCAGCGTCTGGGGGCCGTTCTCGGCCGCGTCCTGGGCGAGATACCCGAGCCGCTGCTCCCGGGCGCGCACGATCGTTCCGCCGTCGGCTTCGTCGAGCCCGGCCAGCAGCCGCACGAGCGAGGACTTCCCGGCCCCGTTCGGTCCGACCAGCCCGATCCGCTTGCCGTCGCGTACGACCCCGGAGATGCCCGCGAACACCTCATTCGCGCCGTAATGCCGCTCCAGGGCGGTGAACCGAACGAACTCCATAGCTGCCCGTGACGTTCGTCAGTCGCGCGCGAGAAGACTTCGGCGCCGCGCCAGGTCAAGGCAAGGCGTCAGGATGTGGCGTACCAACGAGGCATGGTGGCTCGGGTGATCCTCTGCGCGATGCTCGCGATGTCGGCTCCGGCGACGGTCGCGGCCGAACCGACCGCGGCTCCCGCGGTCGAACCGGCGCCGAGCCCGCAGAGCCTGCTCGGCTCGATACGGGCGCGCTTCCACGCGCGGTCGCTTCCGCCGTTCGAATCCTACACGCTCACGCGATCGCAGAACACCGCGACCGGGGTGCTCGACTTCCCGAACAGCTACTCGAAGCGCGTCTGGGTGCGAAACTCCGACCGTACCGCGCTCACCCGCACGGTGCTGAGCAACGGGACGCGCGGTCCGCTGGAGTTCGACCGGCCCGCGTTCAACGAGGAGCGCGACCCCGGACCGCCGACCGCCGACATGTTCGAAAGCCCGAATGGTGTGTCGGACTACCGCCTCGACTCGCTCGAGACGCAAGGCGATCTCCTGCACTTGCGCATCTCCCCCGTCCTCAATGCCGACCGCAACCGCTTGCGCGAGGTCTTCGCCGACAAGCAAACCTACGAGCTTCGCACGCTGATCGCGGTTGACGCGCTCTTCATCGTTCGTGGTCCCGTCTACCCGGTGACCTTCACCATCACGATGGGGGCAGTCGAGGGCTACCCGGTCGTCACGGCCGCCCACGGCGTGGTCGGAGGGGACTACAACGGCGACGGCAAGGAGGTGGACTACACCTTCACCGCAATCTCGTTTCCCGCCACGCTCCCGGACTGGTACTTCGACCCCCGGACATACGGGCAGCACGGCGGCGACGCACCGGTCTGAGAGGCCGAACTCCGTCGCTGCCGGTAACGTTCACCGTTCATGCGACCCGAACCAATCGAGCCGGGATTTCTCGTCCGAGCCGCCATCCTGGTCGGACTGCTCGCGACGGTGTTCGCCTTGGCGGCGCCGGTGAAGGCGGTCCCGACGCCGGCGCCCGCCGCGAGCGGCGAACCGACCCCGACGCCGCAGCGCATGCTCGGCTTGATCCGCGCGCAGTTCCGATCGCATCGGCCGCCCCCGGCGTTGGAGTCCTACACGATCATCCGCGCGCAGAAGGCGACCAACGGGTACCCCGACCTGGCCGAGAGCTACACGAAACACATCTGGGTGCGCAATCTCGACCGGGCGGCGCTGACCCGCAAGGTATACCGCGACGATGCGCGCGGCGAGCTCACCTTCGACCGGCCGGCGTTCAACGAGGCGCGCGACCCCGGCCCACCGACCGCCGACGTGTTCGAGCCGGCGCCGGCACGGCCGCATCCGGTCTCCGAAGTGCCGACGCCCGAACCGAACTACACGCCGCTGCCCGTCATCGGCGGCGTGCGCACGATCATCGAGTCGGACTACCACGTCGACTCGCTCGACGTCGAGGGAAGCGAGCTCCACCTGCACATCTCCCCGATCCGCGACGTCGAACGGAATCGCTTGCGCGACGTGATCGTCGACCGGAAGACGCTCGAGCTGCACAAGCTGATCGCGACCGACAAGCTGTTCATCACGCCTGGGAACCGGGTGTACCCGGTGACGTTCACGATCACGATGGGCGTCGTTCAGGGGTACCCCGTCGTGACGAACCTGCATGGGGTGGTGGGCGGCGGGTACACCGACGACGGCCAGATCGTCGACTTCACGTTCACGGACATCGCGTTCCCGCGGACCCTGCCGGACTGGTACTTCGACCCCCGGACCTACGCTCAGCACGCGCACAACAACGGCCCTTTGTGAGAAGGTGACACGGCAGGGCCACTCGGTACTCAAAGTGGCCCTCCGGCGGGGGGTTCCGTCAAGAGATGATGGACCCGGAGGAAGTTCGCTTGGATCTCGCAGAGCTCGTCGTCTACCACCGCGGAGCGTTCATGCCGTACCGTGAGGCCACGCTGGGGCTGCTGACCCACGCGCTGCAGTACGGTACCGGCTGCTTCGAGGGGATCCGCGCATTCTGGAACGCCGAGGCGGAGCAGCTCTACGTCTTCGAGCCGGTCGCGCATTACAAGCGGCTGCGGCGCTCGGGCAACCTGCTGCTGATGGAGCTGCCGCACGGCGAGGAGGAGCTGACCGAGATCACCCTCGAGCTGTGCCGCCGCAACGGGTTCCGCGGCGACGTCTACATCCGCCCGCTGCTGTTCAAGAGCGAAGAGTTCTTCGGCGTTCGGCTCGACGACGTCGGGCACGACCTCTCGATCGTCGCTTTCCCGAACAGCAAATACCTCGACACCGACGACGGCCTGAAATTGTGCGTGAGCTCGTGGCGGCGCGTCGACGACAACGCGACGCCGGCCCGCGCGAAGATCACCGGCAGCTACGTCAACGTCGCGCTCGCCAAGAGCGAGGCGCGGCTGAACGGCTTCGACGATGCGATCGTGCTCTCCGACGACGGCCACGTCAGCGAAGCCTCCGCCGCGAACCTGTTCGTGCTGCGCGACGGCGTCGCGACGACCCCGGATCTGTCGCAGAACCTGCTCGAAGGCGTCACGCGCGCGCTGGTCAGCCGCTACTTGCACGACGAGTTGGGGATTCGGGTCGAGTCGCGCTCGATCGACCGCACCGAGCTGTACTCGGCCGACGAGATCCTGATCTGCGGCACCGGTGTTGGCGTCGCGTGGGTGAAGAGCCTCGACCACCGCACGATCGGCACCGGCGAGATGGGCTCAGTTGTGAAGAGCCTGCGCGCCTTCTACGACGACGTCACACGCGCGCGCAGGACGCTGCCCGGGATCGACGCGCGCGCGGTCTACCCGGCCGCGTCGGCGCAGATCGCGTGTACGGGCGCGGAGGTCGAAGAACCAGCAGCTGTCGCTTAGGCGCGGTGCCAGGTAAGGGTTCCGCCGAGGTTGGCGTCGCGCCACACCATCGTGTTCGGCGTCGTGAACGTGTAGCGGTACGTTCCGCCGGACGGCCGCGTCGTCGGCTCCATGTGGCCGCCGCCGCCGGCGTCGACGACGTAGAGCTGCGTCGGCGACCAGCTCGTGACGACGCGGCTCAGCGTGCCGTTTGCGAAGACTCGATGCCAGCCACGCTGGCTCGTCAGGTACGGGCCGCACCGCGCCTGCTCGATGTAGTCGCCCGTCGTCGTCATGACGAGGTCGAATTGGCACCGCATCCCGCTCGTGGTCGCAAACGCGCGCCACGTGCCGGCGAAGGGAGTCGCGGCCGTGCCGGCGCGCGGCAGTGCGGACAGCACGAGTGACAAGATGAGCGATGCGAGGATGAAGCGCGGCATTCACCGACCTCCCGACGCGGTCGGGGCTTCGTCTGAAGGCCGCGCGCTCCTCGGCGCCGCACGTTCGGACAGCGATGAGCGATATTGAGGTCAAGGCCGCGGACGGCGGCATGTTCGAGGCGTATCTCGCGCTCCCACCGGACGGAGCACCGGCGCCCGGGCTCGTGATGCTGCCCCCGATCTTCGGGATCGAGGCCGTGGTGCGGCAGCTCGCCGACCGCTACGCGGCGCGCGGCTTCGTCGTGGCGGCGCCGAACCAGTTCTGGCGAGATGCCGAGAGCCACGTGATGGATCGCACCGATGCAGGGCGCGCGAGCGCGCAAGCGCGCGGGAAGCGCGTCGACGTCGATCAGATCGTCGCGGACGTCGGCGCGACCGTCGCTGCGCTGCGCGCGATGCCCGCGTGCAGCGGGAAGATCGCGGTACTCGGCTTCTGCTTCGGCGGACGGTATGCGTACCTCGCGGCCGCACGCCTCGACGTCGACGCCGCAGGCGCGTTCCACCCCACCCAGATCGCCAACAGCCTGGCCGACGCGCCGCGCGTCCACGCGCCGCTCTCGCTGCACTTCGGCGAGGACGACCCGCTGACGCCGAAGGACGACGTCGACGCGATCAGAGCCGCGTTACGTCACCGTCCGGATGCGGAGATCTTCGTGTACCCGGGAGCGACGCACAACTTCGCGGTCCCCGGCGTCCCGGGTTACGACCCGGCCGTCGCCGAGCTCTCGGAGCAGCGCGTGTTCACGCAGTTCAACCGTTTGAAAGGCGCGCCATAACCTCGTCGAGGCTCGCGTAGGATTCGACGATCGCGCGGTTCGTCGCGCTGATGAAGCCCTTCGCGTGCGCGCCGTCGATCAGCGCGATCAGCGGGTCGTAGTAGCCGTCGACATTCGCGAGAATGCACGGCGCGTCGATCAACGCGAGCTGCACCCAGGTGACGATCTCGAAGAACTCTTCGAACGTCCCGAACCCGCCCGGCAGCGCGACGAACGCGTCCGACAGCTCCGACATCAACTGCTTGCGCTCGTGCATCGACGCGACGATCCGCAGATCGACGCCGCGGTGCGCGACCTCGCGCTCCTCGAGGAAGCGCGGGATGATCCCGATCACCTCGCCGCCCGCGTCGAGCGCGGCGTCGGCGACGGCCCCCATCAGCCCGATGCGGCCGCCGCCATACACCACGCCGATCCCGGCCCGGCCGAGTGCGGTGCCGAAGGCACGCGCCGTCGCGGCGAAGCTCGGATCGTCGCCGGCCGACGACCCGCAGTACACGCAGACCCGCATCTCAGTCGACCGGCGTGCCCTTGATGGCGACACGGCTCGCCGCGAGCGGACGGATGCCGTTCACGCCGAGCCGCTGGAAGTGTTCCATCTCGTAGTGCGCTTCGAGCGCGGCCAGGTCGCGCCACGTCTCGTAGAGCACGAACGTGCCGGGCGCCGCGGCGTCGGCGCGGCACACCTCGTAGCCCAGGCAGCCCGCCTCGCGCAGCGAGGCTGCTCGCAGCTCGCGGAAGATCCGCTCGACCTCGTCGGCCTTGTCCTCAGGGAAGGTGTACGTCACCGCATTGATGAGCATTGCGGTGAGCCCTTTACGCGAGGGCCGCGACCTTTCCGCCCGCGCGGGCGACGGCTTCGCGGATCATCTCGTCCTGGAGCGACGGGACGGCCCAGCGGGCCTGCGCTTCGGGCTCCAGCGTGTCGATCGGGTCGAAGTACAGGAACGACTGGCCGGGTTTGACGCTCGGCGCGCTGTAGACCGCGATCCCGTTCTCGCGGTCGTAGTAGTCGTACGAATGGACGTCGCGCTTTCCACCGCCGCCGGGGGCATCGCAGATGAACAGCGGTGTGTTGAAACCGGCGGTCGTACCGCGGACGTGCTTCTCGAGGTCGACCGAGGTCTGGATCGACGTTCGCATATCCTCGACGCCCTTCACCAGGTCGTGCATGTAGACGTAGTACGGGTGCACGTTGATCCACGACAGGCGCTTCGTCAGCATCGTCATCCGGTACGGGTCGTCGTTGACGCCGCGGATCAGCACGCTCTGGTTGCGCACCACGACACCGCGCTGGAATAGGACGTCCATCGCCTGGCGCGTGATCTCGGTGATCTCGCTGGGCGTATTGAAGTGCGTGTGCAGGACGACGTCCTTGCCGCGCTTGCGGCCCTTCTCGACGACGCCGGTCAGGGCGTCGACCCAGGCGTGGTCGGTGAGGATCTTCATCGGCATCACCGCCGGGCCTTTGGTCGCAAAGCGCATGCGCCGCACGTGCGGGATTGCGAGCAGCGACTCGCCGATCAGCGTGATGTTCTTCGGTGCGAGCTGGTAGACGTCGCCGCCCGAGATCACGACGTCCTCGATCTCCGGCCGCGAGGCGATGTACGCGAACGCATGCTTCCAGAGCTCGGGCGTCTTCGCGAGCGCGGCTTTGTCGACGCTCTCGGTGTCGGGGCCGATCGCGTAGGAGCGCGTGCAGAAGCGGCAGTAGACCGGGCACGTCTGCAGCGGGAGGAAGAGCACCTTGTCGAGGTAGCGGTGCGTGAGGCCCTGCACCGGCGAATCGTCCTGCTCGTGCAGCGAGTCGAGCGTCAGCCGCGGGTGATCGGGGAGCAGCTTCGAGGCGACCGGGATGAACTGGCGGCGGATCGGATCTTCGTACGGCTGCGTCCAGTCGATCGTCGCGATCGCGTACGGCGAGACGCGCACCGCCATCGGCGCGCGGCGGAAGCCTTCCTTTGCGTCCTCGATGAAGGTCGGGTCGACGGTGCTGCCGATCGTCTCGAACAGCTCTTCGGGCGTCTTGACCGAATTGCGGCCCTGCCAGATGTGGTCGAGGAACGTCTCTTCGTCGATCTCCGCGTACGCGGGGACCGCGCGCCAGAACTCGCCGCCGCGCAGGTTGCGGTGTTCCAGCAGGGCCGGATCGACCGGCGGTTTGACGTGGTGCACTACTCTGAAATCTCCCCAGGGTCGCGCGCACCGTAGCGCGCGACGAAATATTCCCTGATCGCCGGATGATCGCGCAGTGTCTGCAGCGCGACGTCCGCATGCCCCTTCGCATACCCGTTTCCGACCATCATGGTTACGTCTTTGCCGATGCCCTCCGCGCCGAGAGCGGCCGCCGTGAACGAGGTCGCCATCGAGAAGAAGTAGACGGTGCCGCCGTCCTTACAGCACAAGATCGACGCGAGCTCGGTCCCTGCGACGTTGACGCAGTTGACGACGACGTCCGCGAGCTGCGGCAGCGCCGCCGGCAGCGCGGCGACGATCGCGAGCGCGTCACGCGCGTCGGCGACGATGAGGTGGTCGACGTACCCGTGGTCCTGTAGCAGCTTCGCGCCCGCGGTCTGCGCGTTCGGCACGATTCCGACGACGACACCGCCGGGCCCCACGCCCTCGCGGGCCTGTGCGCACGCCAGGATCCCGGACTTTCCGTCGGCGCCGATCACGCAGACCGTCCGCCCGCGCTCGGCGAGCCGCCGCACCTGCGCGGGCGCGCCCGCGACGTCGAGCACCGCGAGCGCGACATCGACCGGCAGATCGTCCGGCAGCCGCGCGTAGATCCCGGTCTCGAACAAGATCGCCGTGCCCCGCACGCCGACCTGACCGGTGGCGAGGTCGACGCGCTCGATCGCATCGAGGTGCAGCGGTGTGAGCGTCAGCGAGACCAGCGACGCGATGCGGTCGCCGACCGCGATGTCGTCGCGCGCTGCGAGTGCGGGGCCGATCTCGAGGACGCGCCCGACGAACATTCCGCCGCTGCCGGTTACCGGATTGTGCTGCTTGCCGCGCTCGTTCACCGTCGCCAGAATCTCCGCGGCGATCGCGGCGCAGTCGGTTTCGCACGCGTCGCTGATCTGCCGGAACGACGCGGAGTCGACGTTCAACGTCTCGACCGCGCACAGGATCTCGTTGGCGTACGCGCGCGGCGTGTTGTCGAGCTTCCAGGCCGCTTGCGGGAGCGCGCCCTTCGGTTCGACGACGCGGTGTGAGCCGAGCCGGCAGCCGGTGCCGAGCGGGACCGCGAGCCGCGCGTCGTCGAGGGCGTGGTTCACCCAAGCGCCTCGACCGGAAGCCCGCCGCGCTCGAACGGCGTCGAGAGGACGATCGTCGTGCGCGTGCGCGCGACGCCGGGGACGCGTTTGAGCTTGGTGAGGAACTCGTCCAGGTGTGAGGTCGAGCGCGTGACGACTTTGAGCATGTACGTCTCGTCGCCGGCGACGCTATGGATCTCGATGATCTCGGGGAACGCCTGGACCGCCTGCGTGAACGCATCGTAGTCGAGGTCGGGCGCGCAGTACGCGCCGACGAACGCGGTCAGCTCGTAACCGACGCGGCGCGCGTCGAGCTGGGCGGAGTAGCGCCGGACGAAGCCGCGCGACTCGAGCCGCTTCACGCGATCGTGGACGGCCGGCGGCTTGAGGTTCACCAGGGCGCCGAGCTCGGCGTAGGTCGAGCGGGCGTTGCGCTGAAGGGCGGCGAGCAAGCGCAGGTCGACCCGGTCGAGTTCCGGGTGTCCGGCCCCGGGCTTCCCGTTCCTGGCCTCCATCGATTCGGGCTTTACGATCATCGACCAATGATTTCTTCGGCAGGAGGCGCGTTCCCTCGAATAGGAACGGTCGGTCGATGCGCCTCGCCGGATTACTCGCTTGCCTCGCCGTCGCGATCGCGCTGGGGGCTTGCGCCCGGGTGGGGAGTCCCGGGGACCACGCCGGCGGGGCCGCGGCGACGGTCCGGTTCGCGATCGCCGCCGATCCGCAGTCGCTCGACCCGCTCTTCGCACACGTCGACGCGAACAGCGTCGAACAGCAAGTCGCGCGCCTGGTGTTCGAGCCGTTCATCGACATCGACGAACGCGGCGCGCCGGTCCCGGTGCTCCTGGACCGGGTTCCGACGACGGAGAACGGCGGCGTCTCGCGCGACGGCCGCGTCATCACGTATCACCTGCGCGCCGGAGTGCGCTGGCAAGACGGTGTCCCGGTCACGGCGCACGACGTCGTGTGGACGCTGCACGCGATTACCGACGACCGCAATCCGGTGCGCTCGCGCGCCGGCTACGACCGGGTTGCGAAGGCCGAGGCGCCCGACGGGCGCACCGTGCGGGTGACGCTCAAGGAGCCGTGGGCCCCGGCGGTTGCGACGCTGTTCAGTTACGGCACCGCGCCGCAGTACGTGCTGCCCGCGCATCTCCTCGAGAAGGAGCCGAACCTCGAGCAGAGCGCGTTCTCGTCGCACCCGGTCGGGAACGGCCCGTACCGGTTCGTCTCATGGGCGCGCGGCGACCACCTCCTCTACGAGGCCAGCCCGTCGTACTGGCGCGGAACGCCGAAGGTCGCGCGGATCGACGTGCGCATCGTACCGGATCCCGGGACGAACTTCACGTTGTTGCGCAGCGGAGGGATCGACTGGAATCTGCTCTCGCCGGCGCAGCGCGCGTCGCTCGGCGCGCCGCAGGATCTCGCTTTCCGTACCGTGCCGCTCGCGCTCGTCGCGGGGATCGCAATCAACACGACCCATCCGCCGCTTGACGACGTGCGCGTGCGGCGCGCGATCGCGGCATCGATCGACCGCGCCGGCATCTCGAAGAAGATCACGTTCGGGCGCTATCCCGTCGTCGACACGGCGCAGGCGCTCGACTCGTGGGCACGTGATCCGGTGGTGCACGAGCCGCCGTACGATCCGGCGGCGGCAGACCGGCTGCTCGACGCCGCCGGTTGGCGCCGCGGCGCCGACGGCGTCCGCATGAAAGACGGCCAGCCGCTCTCGCTGACGTACGTGCAGTTCCCCGAATCCGGGACCGGCGTGCGTGTCGCGACCGTCGTGCAGAGCGAACTCGCCGCGCGCGGCGTGCGCATCGCGATCAAATCGCTCTCGAACGCTCAGCTGTTCTTGCCGAAATCGCAGGGCGGGACGCTGGCGAGCGGCGGGTTCGACATGGCGTACGTGCCGTGGCCGATGGGCGCCGACCCCGACGACTCGTTCCTGCTCGCGTGCTCCGGCACCGCGAACTATATGCGCTGGTGCGATCCGCAGGTCGACGCGCTCGAACGCCGCGCGGTCGTCGCGCCGCGCCGCGCCGAGCGCAAACGGTTGTACGCGCAGATCGAACGCCGCGTCGCGGACGCGGTGCCGATCGTCTACCTGTTCAACCCCTCGTACTCGTACGCGTATCGCACCGCGCTACGGGGCTTCTCCCCGAACGGTTTCGACCCCACCTGGGACGCCTACCGCTGGACCCTGGCGTCACCATGATCGAGTACCTGCTCCAGACGGGGTATCCGTTCGAGCTCGCGGGTCTGTTCTATTTCCTGTTCTATATCGCGATGTCGCGCGGCCGTTCGAAAGACCGCTTCTCGCAGCGCTCGAAGACCTTCACCCTGATCGCGTCGATCGCGCTGGTTGCCTCGGTGCCGTTCGGCTACGGCGCGCAGCCGGCCGCGATCGCGCTGATGCTGGGCCTCGTCGCGATCGCGATCTGGTCGACCTGGTCCGACCGCCGCACCCCACCGCCGTCAGTCTGACGCCGCGCGAGTGAGGTGGCAGATTTCGAGCTTGTTGCCGTCGGGGTCGTCGAAGAAGCAGGCGTAGTAGTTGGGACCGTACGCCGCGTGCGGCTGCTCGATGTTTTTCGCGCCGATCGCCGGGAGGTAGACCGCGATCGCGTCGACCGTACCGCGCGACGGCGCATCGAAGGCGATGCGCGTGGCGTTGGGCGTCATCACCGGATCTTCGGTGATCCCGAACCACTCCGTCGCCTCCCAGTCGGGCGGTGCGTCACGCGGCGGGATCTGCCAGGTGGTGAACGTCGCGCCCTCATCCTTCACCGCGCCCAGCAGGTTGAGGAACGCGTCGTAGAACTCCGTCGCCTTCGCGCGGTCGCGAACGCGCATGTCGACGTGCGAGATGATCAGAGGCAAGAAACGCCTCCCTTCGCGAGGGCGCAGACGCGGCGCTCGATCCCGTCGACGTCGCGCAGCGAGATCCGCCAGCCGCCCAGTTTCTTCTCGTAGACGGCGAAGCCGAACTGTTTGGTAGCGTACGGCGCGGGCGAGGCGAACGCGTAGACCGGCTTGCCGTCGTTCATATGCAGGCCGATGTACTTCGCGGTCGTGCCGGCATCGTCCAGGTCGTCACCGCTCTCGCCGTTCACGACGAGCGGCGGGTAGCCGGTCAGGTTGATCGCCTCGAAGTCGTGGAAGTGTCCGGCCAGGACCCACGAAAAGGGCGCCAGCTTCCAGTCCAGCTGCAGCAGCGCTTCCGTCTCGTTCGTGTTCGAGTACGGCGGGCGGTGCGTGACGAACCACGCCTCGCCGGCGCCCACGGCGAGGGACCGCGCCTTGCCGTACGATGCTTCATAGAACGCGATGCGCGCGGGATCGGGCTTGTCGTCACTCGGATCGGCCGCAGAGTCGTTCACCACGATCCGCAGGCTACCGAACGACGCCGCCCACGGCATCGTGCCGTCGACCGCGCCCGCCGCACACGGCGTCACGGCGTCGCCGCCGTCGAGGTAGCGAAACCAGGCCGGGCCGCCGCGCTCGCAATCCTCGTGGTTGCCGCGAATGAGCATGAGCGGCGCGCTCGCGAAGAGCGGCTTCGCTGGCCAAAACCAGTCGGCGTTCCACGACAGGCTCGTGTCGCCCCAGCGGTTGACGCATCCCGTGGCGTTCGCGAGGCAGTTCGTCTCGCGATAGTAGTAGTCGCCGACGTGCACGAGCAGGTCGGGATGTACGCGGGCAATCGAACGCGCGATCTTCGCGAACGGCCAATCCGCGATGTCGCCGCAGGCCTGCTGCTCGTAGGCGCTCATGCGGCAGCCGGTGTCGCCGAGCACGACGATCGTCTGCGGAAGAACCGGCGGCGAGGGCAGCTGCACGTTCTCGAGTCTAACATGCGTCGCCGTGGCCGGGATCCGCGCGTCGCACACGACCTCATCGAAGCCCGGAGCGATGTCCGCGCGCATGCGCATCCGCGCCGAGCCGCCGTCGTACGTCACCTTCGTGGGACAGGTCTGTGGGGCGAGCGCGCGCACGTGCGGCTTGCCGTCGGCGGCGTATTGCACCCAGGCGGAGAGAACGGCGGCGACGATCATGGAAGTCTCCCGGTTCAGCAGTGAACGGAGCGGTTCGCCAAGCTGCAGCGGGCCCGCTCGGATCCGTCCGCAGCGCGCAGCGAGATCGCCCAACCCGCGCCCGTGCGCGTGTAGACCCCGAACCCGAAGCGCGCCGACCCGAACACGTCGCCCTGGACGTGCAGATCGCCGACGGCGAGCCCGAGGAATACAGCGTAGTTCGGATCGAGCTTCGCTCCGCCCTCGCCGTTGATCAGCAGCGGCGGGAGCGACGCGACGTTCATCGCCGCGAAGAAGTGGATGTGCCCGGCGAGGACCGCGTCGAACGGCTCGAGGGCGTCGCCCATCGCGGTGCGTTCATCGACGTTGGTGTACGGCGGGCGGTGGGTCACGAACCAGCTCGGCCCCCTCGCCAGCGCGCGGACCGCGGCGAACT
>OCZT010005826.1_pt1 | contig 12240 bp, 13 predicted proteins | sample 1539031 | NCBI WGS metagenome assembly OCZT01 (sample SAMEA3539308, study PRJEB22396) | soil metagenome | biome: tundra; feature: field; material: soil | place: USA | collected 2010-05 | depth 0.15 m
TAAAAGGAATTGAAGCTATGAATATGATCAAAAAAGGACAAGTAAATGATCTAAATTACTCTGTTCTTAATGAAGTCAAATACATTAATCAATTATTTGGCATAGTTTTATAATATTAGTACATTTTCCTTGAATATTTTGATTTTTATTCATTACCTATAAATTTACATATTTTTTAAATTTTTTGCAACGGAACCAAGAATATTCTATTAAAAATAAGAAATCTTGCGAAAGCATTAGAAGAAGTCCAGAATTTAGGATCTTTGGACTTCCAGTTAAAATAAAATATTAACTAATTGATGACTCGTGAATCTATCTAAACCGAGCAAACTTCTTTATAATTCCTTTCCGAATTGCATCTACTTCCTTGATTTTTATCTCAACATCTTCATTTTTGTTCTCTGAAACTGAATTAATTTTCCTATATACCCGCTTTCCAAATTCTTCAGGAAACCGCCTTTCCAAAATCCACATGCAAACCTGGCAGTTTACTGCATCAGCAACGTCATTAAGGCGCTCCAGTAGAGCTTTTGCAGCATCAGCATTCTGCTTTTGAATGTATTGATAAAACTGAAAATATTTCCCAGATTTCTCTATTTGACCCTTTTTTATCCATTCGTTGAAAGTCTGATATGTAATTCCGGCTGCCGAAGCGGCAAGAGAATATGGAAGTCCCAATGCAATATTTTCACCAATCCGTTTGGTTATATTCAGAGTCAATTTTGATGGTCTAGCCATTATAACACCGTTTTTTACATCTTTTAAATAATATATGTGAATCTTATACTTAATATTTACTTAGTTTAATTATGAATGGAGTCGATTTTCAGGCTATTAAGTCCAAAATTGCCGATTATAGGGTCGTTCATGGCATTTTCTTAAGTAGGTTCAGGCATCACCTTATGTTAATTATGAACATGTTCTAGGGGCTGAGATTAAGTCATTTATTAAATGGCGTGGAAAGACTTACCTATGCTATACTAATATAGGGATCACAAGAAAACGAAACTAAGAAATTTATTTTGAATGTTTAAAATTGATATGATTCTTCTCCAACTTCATCACTCATTCTCTCTCAGAATCTTCCCATATAACTGTGACTCTAGGACTTTTACCACGCTCACGAATTGATGTTGTTATCATTTCCAAATTTACTAATTCTTGTAATGCTCTTGTGAAAGATCTTTTATTGACACCAAAAATATCCTTTGCTTTAGAACTGGAAATAACAAGATCTGTTTTTGTTTGCTTTATACCTTTAATATACCAGATATACAAAGCCAATTTGGCAGCATTTACGTTACCTCGTAGAAGCAAAGCTTTATGGATCCAAGGAAGTGGAGTATTGGGAATAAAATGATGTTTGAGTTTTTTCTTAATTGTCATATTATCTATCCATATAATATTAAATACTAGATATATCTAAAAATAATTAATAGGACGGAGTAGAATCCGTGTCTATTTAAATAGTCACAGATTCCTATATTGTGTCTATCAAGCATCAAAAATTTCGGTTTTTATTTCGTCTATAATTCTTAGGATTCTATTCCAAGTTTCAACTCTTCTAGGATCAAAATATCTATCAGGATATTTGATGACATTCGTCTCCGTTTTAATAGAATTACCGGGTCCTAGAACCATGGTAGATGCTTCTGTCATTAACTTTTGAGCTTTCAAAATAATTTCATCTGCCTCTTCTTCGTCGCATTTGATAAGAATTACGTCATGTATAGGAGCAATAATTTTGATATTATTTTCTACAAGAAGGATACATGCGACTCTGAGAATTTCCGCACCTGTTGCCTGACAAGGAAAATTTTTGATAGTTCTTCCTTCTTTCTTTTCCCCACCAAAAATATGCATTTGCCAACCAAAACAGGTCGTGATTCGTTTAGATAATAGGGTTGTGTCTAAAACATGCTCGCACTAGTTCCAATATGTTTTATAAACCCGTTTATGATGCCTTAGTAGTTCTTTAGCATATGGAGTAGATTTACTAATACGCAAAGCCAGACTATCTAGCCCCATACCGTATTGAACCCCCCAATACACAAGCTTTAGAAAGATCTCTTGCAGCTTTATGAGTCGATTTTGTCGCTTCCAATGGCACTATTCCTGCCTGTTTTGCAAACGCTAAATACGGATCTCCTGTGGAATATGTGGCTTTCATTTCTTGATCGTCTGACAAAGCAGCTGCTATCAGAAATTCTTGTTGAGAGTAATCAATGTAAGCTAGCACTTTACCTTTTTCAGGTTTGATAAGGCTTCTCAAGCCATACTGTAGGCCCAAACATAAACTTAGAAGTGCTTGGAACGTTTCTTCCAGTTTTTGTCGCAAAAGGTGATAGTAAACATCTATTCCGCCCGTCTGATCCAACTGGAATGTCGGAAAGTCTCAATTGCCCTAAAATATAACGAAGATCCTTCAATCCCTGAAGCTGAGGATAAGAATTTATCATTTCCTTGAAAGTATTATCATTTAGCTCTAAATTCCCCTTCTCAGTCCTAGGCCAAGAAATCTCGTTTCTACTCAAATATTGTTCAAACTTAGAAACCTTGAAGTACGTTCACTGATAGCAAAGAAGGGGAATCAATGACTGTACTGCAGAGTGTTGATGGAAACTTTTATACCTATTTTAATAATGTGGCATTGATTTTTGATAATTTCTACTAATTTCGATTTCATAATTTAGTCCCACACTAAACTTTGAAACATTCCAGGTATGCAGAAGACAAACCCGTGCAATTCATTATACAAAAGTAAATAAGTAAATGTAATTATAGTAAGCGAAGTCCAAATTATCCAGGAACGTTGGTCCGGCAGTTTTCCAGGACAACAGTCCTAAACAAATTAATGCATGGCCATAGTTTTATAAATTAATTCACAGACCATTAATCTTACACGAATGTTGCATGTGAAAATGGCACAAAATTTAAATTGCATTAATAATGATTATAGTTATTTAAAATAATTTATATTTATTTTCTAATTATACTCACTATGCTACCAAAGTTATATTCCTATTATTTCATTGATGCATAGCTTTTGCTATAAAAACTGTGTATCTTATATTAGTTAATGCTTTTTATTTTTCTGTTACTATGAATCTAATAGTAAATTCCGTTTTATTATCCTGTTTCAGTTTAAGTTCTCCATCTAATTGATCTACTAGGGTGGTTACCAAATGCATACCAAGACTTTTGGGATTTTCAAAATCGATACTTTTTGGTATACCTACCCCATCATCTGAAACTTTCAAAATGAAACTGGTACTCTTAAAGCTTTCACATTTGCGTTCTTCTCTGCTAGTTTTGAGCTCGCAGTCTTTGTTTTTATATAGTCCGACATATATTTTCCCTTCATCCCTCCCTGAAAATGCATGTTTAAGAGAGTTTGAAACTAGTTCAGTGACAATTATTCCAAAAGGAACCGCATCATCCATATTTAAGAATATATTTTCTTCCAGATCCATGTGCAAATGAATATTTTTGTATTCTAATCTGTAAGTCTGGAAAAGTTTTCCAACCAGTTTTCGAATGTATGCCGATAAATTAAGAGTTTCGAATTTTTCACCTTTATTACTATATAGTTCCTCGTGAATAAGAGCCATAGATATCACTCTATCTTGGCTTTCTCTGAAAGCTTCCAAAAATTCCGAATTTTTAATAAACTTTCTAGTTTTAAATTTATCAGCTTGAAGATCCAGTAGGGAAGAGATCACTTGCAAATTATTTTTGATTCTATGATGGAGTTCTTTCTTTCTGGTTTTTTCAGCTTTTAATAAAGATTTTTCGCCATCCATTTTTTGAGTAATATCTCTAGTAATAGCTGAGATAGCCACAAGCTCTCTAGATGCATCAAAAATCGGAGAAAGGACCATTGAAACATATATTAACTTATCATCTTTTCTTAACCTTGAAGTTACATAGTGCTGGATCTTTTCCCCCAGCTTAACCCTTTCAATTAGCTTTTTTGTTTCACCTTTGAGATCATCTGTTGCGAGTATTGATACGTTTTTCCCTAAAATTTCTTCAGCCAAATAACCATAAATCTGTTCCGCACCCTTATTCCATATAGTAATAATACCATCAAGGGATAAAGTAAGGATAGCATCACTTGATGATTCCACAATATTCGCCAATGTTCGAATTTTCTCTTCAGCTTTTTTACGCTCAGTAATATCCTGAACTGTCGCTCTCATTCGAATAGGGGTATCTTCCTTCTCGTAGGTAACTTCTTTTTCTGAATGAATTAAGCGCTCTTCTCCTTCAGTTGAAACGATTCTATAATCAATCGCATAAGTTTTTTCTTTTAAAGTTTCCTTAGTGACATTATCCACATAATCTCTGTCGTCGGGATGTATACAACTTAAAAAGTTGCCATAAGTAGCGCCAAATTTTTGAGAATCAAACCCAAAAATACGATGCATTTCATCAGACCAGTACATTTCATCAGTTACGAGATTCCAGTCCCAATTTCCAACATGAGCTATCATTTGAGCTTCAGCAAGCCTCAGTTCGTTTTCCTTTAACGATATATAAGCACTCTCAAGTTCCAATGTACGCTTTCTAACTAATTCTTCTAAATGATTAAGTGTTTCTTTCAACTTAGCGTTTACTTCCTTAGCTGTCTCTACTATGTAGTCAAATGTATTTCCCAACTTAGCGTCTACTTCTTTAGCTGTCTCTATTATATCGCGATACTTTTTTTCGCTTTCCTGAAGTTTTTTTTCAAGTTCTTTCTGATCAGTTATATCAAATCCATAAAGGGTTACTTCTCTTTCGTCAGGTGTGGGATGAAATGTGACCAGGTATACTTTATTTCCCACTTTAACTTCCATTTTTTTCGGGCTCTTCTGGAAAATTATCTTTTGCCCAAAATCTTCGATATAAGAAGGAAATTTTTCCCCGACTCTCACGTTCCACTCATGTAATAAGGGCTCACCTGCTCCATTTGAATAAAGAATCGTCCCATCATTTGCTAGACCGATCACAGGATTTAAACTGTTTGCCGTAAATCGTCCCATAGTTATTTTCATTCTGTTTCACTAAGCTCTTCTTCTTTGATGGTAATGTGCCAATCTTTAATGAGAATGTGAATATCAACACAGTAAATTTTCATAATATTATATTTGAATCATTACACTATTGCATATCTTAATTGCCATATTAATTATATATGTTTTATACTCAATCTATGAATTTCCTAAATGCCATCAGTAATAAGAAAACATTGTTGATCTCTGACTCATGAAGCTTCTGGAACTCTTAGAGCTTATGTGATTTATAGAACATCTGAAGCTCATGGAACATTTGGAACCAATTAGCTTAAACCACAATCCTAAATGGAAATATTAGAAAAAACTAATCATATAGTACTCTAAACAAAACTAAAGTATAGAAAATTAAATAAATTTTCGATTTCAACAAGTTGTTTATTAGGGATTTTAGAAACACATAACGAGAACTTGATTTTTCACAATAATTTTTTGGAACTTTCTTTCTCGAAGTCAAAGTTCAAGTAACTGTTTCTTGTAATTTTTCAGTTCTTCAGTCCCTTTTTCTCTGGACATACTACTTGCTTCGTAAATTATGTGAGAAGGAAGAACTTTCAATCCCATATATTCAAATACGCAGTGAGTTAATGATTCTAGGTGTTTGTTAAGGTCTCCATGTGCTCCTCCTTCAGAATACATTGTTTTTGGAGATCCGGTGGTTGTAACAAGCATTGCGTATTTGCCTTTTAAAAGGCCGGTATCATAGATACTGTTAGTGATTGGATTAAAACCAAATCCAGGAGCCAAAACGCGATCTAGCCAGCCTTTCATAATTGCTGGCATGGCTGTGAAGTACATCGGAAACTGAAAAATTAACATATTAGCCCATTTCACTTTTTCCATCTCCCCTTTAATGTCCGAAGCAAAAGTTCCTTCCTTTGATGCCTTGATAGCTTCAAAGAAAGGTTTAAACACCTCATAATTTTTTCGTTCTGGAAAGTCTGTGGCTGTTAGAACAGGGTTAAATTTCATTGCATAAAGATCGGAAAGTATTATCTCATACCCTGTTTCTTTCAGGGTATCAAGAGCGATATCTTTCAGCGCAGAGTTAAATGATTTAGGTTCAGGATGTGCATAAACATATAGAACTTTCATTTCATTCCCCAAAATTATATATATATTATATCTTTTTCTAATTAAAAGAATAAGAATACCTTTTTATTTACTAACTTGTTGTTTCAGCATTTAATTCTCACTTATTTACAACAGCTTCACAATTATTTTAAATTAATTACACGAAAAATAGTTTCTAAACAAAAAATGATATCACATAAAATGTTTCACAATCAAAAAAACAATTAAATATTTATAAAGATTTTTATTATTTTAGAAATCTTTATTCAATTGGATAATTATTTTCAATCCACACAAAGCCGCAAAACCTGATTTTCACCTACGTGCCTGTAAAACTCTATCATTCCATATTAAATATGAATATACAAGTATAATTGCAAGAGAGTGTTTGTAAGGAATAAGTTCTATCAAAACGTTTAACACCAAATTGAAGAAAAGCTTCCTTTACCAATGCAAAGTTTAAAAACTAGTAATGAGATTGTTAATTCCATTTTCCTGATCGAAGAGATAATCTTTTATGAGTAAAAAAAATGCTTCTACCAAATTTGACAGGATTGCAAAAAAATATCATTGATAAAAAGATCAAAATTTACCTTTTTTGTTAGTTTAAGCAATGTGAATTTTTAAAACATTGACATATTTATAAATAACCGAATATTTTATATAGCTCCTTACATAATGGGAAATAGTTAAAAAATACTAATTTTAAAGAAATATAGCCAGAATAAGCGCGAGATCACTACAACAGAACTAGGGGATTCAACATGAGCTCAGTAGGAACTTACAACATTACATTTAATGACACTTCAGGATTAATCACCGTGTCTGTATTCTCACACATATCTAGTCCTCCGAAAGAACATTGGATAGATGAAGAAATATTAGTCGGTGACGATGATATGCTAGCTATCGGCGGTGGTGGCAAAACTACTGATCAATCTCCTTATAGAGCATTATTGACTGCCTCTTACCCGAACAATGATCTATCTGGATGGGTTGTTAGTTCTAAAGATCACGAGTATCCTCATCCACACGAGCTAATCACCCATGTAATCGGAATAAAGATTAAGGGAATAAGTAGGCAGCAGTTGCTAGAGTCAATGTACGTCAGTACGGCTACTAGTGGAGTGGCGTCACATCCTGAAGCTGAAACTTATGTTCCATCTGATAATTTTGTACTAGTTGGCGGGGGGTTTAGGGTAGACTGGCATGGAGCTGGGAACCTTGGAACAGCTTCCTTCCCTATAACAGAGTTTTCTTGGAAGGCTTGTTCTAAGGATCACGGTATCTTAGACCCTTCCAATCTTCAGGTATTTGCTATATGTATCAAAAAAAATATTGCAGTTGGCACAGTTACGGTAGCCATCACCAAAGCCGATTCTAACCAAACACCTCATCCAGAAGCTGTTGCTTTAGTGAAGCCCGGCTTCGCCTTAGTGGGTGGTGGAACTGAAGTTCATTGGAATGAGTGGGGAAATTTTCTTTGGAAATTAGAGCCCTCTACCTCACAACCTCAGAGTTTCAGCGCTGCATCTAAGGATGTTATATACCCAGATCCAAGCATTATCACAGCTTACGCGTTGGGAATCCACATCGACGGGTGAGTTTATAAAGAACCTTACTATTAGCTAGGTAATTCCTGTAATCAAATTCAGCACCAGTATTAGACTGCTATGTTCGTCTATCCGTCTCACAAGCTCCACGAGTTATATACCAACAATGATTTCTTATTTCAGATGGAACTAAAGAAATTCAAAAATTTTTATACAAAATATAGGCGTTAATTATCAGACAAGGAAGAAAAATAATAAACCCGGTGGAAAGTTTATTAATATAGGTTCATTCGTTAATTTTTAAAAAATAGTGGGGTAATTGCGTTCTCATCTGAAAAAATATTGAAGTTCTGAAAGGCACAATCTAATATCGAAGAAATTTAAGATTGGACCTATGAGTTACGTCTTTTGCTTTCATCCCTTTATTACAATGAGTGGATTTATGCAAAGTGTTAGATGGGGTAGTTTTATTTTGGAATAGATCGTTGCTATATAACAGTAGATAAGAACGCAAGCTATACTAAGTTCCTAAAATATTTAATATTTTTAGCATATAATGTTGTTCTACCTTTATGTTTATACTATACATCTCTAATCTATCCGGCTTTGATCCAAAATGAAAATAAAATTCTCCTAATTTATTCTTTTTTTTCGTTGCAAAAAGTAGGATGTAGAGTCAATAGTTTTACTGACAAAGTTTATGTTTTGATTGTTTTTACTGATAAATAAGTTTATTACAAAAACTGTGCATTTAGCAATCATATATTAAATAGGAATTATACAATTGAACTAAGAACCCGGAGATTTATATCTAAAAAATATAAAACCCTTAAATTGTATAACAATAACTTAAAATAAAAATGTTTATTGCCCTTGATTTTTGATTTCAAGTGCATAAGTTCTAAAAATGTAAAAGAAGATATTAGCTTTTATGTATATTCATTGTAAGCTACTATTTCTTCAAGAGCTTTCATAGGCCTGGCAAATTAATAGTATTTAATAATCCTTACGGTAATATAATGCTATAGATATCTGCATAGCCCGGTTATTCGATAAATTTCTCGTCGAATTCCTTCTTACAAAAAGGTGAGCAGAAATAGTACGTCTTTCTCTTAAATTCACTCTTGAATTTTGCTTTTCTTTTATCGACCTGCATTTTGCAGACTGGATCTGTTTCCGTAGATAAAATCGAATTCTTACAATCCATGAACACTCCCTATTTCACTCCGATTTTTATTATTATAGCAGATTTCAATAAATCTCTGATTTTCAATAAATTTCTTATGTAGGTTTTATAAATACCAACCAAAATTGAGATTTATTCAAAATCCTCTTCAGTATTTATGAACTTTTAATTGATTATTTTCAAAATTGAATATACGTTTACCACTGATGATTTCATATTTTTAATAGACTGAAGCTTTTGCTGTAGCCGAAGTTTTTTTAGGCGGGCAGCAAACTTGTTGAACTGGAGCTTCTTTGACTACCGGGGCTGAAGGATAGCCATAACTCATATAGCGATAACTCATGTAAGGCCAGCCACCGTGACCGCCACCCCCATGTGCACTAGCTCACCGAAACCACCAAAAATATTAAATAAAAAAACAGTATTATTACATCGAAAATTATCTATCAGCTCTTGAATATTATTCTATCTGTATTTTTTTTGCTGATTCTTCCAGCTTAATTTTCGGAAGTGTTATCGTCAGAACACCATTTTCAATTTTTGCAGTGTTTCCCTCTTCTTTAACACTGCTGGGTAGGCGGACAGCTCGGTAAAAGTGAGTATATTCTCTTTCCTTACGAATATATCCTTCCTCTTCGGTTTCTTTTTCCTTTCCAGTCTTTGCACTTATCTCAAGCATGTCTTCTTTAAGGTTTAATTTCAATATCCTTTTTATTTATTCCTGGCAAGTCGGTAGTGACCAAAAGCTTGTTTTCTTCTTCCTTGATGTCAATAGCAGGGGTAAATACATTTCCATCTCCCATTTTTTCATAGGCATGAAATCTTCAAACAGCAGGTTCAGACGTTCCTGCGTTTTCCTAATCTCTTCAAAAGGATCCCAGCGTGTGGTTCCTGGAATTGTTCTCTTAGCAGGCCAGTTCATCCATAATTCTCCATTAAATAAAATTATAAGACAATTTATGTAAAATTATATAACTGAATAATAATTTTAAGAGGTTTTGTTTTTGGTAATTATTCAATCTACCCAAAATCAGTTAGTTAATGAGAATTTCGATAAGCTCTAATTTATGGTTGGTTACCAATACACGTATCAAATATAGTATATTAAATGATTTATAAAAAAAACAGTTTCTAATTAAAAAATGATCCCCCGCAGAACATTTTAACATTGAACAGCAATTAAATATAGAAACAGTATTATAATTTTTATATTACAAATTATATACCATAATAGTCTGGGAATAATACTCGCTTCCGTATAAAACATTTTCAAATAGAACATCATTTAAATATTAATTATATTTTATGATAATTTTAGAATAAAAATTACTTTCACATAAAATGTTTAAGAAACACTGAAAAAAATAATTATATCGTTCTCTAAACAAAATTAAAAATATGACAGACATATCACACATCAGAAAATCTTCTTTGACCTGACAACACTACATCTCACTTATCATTTTACAATTCAAAGGACTCAGTGATTCAAATATACTTCATTTTACACTTGAGCGGTCTAGGTATATACTGAAAATAATTAAAACTTCTAGATATTTGTGCCCTTATTTTTAAATTTAGTATTTAAACTCTTCAATGATTTTATAAGAATACATCAATATTTATAGGTTTGGACATATCTATATTGTAAAGGCAATTACTATAATGAAATTGCATAACTTATAATGAGATATAAGGGGGTATATAGTATGATAAAATCAGATTCAAAGGTATTACCTAAAGCTGATGACATAAACGCAGAAAAGACAGCTGAACCGGTCGTAAAGACAGACTCTTCTGCTAAGGCTATTTAAATACAGAGTTCATTTTTTCTCTTAATAATCCTTACTTTTTAAAGAATATTATCTATGAAAGGAGATTTTAAAGCATGTGCGAAGAACATTTAATGGTAGGAAAAGGTCCAATAATGCAGACTGCAATGGTCGAGATGTGGGAACTTCTGACAGTAGAACAGAAAAAGAAAGTTGCAGTTATGAGAATGGATATGATAATAAAATTGATGGAAATAAAAATAAGTGATCTGGAAAAGATGATCTCGTTAAAGAAAACTGCTATAGCTGATGTTCAAAAAATTAAGGAAATGATGCAACAAGGCAAATAAGTCACCAACAAACAAAATCCCTTAATAAAAATCATTATCTAAAAATTATTAATTTCAATAATAAAGGAGTGAAATAAATGTTGAAACAATCATCTAGGAGAATGAAACAGGTACTGGCTATTTTTATGGCAGTCCTTTATGGAGTATCTTTGACAGCTGTAGCAGTAAGCGCAGAACCTGTTATGGTTAAAGAGAAGAAAATGGTCGTGAACAGCGAAACCGACAAAAAAATGGACATGAAGAACATGGAAACGAAGAAGGACATGAAAGAACATAGAAATGAAAAAAATGAACATGAAGAACATGGACATGAAAAAAATGGGCATGAAGAACATGGACATGAAAAAAATGGGCATGAAGGACATGGACATGAAAAATATGGACATAAAGAACATGGATATGGATATTGAAACTGACGATGGCCAGTACTGATCTGGCGATGCATAGCTAAATTGATTATCTCATGAACTACACAAATATCTCATGAACTACACAAATAATATTTTATATTTATTAACTCCATTTTGGTAGACGTTATCTCCATACATAATTTGAATTGGTGGGTCACCTAATTTCAAAGACAAAAATTACATTCTTTAAGGTAATTGATATTGTCTTGTTTCTTTTTTGTGTCTTCTAATTCTATGCATAGTTTTTGTATCAAAATCTCTGTATTTGTGTCATTGTTAACCCAAAATTGAGAGCATTCTTTACTCAAATTAATGTAAAACACATCGATTTTATAATTACATCTGTATCACGATATTCAAATTGTGGCCAATGCATTAGATTAGGCTCCAGCTGAATATTGATAAAAAAGATTTAGATGGTAATATCACAACTTCAAGCAAGAAAAAAGGTGTCCACATGTACGAGACTTCTTTAATAAGTAAATTTAAATAAATATCTTAAAATGTTTATATTATACATTAAAATCTGATTTTCGAAATTTTTCGGGATTGATCGGTAAAGTGAAATAAAAAGTTGAACCTTTACCCAATTTAGATTCTACCCATATACGTCCGCCATATCTTTCTACAATTCTCTTATAAATCGCAAGCCCTATTCCTGTTCCAGAGTATGCTTCCCTGGTATGCAATCTTTTAAATATTTCAAAGATTTTTCCCGAATATTGTGGATCAATCCCAATCCAGTTATCTCGCACTGAAAATACCCATTCACTTTCCCTTTTCGGTTCCGTTGCAAAAAATCCTTTCTAATGATACAATAGAATAAAAAGAAAACCAA
>OCZT010005827.1_pt1 | contig 12237 bp, 15 predicted proteins | sample 1539031 | NCBI WGS metagenome assembly OCZT01 (sample SAMEA3539308, study PRJEB22396) | soil metagenome | biome: tundra; feature: field; material: soil | place: USA | collected 2010-05 | depth 0.15 m
TAAGGATGCCAACAGCAAAACCTAGAAAAGGACCAAGGATGCCAGCACTTAAAACACCATGGGGTAGAATAAGTACAGCAATACCAACTATAAAGAAAATATGAACCCAACAGCACCATCGCAATTATACACTAATTACCCAGAACAAGCTGGAGTTCCGAATGTTACACAACAAGCTGGACCATTAGGAGCGGCAGCTTCTACTTTGCAAGCTTTACAACATATTAATGCAATGCCCGCTAATACTCCATATTTACAGCAACTAAAACAATGGATGTTGCATGCTTTTACTTTTGCTCACGGAGGTACTGATGTAGACCCAGGGAATATTCCAATGCACCCTGCTTTAGGAGCAGCACCAGCAGGAGCACCTACTGCACAAAAAATACAAACTCCCCAACCATCTAAAGGAGCATCTGGAGGAGTTTCAACAACTAGAGGAGCTATGCAGGTTAGACCAAACGGATCAAGCGTATATGATATTCCTAATTTTTCAAGTCAATTTGGCCCAACTTATGTCCCACCACAAGGACAGATACAATTATGAAAAAAGACAATACGCAAGAAACATTATTCACAAATGCCCATCACAATATTTATGAGGGATTAAGACAAACATTGATGGGATATGTTCAAGCAGGAGTTCCAGGAATGGATAAGGTTTTACAGGCACTTACGAGTTCACACATAGCAGGATTATCATCAAGAGGAGAATCGGGAGCAATGCCAGTTAAAACAAGTACTCCAGCAGAAGCTGGAAAAGCAGATGATTCAAACTTAATGGAAAATGCAATTAATCATTACATAAAATCACAAGGAAATCAAGGAGGACAGGGTGGACCATCAGTCCCACCACCACCAATGACACAAATGGGAGGTGGACAATAATATGAAAATTATAGATTTACCAATAAGGACAAAAGTTAATGTTTTCACGGATAACGTTGCGGGTTTTAAAGCAGATTATCCAGATTTAGACGTAACACCAGTAGATGTTTATGGAAATTTTGCTCCACTAGATAAAAACGATCCAGATAATCTTAAAAAAATGGAAGAAAGTATTAGAATGAATAATTTTTTAGAAGACGAAACGCTAGAAAATTTAACAAGCAAGACTGCACTAGATGCAGAAGTTGAGGGGGGTGAATTTTAATTATGGCAGACACACTTGAACAAATGGGCGGAGAACAAGTTGGCTCATTAGAATCACAACCTTACGAAAAAAATGTTGAACCAGAAGATTGTCCATCACCTATAGATTTTACTAATGGTGGTCCAGCGACTAACAATAATCAAATGACACAAGGTTTATTAGATCCAGACGAAGCACCTTATGTTACACCAGGAGTTACTGAATTTGCAGTAGAAGCAGAAGACGTTAAAATTGCAACAAATCAGCCTAAATAGTTGACTTGCATGAGGGAGACTAGGGCTTTCCTGGGCTCTCTAAGCAAATCAATTAATGAATCGGAATCAGAAAACCGTTACTCTGATAGGAGTCATCACTTAAATTGACGGAATCGCTCGCCTTAAGACAGAAAGGATGGTGAATAATTAATGCCCGATAAGGACGATAATTTAGAACAGGATACCTTGACACCTGTTCCTGGCTCACAGCCAGAAGATAAAACAGAAGGGTCTGATTCTGACATCTCTAATGATGCAGAAGGACAATCACCTGAAGAGGTGTTTTTCAATAGCCTATCTGGTAATTCTCAAGAAAGATTTAGAAAAGCTTTCAGGAGCGTATCAGAAAAAGAGTCTCTGTTGGAAACAACAGGGAAAGAAGCTGAATACTGGAAAAAGATGGCACTGGATAATAGCAATATGACTCCACCGCCACCACCAGGTCAGGGCTCAGGCTCAATATCTGCTGATGACCCACAAGTCAAAGAAGCAGTTACAAAGCTAAGAGGTATAGGATTAGCCACGCAGGAAGACGTTGATAAAAAAATCAGCGAAGGACTGAATGGTATCAGATACCAATATGAGTTAGAAAGGCTAGAGAAAAGCTATGATGGTGGAGATGGTAGGCCACAGTTTGATAAACTGGAGTATGAGAATTTCATAAAATCTCATCCTCAATATGGATCTTACTTTCCCGAAGATGTATATCAAATCATGTTTAAAGATGAATTGGTAGACTGGGAAGTAGATAACAGGTCAGATTCAACACCTAGCAAGTCCAAAAGTCTTAAACCTTCGAAAGCAAGTACACAACAGTCAGATCAACTGACTCCAGAGTACATCGAAGATAAGCTCAGACAACCAGGAGGAAGAGAGTGGTACGAAAAAAACATTGATAAAGTCAATGAAACTCTCGGAAGACTGGCTAAATAAGCGACTAGCTAAACATTATTCACCTCGTTCAGTACAACTATGAAATATCTCACGATATTAATTTTTAAAATGAAGGAGGTGAATTAATTATATGACAAACATAACAACAACAACAGCCGCTGTCTTTTTACCAAATCTTTGGTCAATGGACACATTAAGAGCAACTGAAAAGGCTCTCGTTGCTGCTGGTTTAGTTAAAAGATATGACTCTCTTGTAAAAGGTAGAGGACAGGCGATTATTATCCCTAATATCTCTAACTTATCAGCCAACGCTAAAACTGCTAATACTGATGTAACAACTCAGGTTATCACTGAAACTTCAACAACATTGAATGTTAACAAGTGGTACGAATCTTCATTCGAAATTGAAGATATGGTCACTGTTCAATCGAACTATGACTTAAGATCTGAGTATTCAGAAAAAGCAGGTTACGCTATTGCTGCACAAATTGATTCAGACGTCTTAGCTCTTTACACATCGTTTACAACAACCGATGTTGGAACCTATGGTGTTGATATCACTGATGCAACAATCGTTGCAGCCTTGTTAGCTTTGAACACTGGTGACATTTCTCTTGAAAATAGAGCATTTGTTATCGCTCCTAGCCAATTAGCCGCTATAATGAAAATCGATAAATTCGTTAAAGCAGACTACTTGGGTCAATATCAGTTGCCAACTCCCGTTCAAAAGGGACCAAACAGCAGATATATGTGGGGAGAGATTTATGGAGTTCCAGTTTACTACACCAATCAGGTGCCAGTAACCTTGGGTTCCCCAGTACAGACTCACAATATTCTTCTTCAAAAAGAAGCTATTGCGTTAGCCGTTCAGCAAGCTCCTAGACTTCAAGCCGCATACTGGCTTCCTGCATTAGCATGGAAGGTAGTCGTAGACACAATCTACGGGGTGGTCGGTCTAAGAACAGCCGCTGGAGTAGAAATGAGAAGTTAAAATATCTCACGGATACTTTGTCGCTTGGGGGTGGCTTTCAGCTGCCCCCATGCACAGCATTAACGTATGAGTAAAAGTTTATTACAAATCCGAACTAAAACAAGAACATACCTCGATGAATCTGCTCAGGCCGACTGGCTTGATAGTGAAATCAATACCGCAATTAATGTCGCATATCAAGACGTAGTAGGAAAAGTCATGGAAGTCTACGAAGGATATTTTGAGACAGTTAACCCTCTTACATACACCATTATCGGTGGACAACAACAATATCAAATAGATTCTAGTTTATTAAAAGTAACTAGAGTAGAAATTAATGTAGATGCAGCAAATCCAAATTCAGTTCCAGTTAGAGCTATTAGAGCTAATATGGATGAAGCTCAACTTCAAGTAGATAACAACGCTGCTGCTGGTTCACTTTCAGCTACAGCATATTTTTTACATGGACCTCAAGAAACTCAATATATTGGCTTTATTCCAGTTCCTCAATATGATGATCCAATTGGAACAAGCTCAATCTCCGTTTGGGGAATTGAAGCCCCAGCAGATTTGGCACAAGATACAGATTTAGTAAGAATTCCATATGCAGATAGATTTTATGAATTAATCACTCACTATGCAGCAGCCCAATTATTAAGAAAAGGACAACAAGAAGAAAGTTATGCTGCGAGATATATCCAAGAATATAAGGTAGGAATTTCAGAAATGCAAACATATCTAAAAGAACGTCAACAAGATGGCGTTTGGATGATTGAAGACGCAAGCGGACAAGATAACAATTTTGAGGTTATCTCTGCTTGGTAATGTATGAAAATTCAATATATATGCAAAGAGTGCCACAAAAACTTCTCAGACTACGAGGGCAACGGTAAAAGAACTTATTGCTCCAATAAGTGTAGAGGATCAAATTTTGCTACAAAATACTTAGGAGAAAACAACCCTTGTTATAGAGGAGGAATTAGTGTCTATATCTGTATTAAGTGCAATTGTACTAAAAACGGATATTCTAAGTCTAAAATATGCAATAAGTGTAAGGGTGGACACTGGAACTACCAGGGCGGAATAACCAAACAGGCAGGATATAAAGCAAAAAAGTGGCAAGAGTGGTATCATTTAAATCTCCCTTCCAATAAAATTAGATGTCAAAAGAGACATTTATTAGAAACAAATGCTCAAGGTTCACACACTTTTGAAGAATGGGAATCTCTTAAAAAATATTATAATTATATGTGTTTATGTTGTAAAAGACAGGTTCCCGAAATTAGACTCTCTGAAGATCATATAATCCCACTAAGCAAAGGTGGTTCTGATTATATTGATAATATACAACCATTGTGTATCAGTTGTAACTGCATTAAGCATACTAAGACTATTAATTATAGGGAGGTGTTTCTTCCATAAGTCAAAATCTCAGTAAACCAATTTCAGAATACCAGTTCCAAGGATATGATGATTCACATCCAGCCGAACTTTTACCCTCTGGAACGTTTGTAAAAGCAGATAATGTTTTTATAACAGATAATAAAATCACTAAAGTTCCTGGTTCTACTGCTGTTGCAGCCTCAATTTCTACATATCCTTTTAATGGATTATCCTCATTTGAATTAGTTTCTTCTGCGGTAAAATATCTAGTAACTAGTATTAATGGAGCTTCTAATGCTCAACTTTATCAATGGAATGGATCTGGTAGTTTTACTGCTATTGGAAGTGCTAATTTAACCAATAACGCTATAATTAACTTCGATTCTGCTGGAAACTATTTATTTGGATTTAATGGAGTAGAAGAAGTAGATTGGGATGGAACTACTGTTACGAAAAATAGATCTGGTATTCCAATCGGAACTTATACAAAATGGTTCCATAACTATTTATTTGTAGGTAGAAATTCTACTTATGTAAATAGATTATATTGGTCAGATTTAGGTGTCCCAACTACATTTACTGGAGCTAATTATGTAGATATTAATCCAGGAGATAGCGACTCTATAATGGGATTAGCTAAAACTCAAGATGAACTTCTAGTTTTTAAGAAGAACACTATCTGGGCTATAACTGGATGGTCTGGGACCTCCTTCTCCGCAACCACTATCTCAACTGAGAATACTAATTCTAGGATATTTGGATTCGGAACAGTAGCTTCTGGGTCTATTATTGAAGTTGGAACTGAAGTTTATTATTTCTCAATGCTTGGGAACACACCTGTTATTAGAAGTTTATATAAAACACTTAATTCTATTACCTTAGACGGAGGAGTAGTTTCTGATGATATTAAGACTACTTTAGATACTATTACTTTAGGGTCTATAAATAAAATAGTTGGAACTTTTGATGGTAGATATGTTTATTGGGCAATTCCAGTCAATGGATCAACTGTTAATAATAAGATAATTTGTTTAGATACATGGGGAATCTCTAAGTACAGATTTGCTAGAAATAGATATCCTTTTACAACTATAACTGGTAAAAATGTAGCTTATTTTACTAATTCAAGTATCCCAGGACACTCAAATATATATTTTGCCGATAGTACTATTACAGTTGCTTCTCCCATTCAATATTCAGGATTGGTTATGAAATTTGATTCATCTACTCATGCTGATAATGGAGTTCCTATTACGATGGATGTTAGAACTAGAAAATTTATGATTGATTCCTCTCGTAAAACCCACTGGAAATATATGTATTATAAATATGATAGTGGAGTAGATTCTAATTTATACATAAATGCTTTAGTGGATTCATCTACTGTTTTTGTAAATCAAAAGATACAGTCCCTAGTGTCGCTATCTCCAGGATTGGGACCTACAGGCACATTTACGCTAGGAGTTTCATTGCTTGGTGGGGCGGGTACTTTATCAGATAGGGTTAATTTCGCAGGCTTGACAGGAAAAATGTTTCAACTACAATTAACAGAGACATCTGTAAATCCTATTACGCTCTATGAATATAGTTTATATGGAATCGTGAAAGGATTAAGAGAGTCATAATATGTCAATAACCAGAGCACAAATCTCAATATTTCTAAAAGACCAAGACCAATCTCTCCCAGAGGAGGAAAAACTAGCTGCATTATTTTCTTGGTTGTTTGACCAAGATTCTACTTTAACCCCTGAAGATGCCCAAAGATTATTAGATGATATACATTCATACCCAGAATTTACGAAAGGAGGAAATGAATAATGGCAAGTGCAACAAGAACAACTATATGGACAGATAATCAAGTTCTTACTGCGTCATCTTTAGATGCAGAATTCAACCATTTATTAGATAGTCTTAATTTAATTAATTCTGATATATCAGCAAGTGCAGGAATCGTAGAAAGTAAAATACTCTTTTCGGGTTCAGGTCACGGACACACAGGCGGAACAGACGGCAAATTAATTTCTATCAATAGAGCTTTTGGATTCTTTATAGCTGGAGCACCATTGGTAGCAAATGATTTATCGTGGAACCCTATTTCTCCAGAGGCAATGACAGCAGTTAAAACATGGGCATATTGTAAAACCGCTCCAACAGGATCAGCTGTAATATTAAGTATTTATAACATTACTCAGGCAAAAGTAGTAGGAACAGTAACTATTGCTCAATCAGCAACATCAGGAAATAGTATTATATTTACAACAGCGGCTATTGCCCAAGGGGATATATTAAGGTTAGACGTAACTCAGGCAGACAGTAATAACGTGGGAGCAAACTATAGCGTAGTCTGCGAGGCTACACAACCTTAATATGGCAGAGTGTCAAGGAGGAATAATAACACAAGTTGGATCAAAAACTATTCATACTTTTACTAGTAATGGTACTTTTCATGCTCCAGGAAACGGTCAAGTCAGAGTTTTAGTTGTTGCTGGTGGTGGCGGAGGAGGAGATGGAACTCTTAATACCGCAGGTGGTGGTACTGGAGGTTTAATTCAGAACTCTTCATATGCTGTCATTGAAGGAGATATTACCGTTACTGTAGGAATTAGGGGAGAACATTTTTCAAATGGTGCTAATTCCGTATTCGGAACCTTAATAGCAGTAGGAGGAGGTCGTGGAGGACGGGACGGCTCACCAGCTGACCCTTATAATAATGGTTCAAGTGGTGGATCAGGAGGCGGTGGAGGTTCTGCTAGTGGTCAGGGTGGAAATCCAACATCGGGACAAGGATATGTTGGAGGAAATGGTTTTGGCAATAATCCTCAATACTCCTCAGGCGGAGGAGGCGGTGCTGGTGCGATTGGTGGAAATTCAAGTGGTGGTACTGGTGGTAATGGCGGAATAGGAATTTTAAGTAATATATCTGGGACTCCTACTTATTATGCCGCAGGAGGTGGCGGAGGAGGATATAACAACGGTGCAGGTGGTGGTGGTACTGGCGGAACAGGAGGAGGAGGAAATGGTAACGGCAATGGCAATGGAGCAGATGCAACTTATTATGGTTCAGGAGGTGGAGGTTCGGGTGGTTCAAATAGCTCTTCAAGAAATGGCGGAGCGGGTTATCAAGGAATTGTAATAGTTAGTTATGATACGGGAGCATTTAGCTTCGCAGGGAGCATGATATAATATGGATTTAGCGTCAACAATACAATCATTAATAGGAAGCAACTTAGGAATAGGTTCTACGGGTGGTGTTGCTCCTGTAGCGACTCCTACAGTAAGCACAGCCTTGACACCAACGGTACCAATTACTAATGACTATGTTAAATCAGCATATCAGAGCCTAATCCCCTATTACACAAAACTATTGCAAGAAAATGGTAATGATGTAAATCTCGCTATTTCGAGGCTAAAAGAGGACTATACTACTGGAGTAAGATATACAACCCAAGATGTAGCAACTCAAACTACTCAAACTAAAGAAGACTTAGATGCAGCAATGGCTAAGCTTGGGATTACTTTCCCACAGGAACAAGCGTCTTTACAGGATGCTAATAATAAGAGGGGAATAGCAGTTACTCAGAATGCAGATGGTTCTACTGGATACGCAGGGGGAGGACAGGCTGGAACAGAATTAGGTAGATTAAATTCAGATCAATCATTAAGAAAAGAAGCGGTACAACGAACTGCACAAAGATCATTATTGGGAATTGGAACAACAGGTCAAAGAGCTTTAGATACAGCGGGACAGACCTTAACAAGGGGAACTCAAGATGCAGTTAGAGGTCAGCAACAATATGGAGAAACAACACAACAAAATATCGAACAACAAGCATTGAGCATGGGAGGAATTGCCCAAGGTGATAAAACCGCTAGCGATCTTGCTGCTTTAAACAGCGGTAAAAACATATCTAATCTAGGCGGTGGCAGTCCATTAGCTGGAGCATCAGTAGCAGATAGACAAGCAGCATGGACAGCAGGGGGAAATACTGGCGATCTTCCAGTTGGTTGGAATAATTAAAATTATGAGAGATTTAAAGGGACGATTTATAAAAGGTAATAAATTTCCAAAGTCAGAAGAATTTAGAAAAAAAGTTAGTAAAACTTTAATGGGACATTTAATTTCTGAAGAAACTAAGAATAAGATTAGTAAAACTCTTATTGGTAGAAAATTAACGGAGGGACACATAGAAAAACTAAAAGCTAAAAGTTGGATGAATAACCAATCTGGAGAGAATAATAGAATGTGGAAGGGCGGAATATCTAAAACAGTAGAATACAAAAGGCATATGAGAAAAGAAAACAAATTAAAAAGAAAACAGGTTGAGGGTTCACACACTCTAGAAGAATGGAATCAACTTTGTAAAACTTATCAATATATGTGTTTATGTTGCAAGAGTACGGATGTTAAATTAACTGAAGATCATATAATCCCTATTTCAATGGGTGGAACTAATGATATTTGGAATATTCAACCATTATGTGGAAGTTGTAATTCAATTAAGCACGCAAAAACTATAGATTATAGAGAAAGGATGGTTATCTAATATGTCTGATACTTATAGTTTGCCAGGTGGTTCATCAACTCAAAACACCCAATTACAGAGCCTTTTAGAGACTCTTAATAGCATGCCTAATATGTCTCCAGAGGCTGCTAGTGCTATTAATGGATACGTACAATCTGCTACTGATGCTAATACTCAAAATTATACTAATGCTCAACAACAAGCAGTTGTTTCTAATCCAGCAGTAACAGCACCAGCCCAAAGTTATGCTAATGATGCAGATTTATTTAAGATGTTTGCAGCAGATCATCAGTTAGCCCAAACATACACAAATCCAGCCTTTGCAGCCCCAGGACAACCAACCACACAAGCCGCTGATATGCCAACTACTCCAGGCTTAGCTACTCCAGAGATGCCAGTCGCTACTCCAACAAGCTTAGCTCAGGGATTCACAGGATTTACTAATCCAGCTAATGCTTATGCGGCTGCTCATTTACAAAATACAGGGGTTAATGATACATTAAGTACTATCCAGAAGTTATTAGATTTCAATCTAGGACAGTTAAACAAAACTGCTGCAACCAATGTTGACTCTCAAAAATCTCTATCTAATGAGTTCTTAAACTTGGTTAAAACAGCTATAAGTAACAATCCTTCTGGATCTCAAACTCAAGCTGATAAAACCGCTGCATTAATATCTCAAGCCACTAACGATGCTAAGTCTGGTACAACCTTAAATCAACTAATGATTAAATACAAAGCTTTAGGATTAGATCCAAACGATATCTACTCAACATATAATTTAGTCAATAGTGACCCAAATAGAAAATCTAATTTTGGACCAGCTAAAGAAGATCCAGCAACACTAGCAAGTTGGGGAGTAACAATCGCTAAGACAAGTACTGCTGACCAAAAAGTCTTAGATTCACAGAAGACAGCAGGTACAGTTACTAGCACAATACAAAACATATTAGATCAATTCTCTGCACTCTCTCCTGGCGAAAAGGGTTTTGGACCAGGAAATATAGCAACAGCACTTCCTTGGACGGGGGCAGCTGAGTATGAAAAACAAAGAATGGGATTGGCCGCAACCCTTAAAGACCTAGCTGGAGCAGGAGCTGGATCTGGAGTTAGAGTTAATAACGTTGAGTTAAGAAATTGGTCAAATCTATTACCATCTCCTTCAAAAACACCTCAACAATCTAAGATTGATATAATCTCCCTACAAAAACAATTAATTAGTAAATTTGGTCAAGGCTTAGATCAAGCTTATCTAGACCAATTTGGGATTACAAGTAATGATTTAAAGCAATTATCTGGAAAGAATACTCCTACTCCAGGCGTAACTCCAACACAAACTCAATATAAGATAATTCAGGTTAAATGATATGGGACAATTTAGCATACAAGATCCACAGTCAGGAAAAACAGTTACAGTTGAGGGGGATAAAGCACCTACTCAGGCTGATGCTGAGGGTATTTTCCAACAAGCTGGACTTAGAACTCAACCACAGCCTCAATCTGATAATATATTAACAAGTATTGCTAAAATGTTTGCTCCTCAAACTACTCAGGCGGTAACACAGCTTCCAGGGCAATTATCACAACAAGCAGCAGCTAGGGAAGCAACCAACCCAGGTAAGGGTAATATTATTAACTCTGTAGAAAACGCTTTTGGAGACACTGCCGATTTATTTAAAGGCACTCTTGGAAATCCTAAATTATGGGCAGAAGATGCTTCATATACAGCCCCAATCGGCGAGATTGCTGGGATAGGAACAAATTTATTAAGTAAAGTGGCTCCTAAGGCAGTAGCTAATGTTGGTGGAAAAATGTTAGCTAATGCTGGGGTTGGTGGGTTATTTGCAGCAGCTCAACCTAACTCTACTAGTACTCAAATCGGGGAATCAGCATTACTTAACTCAGTACTAGGACCAATTTTGGGTAAAAGTATAAGTGCTCTCAGCAAAACCCCATTATTAGCAGCTCTTGGAACAAAAGGCCCACAACTATCTAAGTTGACAGATCAAGCTGGTGTTCCAGCTATTCATGGAAGTCTTGAAGATGTATCTAATGCTTTAGGACAATTAAACCCTATTTTTAGAGAACAACTTAATAAAATCTTGGGTAAGGATACTGCGGATTTAGTGGTTCCCACGGCTGAGGATATTACGAAGGCGACAACAGATGAATTATCTAATACAGCGGACGCAGCAACTCAAACAGTTACTGGCAAAACAAATCCAGCTAAAATCGGAAATGGAGAACCACCTATGATTACCGTAGATGGAAAGCAGGTTCCAAATCCAGCATTTAAATTAATAGATAATCCAACCTATAATGGGGGAATTGTAGGAGATGTTAATGCTACTCATGCAACAGAAGGTCCAACCTCAGCTACCATGAATCCACCAGCATCACCCCAGTTGGGAGACATTTTACAGCAATCTGGTAAAGGAATGACTTTTAAAGAAGCAATTCCTGATTTTGGCGAAGTAACCAGAGATTTATCAGAACAAGATCAAAAAGATTTTAATAGTTACCTTCAGACTCAAATTAATTATCTGGGACAAAAATATGCTCCCAAAAATACTCCTTATGATATTAATACCGATAGACTTCCTCTAGAAGCATGGGATAATCTAAAGGGTATGTTACAAGAAAAAGCACAAAAGTTTTTTGATAAACCCAATCCAACTCCTTTTGATAAGCAAGCAGGACAAGCTAGTGGAATACTTAATAAAAGTATTAAAAAATATTTAACTGAAAATGTAAGCAAAGAAGATGCTAAGGCCTATGGAGATATTAATGAATCTAAAAAAACAGCAGGTTCTATAAGTGGTTACATAAAGAAAGGCTCTGACGTAAATAATCTTACTAAAGGAATTGGGAGATATAGCCCAATGGGCCTAGCATTACTTCCCGTGTTGACACACTTAGGAATGACTCCAACTATTGCAGCAGCTGCAATAGGAATGCTTCTTGGTCAACCAAAGGTAGCAACTAACATAGCAAGAGCAGGTGGGTCAGCCGCAACTCAAAATGTAATTTCGCCAACCATAAGTAAGGTTCTATCTAACA
>OCZT010005828.1_pt1 | contig 12236 bp, 10 predicted proteins | sample 1539031 | NCBI WGS metagenome assembly OCZT01 (sample SAMEA3539308, study PRJEB22396) | soil metagenome | biome: tundra; feature: field; material: soil | place: USA | collected 2010-05 | depth 0.15 m
GGTCTTTCGCCGCTTAACATTGTTGCGATGGCAGTTATTCTTTCATCCTGGTTAAGCAGTTTAATAGAAGTAACAATTTTATCACCTTTAATTTCTTTATAAACAAAATAATGTGCTGAGGCTTTGGCTGCAATTTGCGGCTGATGCGTTATTGCAATTACCTGGTGAGCATTGGAAAGGTCTTTCATAATAATACCTACCCGCCTTGCAGCCTCACCACTAATCCCTGTATCAATCTCATCAAAAATTAAAGTAGGCAGTTGAATACTTTTTGCTACCAAAGATTTTATGCTGAGCATTAACCGGCTTAATTCTCCGCCGCTGGCAACTTTTCGTAATGGTTCAAAGCGGTTACTTTTGCCTGCCTGTCCGGCAGGCAGGTTGGCATCAAATAAAAACTCAATAGCATCCTGTCCTAAAATATTTAATTCAATATTTTTTAACTCTACTTTTATTTTGGCATTAGGCATACCGATTTGCGCCAAAAGTTTGTTCACTTTTTCTTCAAAAGGCTTTATTTGTTTTTGTCTATTGACTGAAATTTTTTCTGCAATTTTTAATGACTGCTGATAATATTCGTTCACTTCCTTTTCTTTTTTAGCAATATTTTCTTCCAGGTTTAAGACAATATCTAATTTTTGTTGCAGCTCAATTTTAACTGCCAATAATTGCTCAGTTGTTTGAACATTATGTTTTTTTAAAAGCCTGTAACCCAATGCCAGTCTTTCATTCAGCGTATTTATTTTCTCCGCATTATATTTAACTGAAACATTTAAACGGTCAACCTCATCAGCAATATCCTGCAATTCAATTTGTACAGAATGCAACCTTTCTATCAAAGAAGTTATATCGTTATGAAAATTAGAAAGTGTTTGCAATTGGTTATTCAACGATTTTATTTGCTGAACAATTGGCTGTTCACTTTCCTGCAATTCAAAATAAATCTTAGTCAAAGTTGCTTTAATATTTTCTGCATTGCTCATCATTTTTAGATCCGCTTCAATTTCTTCCAACTCATTTTCCCTGAATCGAGCTTCGTCCAGCTCATCAAATAAAAATTTATGATAATCCAGTTCTTTATTTGCTGAAGATTGCTGCTGCTTCCATTCTTGCAGTTGTTTTTTCTCAGCTAAATATTTTTTGAAGAGAGATTGATATTGAGCCAGATCATTTGCATGATTTGCCAATGCATCAATTACTTCCCTCTGAAAATCATTATCGCCCAATTCAAGTGTATCAAATTGCTGGTGTAAGTCAACCAGCAGCGAAGACAATTGTTTTAACTGGTTTAGATTAACCGGCGTATCATTTATAAAAGCTCTTGATTTTCCGTTGGGAGAAATTTCTCTTCTTATTACAATTTCATCATCGGCATCAAAGTCATTATCTTTTAAATAATCTTTTACCAATGAATGCTGTGTTTTAAAAACTCCTTCAATAAAGCATTTCTTTTCTTTTTGTAGTAAGACAGAAGTGTCTGCCCTTTCGCCAAGAATCAAGCTGAGTGCGCCCATAAGGATACTTTTACCGGCACCGGTTTCCCCGGTAATAATATTCAACCTATCAGAAAAATTAATCTCAATCTCAGTAATGATTGCATAATTCTGTATAGAAAGCTGTTGCAGCATTTAAAGCAAATTACAATAAAATAAGTCAATAAGTCATTGGTCATTAAGTCATTTAATAAAAGCATTTAAATAAAAAACCGTCAGATGGAGACCATCAGACGGTTAATAATATTCTTCTAACTCCCCTTTAGGGGATGGGGGTTTACTTATTTTACTTCTACTGCATTGTTCAAACCATCATCTACTAATATCCGTCCGCAGTTTTCGCAAACAATAATTTTTTTACGCTGCTTTATTTCACTTTGCTTTTGCGGAGGAATTGCATTAAAACAACCGCCACATGCATCTCTTTCTACAGGCACAACAGCAAGCCCGTTACGATAATTTTTACGAATGCGATCATAACTCACCAATAATCTTTCATCTACATTTTCTCTTGCTGCTTTAGCTAATTTGTTATAATGCTTTTCCTCTTTGTCAGTTTCAGCAATAATCTTTTCAAGCTCACCTTTTTTACCTTTTAAATTAGTTTCTTTTGTTGAAACTGCTTTCTTTGCTACCTCAAGCTGCTTGCCCTTTTCAGCAATATCTTCTGTTGCGTCTTTAATGTGCTTTTCAGCAAGCTTTACTTCCAGTGTCTGCATCTCAATTTCTTTATTAATTGCTTCAAACTCACGGTTATTTTTTACATTGTCGCTTTGCTTCTCATACTTTTTTATCAAATCCTGTGATTCTTTTATTGCGGCTTTCTTTTGCTCAATAAATTGCTGCATTCCGTTTATCTCTTCTTCAATACGATTTTGGCGTGCATGCAAGCCTTCAATTTCATCTTCCAGGTCACTAACCTCAATTGGTAATTCACCTTTTAAAACCTGCAGATTATCTATCTTACTATCAACTTTTTGAAGTTTTATTACTGATGATAATTTTTCTTCAACCGAATAATCTTTTACTGTAGCCATATTTTTATTTATGATTTTGTGATTTACGATTGCGGATGTAATCCTTACAAAAAATAATTAACAGGATTGGTATTTACTTCCGTTTTTCGGACGGCAAAGTTAGGGTATTTTTCCCTTAAAATATCATATAAAAGGTCAATAGTGAACTGTTCGCTCTCGTAATGCCCGATATCTATTAAAAGCATATCCTCTGCATCAAAAAATTCATGGTATTTAATGTCAGACGTAATATAAACGTCTGCCCTATTTGATAAGGCAACGGGAATAAGAAAGCTCCCGGCACCACCGCAAACTGCAACCTTTTTAATTTGTTTGCCCAATAATTTTGTATGGCGAATTGCCTGCAAATTAAATGCGGTTTTAATTTTTTGTAAGAATTCATTTTCACCAACCGCGTTTTCTAATTCTCCAATCAAACCGCTGCCCACATCAGAAAGATAATTTCCTAAAGAAATAATATCATAAGCCACTTCTTCATACGGATGAGCTTCTATCATAGCCCGGATTATTTTTTGTTCCAGGTAACCGGGAAAAATCACTTCAATTTTCATTTCCTTTTCTTCATGGCGTTTACCAATTTCTCCTACAAAAGGATCAGCGCCTTCTTCCGGCTTAAACGTGCCTGTGCCCTCTGTATTAAAACTGCATTCGCTGTATTTACCCAATTGCCCGGCGCCTGCGGCGAATAAAGCTTTTCGTAAATCTTCGGCATTATCCAGCGGAGCAAACGTTATTAATTTCTTTAAGATCTGTTCTTTAGGTTGTAGCATCTGCAGGTTTTGCAGCGCTATCCGTTCCGCAATTTTATTATTCACGCCTTTTTTTACATTATCAAGGTTGGTATGGATGGCATAAATAGCAATATCATTTTTTATTGCTTTAAGAATTGTTCTTTCAACATAATTCTTCCCGTTGAGTTTTTTTAATCCTCTAAAAATGATGGGATGATGTGCTACAACCAGATTACAATTTTTGCTGATGGCCTCATCTACAACCGCTTCGGTGGCATCAAGGGTGGTTATTACCCCGTTACATTCAGAGGAACCTTCACCTACAATAAGCCCGGCATTATCATAACTCTCCTGCAAATACACAGGGGCAAATGTTTCAAGATGTTGTATAATTTCATCAATAATCATTTTGTATATTTAAGAAGTTTCAATTTTTTTTAATAACTATCAAATTTCAATAAAACATTCCTGAATAGAAATTTATTTTTAAAATTGGAGTAAATATGTAAATTGTTAAATTACCCTGATCAAACGCTTACAATACATGCCTGATTTCGATACATCTAATACGCTCTTTCAACTGGCGGCTGATATGGTTAATCACAGCTCCCAAAATATTTTTCTCACCGGCAAAGCAGGCACAGGAAAAACTACTTTTCTAAAATATATAAAAGAAAGCTGCGGAAAGCAAACGGCAGTAATTGCACCAACAGGTGTTGCAGCAATTAATGCAGGCGGCACAACTATTCATTCTTTTTTTCAGTTACCATTTTCACCTTTTGTTCCGGGGCAAGGTTCCTCTAACTCAAACAATGCTGCTGAAGTAATTACCAAACACAGTTTATTAGGAAGGATAAGACTGAATAATGAAAAACGAAAAGTTTTACAATCACTGGAGCTTCTTATTATTGATGAGATAAGCATGGTGCGTTGCGATATGCTTGATGCAATTGATACGGTATTGCGTCATTTTCGAAGCCGTTACAGCGAACCTTTTGGCGGCGTACAATTATTAATGATTGGCGATATGCATCAATTGCCGCCTGTTATAACTGACAGTGAATGGAAAATTCTTTCCCAGTTTTACAGCAGCCCATATTTTTTCAGCAGCAGGGTTATACAGGAAAATTCTCCTGCTTTTATTTCTTTTGAAAAAATTTACCGCCAAAGCGATGAACAATTTATTCAATTGCTAAATCAGGTTCGTAATAATGAACTGGATGAAGTAACTATCCGGTTATTGCATAAACGCTATCAGCCTGAATTCAACTCTGCAAAAGAAGATGGTTATATTATTCTCACCACTCATAATTATAAGGCTGATGCTATAAACAATGCTGAACTAAATAAGTTACTCACACCACTATATTCTTTTAAAGCAATTATAGATGGGGATTTTTTTGAGAAATCTTTTCCTGCAGATGAAGTGCTGCAATTGAAAGAAGGTGCGCAGGTGATGTTCATCAAAAATGATTCAGAAAAAATACGCAGGTATTATAATGGTAAGATAGGAGCGGTAATAAAAATTGATGAAGAAAATATTTATGTTCAATGTAAAAATGAGACTGAATCTATAGAAGTAAGTAAAGAGAAATGGGAAAACATCCGCTACACTTTTGATAAATCAACTCAGCAATTAAAAGAAGAAGTGATTGGCTCATTCACTCAATTTCCCTTGCGGCTTGCATGGGCAATAACCATTCACAAAAGCCAGGGATTAACTTTTGAAAAGGCTATCATTGATGCAGGCGCTGCATTTGCGCCGGGACAGGTTTACGTTGCATTGAGCCGTTGTACACATCTTGAAGGATTGATATTACATAGCCGTATAAATCAAAATAGCATTAAAAACGATGAGCGGATAACCGAATTTTCTCAAAACAACAACTCATTATCACAATTAGAAAATAAACTGTTGCAGGCAAAACATAATTACCAGCAAAGTTTGTTATTAGCTTTATTCGATTTTTTATTAATGATAAAAATGAGTGAAGAATTGCTTTCGATTTTAAATCAAAATGCAACTTCTTTTAATGCAGAAGCATTATCGTGGACAGAAAAGCTTCTTACAAATTTTAAAATGCTGCAGGAAGTTTCTCAAAAATTTCATCCGCACCTGCAGGAATTTTTTCAACAACCAATTCTTCCGCACGAAAATTCAGCTCTACAAAACAGGATAAAAGCAGCAGCAATATATTTTTATTCAGAATTAGACAAGCAATTACATTTTTTACAACAATGCCCTGCTGTTACTGACAGCCGTATTCTTGCTAAACAATACAATGAAACGCTTTTTGAAATATACTCGTTGCTCGCAGAAAAGAAATTCATGTTTGAGTTTTGCAAAATTGGTTTTGATGCGCCTGCATGGCATCAAAAGAAAAAAGAATTTAGACTGCCTTCATTTACTGTAAATGCTTATGCAGGAGCATCTTCTTATAAAACAACTGATAGCCCCCACCCCGCTTTGCATCAGCAGTTACGAAGGTTAAGAGATGATATTTGTGCAAAAAAACAGCAGCCGATATATATGGTGGCAGGAAGTGTTACGCTAAATGAAATGGCAACTTTTCTTCCTCAGAATATTGAAGAGCTTGCAAAGATCAGTGGCTTTGGAAAAGTAAAGCTGGATTATTATGGTAATCAGTTTATAAATGTGATAAAACAATACTGTGAACAGCATAAACTCAATTCACTTATCCATGAAAAAATCCCAAAACGACAGCGAAAGGAAAAAGGTGAAGCAAAGGCCGATACAAAATATGAAACCTACAAATTGTATAAAGAAGGAAGGTCAGTAAATGAAATTGCTTCGATAAGAAATTTTGCCCCGCAAACCATTGAAGGACATCTTGCATATTATGTTAGAAAAGGAGAAATTAAAATTGATGAGCTGGTAAGCCGCGAAAAGCAGTTATTAATAGAGCCTGCAATTAAAAATTTTGCAGGAGGTTCTATTACCCCCATTAAAGAACAATTAGGCAATGAAATAAGCTTTGGAGAAATAAGGCTGGTAATGGCATGGAGAGAGTTTCAAAAAGAAAAAGAAAAAACTATTGAATCATCATAATCTATATATGCAGCGTTGCCTTCAACTGGCAAAACTTGCAGCAGGTAATGTTGCACCAAATCCAATGGTGGGTGCAGTTTTGGTGTATAATGAAAAGATAGTCGGGGAAGGCTATCATAAAAAATTTGGAGAAGCCCATGCTGAAGTTAACTGTATTAATAATGTAAAAGATGAAGACAGAAATTTTATTAAGAAAAGCACATTGTATGTTTCACTTGAGCCCTGTTCTCATTTTGGTAAAACCCCGCCTTGTACAGATCTGATCATAAAAAATAAAATTCCTAAAGTTGTAATCGGTTGTAAAGATGTTTATACAGAAGTGGACGGGAAAGGGATTAAAAAATTACAAGATGCCGGTATAGAAGTTATCACAGGGGTTTTGGAAAAAGAATGTGTTGAACTAAATAAACGTTTTTTTACTTTTCATCAACAACAGCGACCCTATATAATTTTAAAATGGGCTGAAAGTGCGAATGTAAAAATTTCCTCACCCCCAACCCCTCTCCACAAGTGGAGAGGGAAGCCCTTGCCCCAACCTTCTCCACAAGTGGGAAGTGAGTTATATGCAAGAACTTTTATCAGCAATGAATTCACTAACAGGTTAGTGCATAAATGGAGAAGCGAAGAAGCAGCTATTTTAGTTGGTACCAATACAGCTTTGCAGGATGATCCTTCGCTGACAACAAGATTATGGCATGGAAATAATCCTGTTCGTTTGGTTATAGATATAAATCTGCGATTGCCTTCTAATTTAAAAATATTTAATAAAGAAACTAAGACGATCATCTTCAACAAACAAAAACATGAAGAAGATGGAAATCTTATTTTTTATAAGATTAAAGAAGAAGGCTTGTTAACACAAATGATGAAGGCAATATACGAATTGCAAATTCAAAGTGTATTAGTGGAAGGCGGTGCAATATTGCTTCAATCCTTTATTGATGCAGGCTTATGGGACGAAGCAAGAATAATACGCAATGAGGAATTGATAATTATCAATGGTATCAATTCACCGGAGTTAAAGAATGCTCTTCTTCAAAAACAGGAAAATTATTTTAGTGACACCATCAGTTATTTTCTGCCTTCTTCTTAATTAATCTCAACATTTCGGGCAGATATTTATTCAATAAGAAAAGCCATGCTTTAAGAACGATTTTCCGCAATATATCATTCTTTAATAACATGGCTTTTTCTCTAAACCCTTATTAGCTTAATGTCTTCTCATCTAAACTGCTGTACGAACATTTCTTTGGCAGTTCCACATATCTACAATACCAAATTTTTTATTTTTTGCAGTTGTTGGTTGCAGATTTATATTAGTTGCTAACGTTTCTTTTACTTCTGTTACAAGTTGTTTTAAACTTTCCTCTTCTATTTGTACAACAGAAGGCATTACATTACTGGTCATAAAATCGAATTTAAATTTTAGAAAAATTTTCGCAGTTCGAGCCTTTGCAGAATATCTGTGGTGGCTACTGAGATCGTTATTTAACGATACTTTTCAGTGAAGAATGATCATCTTTTTTGAATTGCGGTGCAAAAGTACAACACAATCGTTTCGGAACATAATTTAATGTGTATTATTGACACAATCATGACATAAGCGGTAATAACTAGCAGTTCAATGGTAAATAAAAATTTGGTGGCAAAAAAAATAAAAATTATTATTCTTAAAATCATATTTTTCAGTAATGAGTAAGAAAAATTATACAGAAATTCCTGTTCGTCTAAATGCAATAGGACATTTAGAAGTGGATGTAAATATTGATGGCATTATAACAAATTTTTTAATTGATACCGGCGCAAGCAATACAGTTATCGATTTAAATTATGCTACAAATAATCTGATGGAGTTTGCATCAATGAAAGAAAAGGGTGGTGGAGTTGGCACTTCGCAAATGAGCCTGTTTCGCAAAAAAGTAAAATTATTTAAGATCAATAATTTTGAAATACCATCATTCGATCTTTATGCGGCAGATTTCCAGCATGTAAAAGATTCACTTGCAAAGAAAGGAATTACAGAGCCTTGCAATGGAGTTATTGGCGCAGATATTTTAATAAAATATGAGGCGGTGATTGATTATGCAAAGCAGAGTTTATATTTAAAATCACTTCTCAATAATTGATTTTATTTAACTCCCACTCACTTCCAGCACTTCACTAACTTCTGTTGCTGGCATCTCGGCATTACGCATGGCAATTCCTCTTGTAGCATTAGCAGCAAAATCAATAAAAGCCTGCTTACTTATTATATCATCACTCATCATAACAGGAACGCCTGAGTCGCCGCCTTCACGAATGCTTTGCACTAAAGGTATCTCTCCCAGAAAAGGAATATCATATTCATCAGCTAGTTTTTTACCGCCTTCTTTTCCAAAGATGTAATATTTATTATTTGGTAATTCTTCCGGAGTGAAATAACTCATATTCTCTACAAGCCCTATCACAGGCACTTTAATCTGTGCCTGGTTAAACATTGCAATTCCTTTTTTTGCATCAGCAAGCGCAACCAATTGCGGTGTAGTAACAATAATTACACCCGTAACCGGAACTGTTTGAACAATGGTTAAATGAATATCGCCTGTGCCAGGTGGCATATCTATCACTAAATAATCCAGTTCACCCCAATCCACATCACTAACAAATTGCCTGATAGCGCTGCTCACCATTGGTCCCCGCCAAACCACTGCCTGTTTTTCATCAACCAGTAAACCAATGCTCATCAGTTTAATTCCGTAGCGCTCCAAAGGAACGATCAAACCTTTGCCGCCTTCGCCTTCTTTCATCATTGGTCTTTCACCACGAACACCAAACATTATATGCACACTGGGTCCGTAAATATCTGCATCCATCAAGCCAACCTTTGCTCCGCTATCAGCCAGCGCCAGCGCAAGATTACTTGCAACAGTGCTTTTGCCAACACCACCTTTACCACTTACCACTGCAATAATATTTTTCACCCCGCTTAAAATATTTTTATCTTTTCTTAGTGTTGTTGTATTTGATGTAAAATTCACCGTAACAATTGCTTCTTTATTCACTAATATTTTTACAGCATTCTCACAGGCATTCCTTATCAGGTCCTTCATGGGACAGGCAGGCGTAGTAAGCACCACAGTGAATGAAACATTATTATCATTAATAACGATATTCTTCACCATGTTTAATGTTACAAGGTCTTTACCCAGATCAGGCTCTTGTACATTACCAAGCGCTTTTAAAATATCTTCCTGCGTCATCGTTCAATTATTTGTTAAAAACATTTACAATCCGCAAATTTAAACAATGATGCCCTTACTTTGTTTTAATATTATTGAGCCGGCTGTATAGTTTCATGGTTCCGCAATTGCGGGATTGTGTCATTCACTTGTACCGCATATCATTGTTGAACTTTTTAAAAAAATTTAATTCCCCTTTAGGGGATAGGGATTATGAAAAAAAATTTACTCTTATTTATCACAGCATTTTTTATTCTCCCTTTTATTGCAAAAGCACAGTTTGAATCATTTAAAGATTCTGTGGTTCAATTGTATGGCGTTGTTATGACGGCTGACAGTCTTAAAGCAATTCCATATGTAAGTGTTGTTGTAAAAGGACAAAACCGCGGAACTATCACAAATGAACAAGGTGTTTTTTCTATTGTAGTTTTAAAAGGCGACCAGATAGAATTTACCAGCATTGGTTATAAACCAAAAGTTGCTTTAATTCCTAAAAATTTAGAAGGAAATCAACACAGTATGATCCAGCTTTTGGTACAGGATACAATCTATCTTCCTGCGACTATAATTAAGCGACGCCCCACGAGAGAGCAGTTTGAAAGAGATTTTGTAACCACAAAAGTTCCCGATGATAACCAGGAGGTTGCAAGAAAGAATACAAATGCAGCAACATTATCAGCAATGGAAAGAATACTTCCTCAAGATGGACGTGAGGCAAGTAATTATTATTTAAAGCAAACTGCCATTAAGAGTTATTATGCCGGTCAGCTTCCACCTCAAAACATATTTAATCCCTTAGCCTGGGCAGAGTTTATCAAAGCATGGAAGAGAGGAGATTTTAAAAAGCATTAGTCCGTCTGAACTGGGATTTTTGGTATTAATGGGATTCTCAGGATACATTACTTTGAATTAGTTTTTATTTTCCTTGATAAGCTTTTAAATTGCATCTTACATTTGTTAAGGGATTATAAAGAAAAAATGACTTACACTTTTCTCATTAATCCTGTAATCCTAAAAATCATGGTTCAGACAATTTCCCATTAATCCTAAAAATCTCAAAAATCATGGTTCAGACAATTCAGGCAATCGCTGTTATCGGTGCAGGCACAATGGGAAACGGTATTGCGCATGTTTTTGCTCAAAATGGTTTTAAGGTTGACCTTATAGATGTATCGCAGCAGCAGCTTGATAAAGCGCTATCCACTATCTCAAAAAATCTTGACAGCCAATTATCAAAAGGAACAATTACAGAGGAAGCAAAACTATCGTGCTTACAAAATATAATTACAAATACTTCTTTAGCTGCGGGTGTAAAAAATGCACAGCTTATTGTAGAAACAGCCACAGAAAATGTTGATCTTAAATTAAAAATTTTTAAAGAAATTGATGAGGCTGCATCTGCGGATTGTATTCTGGCTACAAACACTTCTTCCATCTCTATAACAAAAATTGCAGCCGTAACAAAAAGACCTTCACAAGTAATTGGTATGCACTTTATGAATCCTGTGCCGGTAATGAAATTGGTAGAAGTAATAAACGGGTATGCAACCGCTAAAGAAGTAACCCAAACAATTATTGATCTGTGCAAAAAATTAGGTAAGGTTCCCTGTGAGGTAAATGATTATCCCGGTTTTATAGCCAACCGCATTTTAATGCCAATGATAAACGAAGCCATTTATAGTTTGTACGAAGGTGTTGCCGGTGTAGAAGAAATTGACACAATAATGAAACTTGGAATGGCTCACCCTATGGGACCTTTGCAACTTGCGGATTTTATCGGCTTGGATGTTTGCTATTCAATTTTAAAAGTGCTGCAGGATGATTTTGGAAATCCTAAATATGCTCCATGTCCTTTACTCTCAAATATGGTAGCAGCAGGCTTTTGGGGCGTTAAGAGTGGAGAAGGATTTTACAAATATATTGCAGGCAGTAAGGAATTGATCGTGAGTGAGAGATTTGTCTGAACCACGATTTTTGGGATTTGTAGGATTAATGAGAAAAAATATTAGAAAAGTTTTAATGCAGGAATATTATATACAGTTAATCCTATTAATCTTGTAATCCTATAAATCATGGTTCAGACAAGATGCTGTAGGAAGTAAGGAGTTGGTAGTGAGTGAGAGGTTTAAAAAAGGATTATGAATTTAAAATATTTTAGAATTTGTCTATTGGTGATTATTCCCTTTTATCTTTATTCATGCACTGGATTTAATAGACTTGAACATATTGTTGGACCATATTATTTAGTAGAAGTCGATACAAAAAATGATTTAGATATTTCTTATGAACTTAAGAATGGTGATTATGTAGGAAAAATTCCTTCAACAATATTAGAGTATGGATTTAATGATAGTTTCCTAATTGCAAAAACTAAAGATTACAGTGATCAAATTCAGTATTACATTGTTGATAGAAGAAAGGATTTTGATTTAGCTCATGAAGAAGATTTTCGTATTGGGCCTATTTCTCAAAATGAATTTCTAAATAGTTGGAAAGACCGACTGAAAATAAGGATGAAGTCTGCTAAATAATTTTCCCCTCCGCCTCTTTAATTTTTTCCCCTATTTGCTCTGTAAGTATATGCCAGAACATTACAAAGTCTGAGCCCAGGCTATAGAATGGATATGTAAAAGTTGCAGGCTATTCTTCTCAAAAACACTTTTAACCTTCCTCTAATAATCTTATAT
>OCZT010005829.1_pt1 | contig 12235 bp, 8 predicted proteins | sample 1539031 | NCBI WGS metagenome assembly OCZT01 (sample SAMEA3539308, study PRJEB22396) | soil metagenome | biome: tundra; feature: field; material: soil | place: USA | collected 2010-05 | depth 0.15 m
CAGTTTCGAGTGCTGCGCGGTCCACATCGGTCGCGGGGCTCTCTTTCATCCATGCTGGGAAATAGCCAACGCGAAGCCCTGCAACGCTTGCGCCGGAATGGAACGAGAGCGTGCTGGAAACGCTGGCCAGGTCGCCGGGATCGGGGCCGGTGATCGCGTTCAGCACGAGCATGGTGTCTTCAACGCAGCGTGCCATGGGCCCGAGTTTGTCGAGCGACCAGCAGAGCGTCATTGCTCCAGTGCGCGGCACGCGGCCATAGGTGGGTCGCAGGCCCGTGACCCCGCAGCGCATGGACGGACTCACGATGCTGCCACCAGTTTCGCTGCCGATGGCAAAGCCCACCAGGCCCGCCGCTGTGGCCGAGCCCGGCCCCGCGCTCGAACCCGAAGAGCCTTCCTTAAGCAGCCAGGGATTCATGGTTTGGCCGCCGAACCAGATGTCGTTGAGAGCAAGCGCGCCCAGACTCAACTTGGCGATCAGCACGGCGCCTGCGGCATTGAGGCGCGCAACTACCGCGCTGTCCTGTTTGGGAACGCGGTTGCGGTAAGGCTCCGCGCCGTACGTTGTGGGAATGCCAGCGGTGTCGAGAAGATCTTTCGCGCCCCATGGAATGCCGTGCAGCGGACCGCGATAGTGACCCGCCGCAATCTCAGCATCGGCGCGGCGCGCCTGCTCAAGCGAGTGGTCGCGGGTGAGCGTGATGATGCAATGCAGCTTGGGATCGAAGCGCTCGATGCGGCGAAGATAAATCCCGGTCAGGCGCTCGGAGGTGAGGTGACGGCTCTCAATCCAGCGGGAGAGCTGGGCTACGGGGGCGAAGGCGATCTCTTCCTCGCTTGCCGGCAGCGGCTTTGCGGAGGCGGCGCTGCGAACAAAACCAGGGGCGTGCGCCTCTCCGTTTCTTGCGGTGACGATGCCGGGCTGCGATGGATTCCATTGCGTGGCGGGGGCCAGCGTCGATTCCAGTTCCAATTTGCGCGGACCGACGCGGAGTTCATACGAGGGCGCCATTTGCATGCGCCAGTTGCTTGCGGCCTGCGTGCGATCCGCGACCGTCATCTCCACCTGCACCAACTTTTCTGCCTCGGCAAAGGTGGCTGCGGAGACCTCGGGGCCGACAGCAGGCGCGGTGCCAAAGGCCGGCGGCGCGCCCGGCGTAGACGGCTGATTCTGTGGCGGAGCCTGGGCGTCGAGCGCGGCGGCCAGAACCGCCAGCGAACTGCAGGTCAGGAACTCTCTGCGAGATGCGGACATCGTGCTTCCCTCGTGTGAACTCGTGTTGGATCAAGCGGACTGGGCCGAAAGCATCGGAAGGGGTCTGATTACCGCGCGATGCCGCCGGGAGGGACGTGTTCTTCAACGTAGCGGGCCAGATGGTCGAAGACGTGAAATGAAGACCCGGCGCCCTCGCAGAGGCAGTGGCTGCGGTTGGGGTAGTCCATAAAGTCGAACGGCTTACCCAGCTGTACCAGCTTGTTGATCAGCAATTCCGTCCCCTGGAAATGAACGTTGTCGTCGCCTGAGCCGTGCACCACGAGCAGGTGCCCGGCGAGGCCCTCGGCGAAGTTGATGGGCGAGCCGTCGTGGTAGCCCTGCTTGTTCTGTTCGGGCAGACCCATGTAGCGCTCCTGGTAGATAGTGTCGTAGTGGCTCTCGTCGGCCACGGGAGACATGGCGATCCCGGTGGAGTAAACGCCGGGGTAGCGGAACATCATGTTGAGCGTATTCGATCCGCCGCCGCTATGTCCCCAGATGGCCATGCGCGAGGTGTCCATGTAACCGCGTTGGCGCGCCAGCGCCTGGATAGCCTGCGACTGCTGTGCCGATGAGAGCACGCCCACGGCGCCGTAGACGCTTCTGCGCCAGGCGCGGCCCTTGGGTGCGGGTGTCCCCTGGTTATCGAAGCTGAGAATGAGATAGCCCTGCTGGGCGAGTATGGCGTGGAACAGCCCGGATGCGCCTTGCCAGTTGTCGCGTACGGTGGCGCCAGCGGGCTCGCCATAGACATACGTCACTACCGGGTACTTTTTTGCGGGGTCGAAATCGGGGGGCTTGATCATCCATCCGTCGAGGGTAACGCCATCCGCCACCTGCACCTTGAAGAACTCCGGCTGAGAAGGCACCAGCGTTTTGACCTTCTTCGCTAGCTCTTCATTGCTGACCAGCGTGCGTATGGCCTTGTGATCGGGGAGACTTACGATTTCGATTTTTGGCGGCGTGGTGAACGTGCTGAAGTGATGCACAGCGAAACGTGCGTTGGGTGCGATGTCGTAGTCGTTTGTGCCCGTCATATCCGCAGGCGTGACACGCTCGGGCGCGCCCTGGCCATCGAGACGGGCCCGGTAAAGGTAATGCCGCACGGGATCCTGGGGCGAGGCGGCGAAGTAGAGCCATCCGGATTCGGCATCAACGGCTGCGATGGAAATAACGTCGCCCTCGAAGTTGGTGATCAAGCGGGGCTGGCCGGTTTTACGGTCCACGCGATAGGCGTGGCGCCATCCGTCGCGCTCGCTCAGCCACAGGAGATCGGGCTCCTTCGCGGCGGTTTTGCCGATCCAGGGAAGGGGCGCCACATCGACCCACGCCTTATCCGTGTCTTCAAAAAAGACCTTCGCCTCACCGGTCTTCGCATTCGCGAGCATCAGCTGATTCGTATTCTGAAGGCGGTTTAAATACTCCAGCATCACTTCATCGGAGTTTCCCGCCCACTCCATTTGCGCAATGTAGTGCTGGCGCGGGTCGCCGGGCAGGTTGATCCAGTGTGTGGGTCCGCCGATTGCGGGCACAATGCCAGCGCGCACCGAGGAGTTGGTGGTTCCAGGCTGCGGGTATTTGTACTTCATCGTCACCGGATATTCGGCTTCGGTGTCATTGATCAGCGTGAACTCGCCCACGCCGGACTGATCGAACTGCCAGTAAGCGATGGACTGGCCGTCAGGACTCCAGCGGAAACAGTTTCGCAACTCCAGCTCTTCTTCGTTCACCCAATCGGAGGTGCCGTTGATGATGTCGGCGGACCCATCGGAAGTGAGCTGCGTGATGTTTTCGCTTGCGAGCTCTTCGACGTAGAGGTTGTGCTCGCGCACCCATGCCACGCGCGTGCCGTCCGGCGAGAAGGTGGCAAACATCAGCGACGATTCCGGCGCATTGCCGCCCAGCTTCATGAGCCGGCCCGCAGCCTCATCGAAGACCCAGTAATCGCCTCGAGTGTTCTGCCGCCAGACCTTTTTGGAGTTGGTGAAGATGAGCAGCTTGTTGCGATCGTTGGACCACGAGTAGTCATCAATGGCGAGTGGCCCTTTGGCGTCTTTTGGCACCAGGCGCGAGGCGGCGATGAGAACGCTGCGCTTACCTGAAGCAGTATCGTAAGCCACGATGTCCATGTCTTTGCCGTTGCCGGCGGGCTCGAGAATGGTGTAGATTTCGCCGTTCTTCTGCCAGGCGAGTTGCACGCTCTTGCTCGTATACGCGTGCTTGTTGAAGAGCACATCGAGTTGCTCTCGCAGATTAGGCCGGACAGGCTCGGCAGGTGCGGCGCCAAGATTGGCGGGAGCGCAGGCGAATATGCCAATAAGACTACCCACAACACAGAGCATCCTGATTTTGAGCAAGCGAACACCTCCGGGAACGCGGGCAAAGCCGCAAAGTAGGACCATGATACCGTTCACCGATTATAAGCATCAGGACCACGCATCAGCCTGCCTCAGGAGTTCATGCCGAGGCACACACATTATCGTCGCAAGCTGGGCAGAGTCCATTGCCGAAACCCACGTCGTCAGCTTAGTATTCCCTCTGAAACCGTTTCCACGAGGAGCCCTGCCCATGCGTCTCTCTGTTGCAATGCCGCTTGCCGTTCTTGCATTAGCGTTTTTCGTTCCCGGGCTGAAAGCCCAATCAGCCCCACCGCAGGCGGTGGCACAGACGCCGCCGATGGGATGGAACAGCTGGAACTTCTTCTTCGGCAAGGTCACCGACAAGGACATCCGCGCCTCCGCCGACCAGATTGTGGCTACAGGCATGAAAGACGCCGGCTACGTCTACGTGAACATCGACGACACCTGGGAAGGCAAGCGCGACGAGACCGGCCTGCTGCACACCAACGACAAATTCCCAGACATGAAGGCGCTGGCCGACTACGTGCACTCCAAGGGGCTGAAGATCGGCATCTACTCCGGTCCGGGCACCAAGACTTGCGCGGGCTATGCGGGCTCGCTGGGCCACGAGGATCAGGACGCGAAGCTGTACGCTGAATGGGGCATCGACTATCTGAAATACGACCTTTGCAGCTTCCATTCCGATGTAATGCAGAAGCAGGCGCCGGACGACAAGGCCGCGCAGATGAAGCTGATGATTGCCGCGTACGAGAAGATGGGAAAAGCGCTGAAGGCGACCGGCCGGCCTATCGTTTTCTCGCTCTGCCAGTACGGATGGGATTCGGTTTGGGAGTGGGCGCCGGCGCTGGGCGGCAACCTGTGGCGCACCACCGGCGACATCCAGCCCAACTGGAACAGCATGTACACCATCCTCAGCCAGCAGGAGGGGTTGGAGCGTTACGCGGGACCCGGCCACTGGAACGATCCCGACATGCTGGAAGTGGGCAACGGCAGACTATCGCTGGCGGAGAACCGCACCCACTTTTCGATGTGGGCGATGCTGGCCGCGCCGTTGCTGGCCGGCAACGACCTGCCCAACATGAAGCCGGAGATCAAGGCCATCCTCACCAATCGCGACGTGATCGCCATCGACCAGGACAAGCTGGGCAAGCAGGCTTCGCGCGTGTACAGCGAAGGCGAGGTCGACGTTTGGGTGCGGCACTTGTCCGGCGGTGCGGTGGCTGTGGCCGTGCTGAACGCGGGCAGCGATCGCTACTCCACGCATCCATTCCATCTGGATCTGGCCAAGCTGGGGCTGCATGGCGCGCAGAAGGGCAAGGATCTCTGGACGGGCAAAGACGTGACCCTGACGCAGGGAATGCCGCTTGAACTGCCGAGCCACGATGTGCTGCTGGTGCGGATCGACGCGCAGAAGTAGAACGGTCATTCTGATTTTTGGCGGTGCTTGAAAGGCCTCGTGCTAATCGCACGGGGCTTTTGGGTTGGTGCTTCGAAACGTCCGCGGTGTGGTCTCCCGTCCAGCGTTTGTCTCGCAACCAGCCTTACTCAACCCGCGCCAGGCACACCGCGAACCACTTGTTCTCGTCGGTCCAGGTGGTGGTGGGAGTGAAGCCAGCGTCGGTCAGCAGCTCTTCGGCCTGGCCAGGGCGGTACTTGTAGCTGTTCTCGGTGTGGATGGTTTCGCCTGCCGTGAAATCGATGCGCAGGTCGAGAGGGGGGATCTGCACGGTCTGCGGAAGAAGATTGGCCAGGTGCATCTCAATGCGGGACCGGAAGCGGTTCCACACCGCGCGATGCGCAAAAGCCTCGGGGTCGAAGTTCGCGCCCAGTTCGCGGTTCAGCCGCACCAGCACATTGCGGTTGAAGGCGGCGGTCACCCCGGCTGCGTCGTCGTAAGCGGCCAGCAGAATGTTACGCTCCTTCACCAGGTCCACTCCCAACAGCAGGGAGTCACCGGGCGCCAGCGCGGCCTGCACATTTTCGAGCAGACGCTGGGCTTCCTCCGGATCGAAGTTGCCAATGCTCGACCCGATGTACAGCACCAGGCGGCGTTCGCCGGGTGTGGGCGCGTCGAGATGGATGCCGTGCGTATAGTCCTGCACGCGGGGGGAGACCAGCACACCCGGGATCTCCTGCTCGATGCGGTCCCGGGCGGCCTCAAGCGCACTGGCTGAAACATCCACAGGCTCGTAGCACACGGTGTCCTGGCGATCCACGGCGGCGGACAGCAGCAGGCGAGTCTTGTCGGCCGAGCCGGCGCCCAGTTCCACGATCCGCAGGGCATCCGGCCCAGCGGCCTGGGCAATGATTTCGCCGGCATGGGCCGCCAGGATGGAGCGCTCGGTACGCGTCAGGTAGTACTCGGGCAACTCGGTGATTTGGTCAAACAGGCGCGAGCCCTCGGCATCGTAAAAAAGCCAGGACGGGAGCCACTTGGGACGGGAAGTCAGGCCTTCGCTGACCGCCGAGGCGGTCGGATCGGAGATTTGCTGGCCGTTCAGGGGAAGAGCGGTTGTAGTCATTCACTCACTTGGATGCATTTGAGCTGTCGAGAGTTACCAATTTGCAAGCCGGATGCCTGAATACTGCCACCGGGTATCCGGAGCGAAGAAGTTGCGATAAGACGCGCGGATGTGGGCTTTGGGCGTGACGCACGAGCCGCCGCGCAACACCATCAGGCCATTCATAAATTTTCCGTTATATTCTCCCAGCGAGCCGGGAAGGGGGCGAAATCCGGGGTAACCGAGGTAGGCGCTGGCCGTCCATTGCCAGCAATCGCCGAACAACTGCCAGGGCCTTTTGAATGGGAACGCGGGGCTTTCGGAGAGCAGCGCGTGGCCTCCCGGAGTGTGTTCGGGAACCTCGTCGTCCAAAAATTCGGAGGCGGGCGCGGGCGTAAGCTTTCCGGAATCAAGCAGGTTCCCCGCGATCAGCCGTCCTTCCGCCGCAGCTTCCCATTCAAACTCCGTAGGCAGGCGGTGGCCGGCCCATCGGGCATAGGCGTCCGCCTCAAAGTAGCTGACATGGCTCACCGGCGCGGCCTCCATCTGCGACAAAGGCCGGGCGCCGCGAAGGGTAAACAGGCTCCATTCACCGCTGTCGCTGGTCCAGTAGAGCGGGGCGCGCCAGCCGTTGTTCTGAACCGCGTTCCAGCCGTCGGACAGCCACAGCTCTGGCCGGCGGTAGCCGCCGTCGGCCATGAACTCCGCGAATTCGCCGCAGGTGACCAGGCGCTCGCACAGAGCATACGGCTCCAGCCAAACGCGGTGGCGAGGCAGTTCATTGTCAAAGCAGAACCCCTCCCCGGCGTGACCTGCCTCCTGCATTCCGCCTTCAAACCGCAGAAACTGCGGCGATTCGGCCTTCCCTTTGCGGTGTGGGGTTTCAGCAGAAGCGGCAAGGTAGGCCGGCCGCAGCGGGTTGGTGAAAAAGGCGTGCAGAATATCGGTCAGCAGCAGTTCCTGGTGCTGTTCCTCGTGGTTCGCGCCCAACTCGATTGCCTTGAGCGCCTCGGGCTCGGGATTCTGTTCCAGCAGGCGCTCCACCGCCTCGTCCACGTGAGCGCGGAAGCTCAGAATCTCCTTGAGAGGCGGCCGCGAAAACGAGGCCCGCAACCGCTTTTCAGGAAAGGCGGCAAAGCTCTGGTAATAGCTGTTGAAGAGCCAGGCAAAATCGGGATTGAAGACGCGGTAACCGGGCAGGAACTCGCGCAGCACAAACGACTCAAAGAACCAGGCGGTGTGGGCCAGGTGCCACTTGGCGGGCGAAGCCTCAGGGCAGGACTGCACCATCATGTCTTCAGGTGTAAGCGGTTCGCAGAGGCTCAAGGTGCGGCGGCGAACGGCGCGAAAACGTGCCGCCAGACTGGTTTGAGGAGAGACCGGAGTGGTCGTGCTCATCGCGTGCCCTCCCGCGTAACGAAGAGTGTAACCCACAAACGGGGGCGGGGGTCCAGGATTTTTACCGGCATAGCGACTGACCGAAAGACCCTGGCGCCGCACCGGATCGACCGGGTCACCGGCTGACGACTCATCCTCACGCACTTGAGACACACACGGGTTTTGACCATTTCAAAGCTCTTTGATGCCGGTCTGCCACGATAGTTGGCGAATTTCGCTTATTTGGTGCTCTAATGCCGATGGACGGATATAGCTGAAAATTCCTTCGCTGCAGGAGGGAATATGTATAGAGGAAACGAATACCGCTGGCTGCCGGGTTTATTGACGGCCGCCGCACTTGTCGCGGAGTCAATCGCAGCTTCTGCCCAGGCTCCAAATTTGTCCGCATCCGCACGGTCGCTTCCCACTCCGGTGGTTTCGGAACCCCAGTTCCAGCCCACTCCCGTGGAAGAGGGTGACTTGCTGATGGCGCACCAGCGCTACCAGGCCGCCATTGAAATGTACAAGAAGGCGCCGCGGGATTCCCCGGATGCATGGAACAAGATGGGCGTGGCCTACCAGCTCATGTTCAACACCGAGGAAGCGATGCGCTGCTATCAGAAGGCTTTGAAGCTGAACCCCAAGAGCGCATCGGCGATGAACAACCTGGGCGCCGTCTACGTGACGCTCAAGAACTATTCCGCGGCGGAACGCAGCTATCGCAAGGCGATGAAACTCGACCCCAAAACCGCGATCTTCCACAAGAATCTGGGCACCGCGCTGCTGGCGGACCACAAGTACAAGAAGGGCTGGGACGCCTACAAGGCCGCGCTGGACCTCGATCCCGCGATCTTTGACCACTCCAGCAGTTTCAGAATCCAGAATCCGTCGTCGGTGCAGGACCGTGGCGCCATGAACTATTACATGGCCAAGGGCTGCGTGCGCGCGGGCATGAACGATCGCGCGGTCGAATACCTGCGCATGGCGCTGAATGAGGGCTTCACCAATCCCAAAAAGATCATTGCCGACACTGAGTTTGCGGCACTCCACGACTTTCCGGCGTTCCAGAAGCTGCTGGCCTCGCAGGGCGTACCCTAGCCCTCGCCTGTCGCTCTATCCCTGTTCACCTGCGCTTTAAGACCAGGAAGACTCGTTGCATGTCGTCTCGGGCGGGCGTTCGTCCGTCTAGCTATGCAGGGGTTCGGTTTCCGGTTTTTGGCGCGACCCCGCAGGAGTTTGCATGAGATTTCGCTTCTTGTCTGTAGTCGCGATCGGACTGACCCTCGCAATGACCGTCACTGCACAGGATGCAAACCCCGCTCCACCGCAGGGGTCGGGGCAGGACGGCGGATCCCGCATGGGCCAGCGGGGCGGGCGCGGATGGGGTGGCGGCGGCATGATGGGCGGCTTCGGCGGCGTGATGGGCACGGTGACCGAGGTGGGAACAGACCACTACACCATCAAGAACGAAGGCGGCGAAATCTACACCGTCCACTTCAGCGTCAACACCCGCATCCTGAAGCAGCCCGCTCGGCGGCAGGGCCAGGGCGCAGAGCGGACGCCTCCGGTACCCATCAAGGCCAGCGATATCAAGGTGGGAGACGCCATCGCCGCCAATGGCGAAGTGGACGCCGCGGCCAAATCGGTGGGCGCGGTGTTTGTGGTGCAGCTCGACCCGGAGCGCGCCAAACAGATGCAGGAGATGCAGGCCAACTTTGGCAAGACGTGGCTGGTGGGCAAGGTGACGGCTGTCAACGACGTCAAAGTAACACTGCAGAGCCCGATCGACAACGCCGTTCACACTTTTGTGGCGGATGAAAACACCAGCTTCCGCAAGCGCCGCGAGCCCATCACCTTGGCCGACGTGCAGGTGACAGACAATGTGCGCGTCGAGGGAGCCTTGAAGGACGGGGTGTTTGTGGCCACCACCGTAAGCGTGATGGGATTGCAGGCAACCGGCGGCCCCGCACCGAGGCCGGGACCACCGCCGCAATAGGACATCGGGAGGCTGAACCCGCCGGAGAATTTCGTCGGGATTCTGCACTCAGAGCATCAGCCGCCCATGAACATGCCGCCGTTCACGTCGAGGACGTGGCCGGTGATGTAGGCGGCCGCATCGGAAGCCAGGAACGCCACCGACTGCGCGATCTCCAGGTCGGTTCCCGCACGCCCCAGAGGAATCTGGGCTATCATGGCCTCGCGCTGCTTCTCGTCCAGCACCGCCGTCATGGGCGTTTCAATGTAGCCCGGCGCCACGGCGTTCACGGTGATGCCGCGCGAAGCCACCTCGCGGGCCAGCGAGCGGGTCATGCCGATCAGCCCCGCCTTCGATGCCGCGTAGTTCACCTGTCCCGCCTGCCCGGTGCGGCCCACCACGCTGGTGATGTTCACGATGCGCCCCCAGCGATTTTTGAGCATGGGGCTCAGCAGCGCCTGTGTCAGGAGAAACGCTCCGGTCAGGTTGGTGCCCAGCACGTCATCCCAATCGGGCCGCTTCATGCGCAGCACCAGGCCGTCGCGGGTGATTCCGGCGTTGTTCACAAGGATTTCAACTTTGCCGAACCGGGCAATCACGGCCTTGGCTCCCGCTTTGATGGACTCTTCGCTGGCCACGTCCAGCGCAAACACGGCAGCCTGACCGCCTGCCGCTTCAATCTCCGCCGCTGTCTCGGCCAGCTTGGCCTCATTCCGCGCCGCCAGCGCCACGGTGGCCCCGACCCGCGCCAGCTCCAGCGCACACGCCCGCCCAATGCCCTGCGATGCTCCCGTCACCAGCGCGATTCTTCCCTGCAGATTTGCCATTCTTCTCCGCTTTCCCTCAGGCGTGAGGCAGACCGCCTCCGCCTGGCTATCTGAATCATTTTATAGGGATACAAGCCGGGGTGGGACGCGGCAAGGGACGCCGGCGGCTTCAGGTGGAAGGCACGGCGGCGGTGGGAATTCTCTGTCCGGCGCGGGAGGGTTGCAGCCGCTCCAGTTGCCACACATACACGGCCAGGCAGCGCGAGTAGTGGAGCACTGGAGCCTGGTTTGGAAGCTGAATTCCCACCGCGGATGCCAGGTCGTTGCGTTCGATCTCCGCTTCAGCCTCTTCGAGCGGCCACGGAATGTGGTGAATGCTGGCCCGCATCGCCTGCCCTGTCCGATCGCGGGTGAAGAGGGAGTAGCGTTCGGTGAGGAAGTATTCCAGGCTCCCAATGCGCATCTCCGCCAGCTTGCGAGTGGGGCCGAGGCCCCGGTAGCGGGCGCTGAAAATAACCGGCTGGCTGGTCAGATGCCTTCGACTATAGAACGAGAACTCCCGCTCTGAGCGCTGGTCGAACCGCATCTGGGCCCAGTAGTAGGGCAAGCTGTAAATGGCGCGAGCAAAGGCGACCGCCAGCAGGTTGCCAGCGTCCAGGGAGAGGAAATAAACCCCCGGTGCTCCGGTCTTCTGATCGCGGACGTAGGTGCGCAGATTGAGTTCAGGAAAACTTCGCGCCCCTGGCACGGAAGGCAGGCCCCGGAATTTGATTCCGTCCATCCAGAACGGCACGACGCCCAGCCAGGCGGAACCCGAATAGGTGTCCACCTGGAGACCTTCGGGCAACAACGGAGCCAGCGAGGCAGCGGGAACAGGCCAGTGGGCGAACAGCAGATCGTTCCACCGCTGCGTCATCACCCAGCGGCCCGGGGGCAATGGCCGGGGACTGCGCGATGTTCGTATCTTGAATTGCCGCATGGCCCGGTGCTCCAACTTTGCAAACGTCTTCAATGATAACGGGGAAATCCGACGGCGCAACCCTCTGTCTAACCCTGATGACGTATTCTGGTCGCGAGCACTCTGCCATGTCCAGTGAAACTTTCATGCCCTCCGGGGCCCGCAACGAGACCGACGTTTTTGCCGTCCACGGCGCCGACCCGGAGGTGCTTGCCTACGCCATGGCCAAGTACTCCCGCTCGGCTCTTTCGATGCGCGAGTCGCTGGCCGAGATCAGCGCCCAGCGGGCCGAACAGTTTCTGAACACGTTTTATTTTCAGTATGGCCACCGCTCCATTGCCGACCTGGCCCACATCGCCTTTGCCGTCGAACGGCTGAGCCTGCTGGCCGCGGTTGTGCTGGTGGACGAACAGCGCTGGGATGGGCAGGAGCGATCGACGCGCTACCAGAACTTCATCAAGTCGGGATGGTTTTTCCCTGATTTTGCGGGGGATTCTGCGTCTGCCGAGCTTTACGTCAACACTGTGCGCGGCCTATTCGCGACTTATGACCGCACCACGGCGGCGGTGCACGATGCCCTGCGCCAGCGCGTGGCCCGGCCTGAGGCCATGAAGCCCGACGCCTATGAGCGCACCCTGAAGGCTCGCGCCTTCGACGTGGCCCGCTATCTGCTGCCGCTTGCCACCAATACGTCTCTGGGCCAGATTGTGAACGCCCGCACCCTGGAGACCCAGGTTTCGCGGCTGCTGTCGCACCCCATGGCCGAGGTGCGCGAGTTGGGGCGGAAGCTGCGCGAGGCCGCCACCGGACCTGCCTGGAACGTCAGCGGGCAGGCAGGCGCGGCGTTGGTCGACAAGATCGCCGATCCTGAACTGGCTGCGGAGGCCGCCAACCTGCTGACCCGCGAAGTTCGCACCGCGCCCACGCTGGTGAAGTACGCCGAGGCCAACCAGTACGCGATTGAGACGCAGGCTGAACTGGTGCAGGCGGCGGCCGGGTTGCTCGCCGGGCAGGGGATTGCCGATGCGCCGGTGGTTGATCT
>OCZT010005830.1_pt1 | contig 12232 bp, 8 predicted proteins | sample 1539031 | NCBI WGS metagenome assembly OCZT01 (sample SAMEA3539308, study PRJEB22396) | soil metagenome | biome: tundra; feature: field; material: soil | place: USA | collected 2010-05 | depth 0.15 m
CTCAGGCCCGGCGGCATACCCACGCTGGTGTCGCTGCTCATCATCATCAGCGCGGCCCTGTCGCTCGTGACGATCATCTCGATCTACCGCGAGGGCGGCATCCTCAAGCGGCTGCGCGCGACACCGCTCAGGCCCTGGACGATCCTCACCGCGCACGTGCTCGTGAAGCTGCTGCTGACCGCGCTGACGGTGGCGGCGATGGTGCTCGCGGGGAGGCGGTACTTCGCCGTCGGACCCGAGGTTCCGATCGTCAGCTTTACGGTCGCGCTGCTGATCAGCACGCTCAGCATCCTGTCGGTGGGGTTCATCATCGCGAGCATCGTGCCGACGGCCCGGTTCGCGCAGCCGATTGGCGCCCTCATCTTTTATCCGATGATCGGCTTCTGCGGGCTGTTCGTGCCGATCGCGTCGTTTCCGCCTGTGATGCGCGCGGTCGCGTTGACGCTGCCGCTGAGCCACTCGACCTCGCTGCTCCAGGGGATCTGGGTCGGTGACGGCTGGTGGGCCCACGCGGGAGACGTCGCGGCGCTGGCCGCGGTGTTCATCGTCTGCGTCGGGATTTCGGCGAGGGTGTTTCGCTGGGAGTAGCGCGGGTGGCGTGAGCCGCGGTGACCTGGACCACTTAACGTCGGATCGGGTAGCACGTCAACAACTGCAGGAGGCTACCGCCATGAGCGCTCGCGTTCGCGTTCGCGTTCGGAGCATCGCAGCGGTCACGGTGCTTTGCGCTTGCGTGGCCGCATGTACTTCCGGCTCGTCAACGGGCGCAACTTCGACCGGCCCCAGTTCGCCGTCGCTGTCTGGTCCGGTGCGCCCGGAGTTGGCGAAGATCAAACACATCGTCATCATCCTGCAGGAGAATCGTTCGTTCGACCACTACTTCGGCACGTATCCCGGTGCCGACGGGATCCCGATGGTGAACGGCGTCCCGACGGTCTGTGTGGACGATCCCGCCACCGGCATTTGTGAGAAGCCGTTCCACGACTCGAACGACAAGAACAACGGCGGGCCGCACGGCCAGTCGAACAGCACGGCCGACGTGAACGGCGGCAAGATGGACGGCTTCATCGCGCAAGCCGAGCTGGCGCAGAAAGGATGCGCGGATCCCAACAACCCCATCTGCGCGGGCAGCGGGCTGGTGGACGTGATGGGTTACCACGACAACCGCGAGATTCCCAACTACTGGGCCTATGCGCAGAACTTCGTACTCCAGGATCGGATGTTCGAACCGAACGCGTCGTGGAGCGAACCGGACCACCTGTTCCTCGTGAGCGAGTGGTCCGCGCATTGCACCACGGTGGACGTCCCGTCGAGCTGCGTGAACGCGCTCCAGACTCCGCTCGTGGGCACGGGTGTGTCGGGTTCGTACGCATGGACCGACCTCACGTACTTGCTGCACAAGGCCGGCGTGAGCTGGAAGTACTACGTGGCCGAGGGGTCCGAGCCCGACTGCGACGACGATGCGGCGCTCTGTCCGCCGGTGCCGCAGCTCACGACCACGCCGAACATCTGGAATCCGCTTCCGTTCTTCACCACGGTGCGCCTGGACAGCCAGCTGGTGAACATCCAGACGCTCGACGAGTTCGAAGCGGACGTCGCGGCGGGGACGCTTCCGTCGGTCGCGTGGATCGCTCCGAACAGCGCGGTCAGCGAGCATCCCACGGCGCTCGTGAGCGCAGGCCAGAACTACGTGACGAGCCTGATCAATGCCATCATGCAGAGTCCGGACTGGAACAGCACCGCAATCTTCCTGTCATGGGACGACTGGGGCGGATTCTGGGACCACGTCACGCCCCCGACGGTGGACGTCAACGGCTACGGGATCCGGGTTCCCGGCCTGGTCATCAGCCACTACGCGAAGAAGGGACTGATCGACCATCAGACGCTGAGCTTCGACGCCTACGTGAAGTTCATCGAGGACGTGTTCCTGAAGGGACAGCGGCTCGACCCCGCCACCGACGGCCGGCCCGATCCGCGTCCCACCGTGCGTGAGAGCATGTCGATACTCGGCGATCTCTCACGCGACTTCGACTTCACGCAGGCGCCTCGCGCGCCGCTAATCCTGCCGGCCGCTCCGCTGGCATCCATCGTGCCGTCGCTGGTGGTGCACTCCACGCGCATGGCGCGCATGGCGCGCATGGCGCGCGTGGCGCACGTGGCGCGCGTGGCTGCTCGCGCGGCGGTGCGTCCGTAGCGACGACGCTGGCGGTCCTGGAGCAGGAATCCGGGTGTCGCCGTCGCTACTCGTCCCGCAGCGCGCCCGCGGGCTCGAGCGCCGCCGCATAGCGGGCCGGAATCCAGGACGCGATCGCGGCAAGTCCGCAGAACACGATCGTGATCGCGAGGTAGGTGAACGGATCGCCGGCCTCCACACCCACCAGCAGCGAGCGCATCACCTGCGTGAGCGAGAGCGCGACGACCATCCCGATCGCAATCCCCGCGCCGGCCAGCACCAGCCCGCGCCGGACGACGAGTCTGAAGATCCCGGAGTGCGTGGCGCCGAACGCCATCCGCACGCCGATTTCGGTGGTGCGTTGCCGGACGATGAGCGCGAGCGTGCCGTAAAGCCCGACGGCGGCGAGCACGACGGCGACCGCGGCAAACACCGCGATGCACACGAGCGCAAAGCGCGTCGGCGCCTGCGACCGCCGCACGTAATCGCTCATCGGCTTGATCTCGGCCACGGGGACCATCGGGTCGATTGCCGTCACGGCCGCGCGCACCTGTGCCGCGAGCGTCATCGGATCGACCGTTGTGCGCAGAGCCCAGCGGGTGGCGAACCCGTGGCCGATCATTCCGTCCGTGAAGTAGAGCGTTTCTTTTCCATCGTGCGCCAGCGTCTCGTGTCGCTCGTGCTCGACGACACCAATGACGTCGAATGACTCCGGTTCCTTGGTGCGAAAGCGCGACAGCAGCTGCTGGCCCACCGCCGGCCTGCCGGGGAACGCCTTGGCCGCGAGAATCCGGTCGATCACGACGACCTTGGCGCCGGGTTCGTTGTCCGCCGCGGTAAACGTGCGTCCGGCGAGCAACGGCGTGCGCATGGCCTCGAAGTAGCCGGGAAGCACGAAGCGGGCGTTGCCCTGCGCGAACTTGGCGGGGTCGGCGACCGCGGCCTCGGTGCCCCAGCGCAAATTCGCGCTGTTGCCGTCGAGCGGAAATGGAAAGGCCGCGGTGACCGCCTGCACGCCCGGAATGGCCGCGAGCCGGTCGCGAACGGCATCGCTGAACGCGGCCTTTTCCGGTGGAGTCTTCAGTCTTCCGTTCCGTATTCCGAAGGTGAGCAGTCCGGCCGGATCGTAGCCGGCGTTCACGTGCGTGAGCGTGTCGTAGCTGCGCACCATCAAGCCGCACCCGACGAGCAGCGCGTACGCCAACGCGACCTCCGCGATCACCGCGCCCGAGCGCAACGCGTTGCCGGCGGAACGCGCGCCGATCCGTCCCGCGGGACGCAGGACGGTCATCAGGTCGGGGCGCGACGCGCGCACCGCCGGCACGACGCCGAGCGCGCAGGTCGCGACGAGCATCACCAGCAGCGTGAAGCCGAGGACCGTCGCGTCGATGGACACCGTGTCGAAGCGCGGCATCCCCTCCGGCGCGACCAGCTCGAGCATGCGGATGGCGATGGCCGCGAGCGCCAGTCCCGCGACGGCGCCGATGGCGGAGAGCAGCAGCGATTCGACCATGGCCTGGCGCGCGAGCGTTCCGCTGCTCCCGCCGAGCGCGGCGCGCACGGACTGCTCGCCTGCCGTCTGTGCGGAGCGCACGAGCAGGAGGCTGGCGACGTTGACGCACGCGATAAGGAGGACGAAGAGTCCCGACCACATCAGCGCGACCAGCGCGGGCTTGACGTCCTTCACCAGGTCGGCCGCCATCGGCTCGACCCGGAAGTGCAGGCCGGCGGTCTCCTTGAGCTGGAAGCGGCCGCGCAACTCGGACGCGATCGCGTCCACCTCGGATTGCACTTGAGCGGCCGTGGCCCCGGTGCGCAGGCGGCCGATGAGGCTGAGAATGCCGTCCGTCCGCGAGGCGCTGTACCAGTCGAGCCGCAGCGCGACGAACACGTCCGGCTTGCGCGTGATGCCGTGCGACGGCGCAAAGAGCAGCTCGAATCCCGGCGCGGCGACGCCCACCACGAGCGCGCGCGCCGCGCCGAGGCTCACCGTGCGGTTCACGATGCTCCGGTCGCCGCCGAAGCGTCGCTGCCAGAACTCGTGGCTCAACACGACGATTGTCGCCGGCGGTGGCGCGCCCGCACTGGTCGCGGCGGTGTCCGTGCTGAGGATGCCGTCCTCTTCCACGAAGTCGCGCCCCTGCTCGATCCGCTGGCCGAGAAGCGAGAAGAGATTGGTGGTGACGTTCGCGACGTCGACCTGATCCGGCCGGCCGTCGTCACCGATGAGCACCTGCCGCGTGGTGGCCACGCCGGCGATGCCCGAGAGGTGCGCGCTGTTCGCGCGGAGTTCCTTGAGGTCGCCCGGCACGATGGGAATGTCGCGTGCGTCCCGCTTGAGGAAGTCGCTGGTGATCACGACCAGCTCGCGCGGCCTCGCGTATGGAAGCGGGCGCAGCAGCACGGCGTTGGCGACGCTGAAGATCGCCGTGCCGGCGCCGATCCCCAGCGCGAGCGTCAGGACGGCCGTCATCGTGAAGCCCAAGTGCCTGCGCAGCGCACGAGCGGCGGAACCCAAGTCACTGCCCAGGAGCATCTCTTCAGTTCTCAGCGGGGGCGCGCCGCGTCAGGCGGGGCGAGGGCCTGTGCCGGCCCGGTGGGCTATTATCGCGCCCGGCGGCCGGCGGCGCCAGCAACTCGAGGGCCGCTGAACCGCGCGATCACCAGCGTGACGCCGAGTGCTGCGATGAGCAACTCGGCGCAGAAGAGCATCCCGGCTCGTCTGCGCAGCGCACGCTCCTCGTCGAACTGCGCGCCGGCAATCCTCGAGGGCGTGGTGTCGAGCGCGGGGTCGCCGGGGTGCTTGTCATGCGACGCCATGGTCGCTTCGTGGTACAGTACGGGCGCGGCATCGAGGGCGTCGTGCTGCTCGTGCATCAGGACGAGTCTCGCCAACGCCAGCAGCAACATCACCGCCGCAAATCGGCTCCAGCGCCAGGCGCGGACTTCGGCCATGATCCCCCGTGCGGGCAGCGCGGTGCCCACTCGACCCTCGCCGTGGGCGGGAATAGAAGGGAGTATTCAGCGTCCTTATTCCCCTGGAGGCGCAATGCGCGTACGAAACGCAGTTGGTCTCATCATCCTCTGGGTGCCGGGAGCAGTGGTCGCGGCGTAGGGAAGTGGCAGCACGAGTTCCGACATGTCGGCCGGACTGCGGGTCGGAACGCTCGGCATCGGCGTGGAAGTTTCCAGGTTGCTGACCGACAACATCGGAGTGCGGGTCGGGGGGAACGTCGGCAGTCTCAACCAGACGCAACCCAAGTCGAACCTCTCATTGGATGCGACGCTCAAATTCCAGGCTTTCACCGCGTTGCTGGATTACTATCCGAGCGGTCGCGGCGCGTTCCACTTGAGCGCCGGCCTCATCACAAATCCTGTGACGGTCGATGGTAAGCCGAGCGGCAGCGGCACCATCACCCTCAACAACCAGCAATACACGCAAAGCCAGGTTGGCACGCTGGACGCCACGATCAAGTACTCGAGCGCGTTGCCATACGTTGGGCTGGGCTGGGGGACGCCGGCGTCGAAGGACGGAGGGTTCGGCTTCCTCTTCGACATCGGGGCAGCTATCGGCAAGCCGACGGTCGCGCTTTCCGCCACCGGCAACACACCAGGTCTCGCGGCCAACCTCGCGGCCAACCTCGCGGCCAACCTCGCGGCTCAGCAGGCCACCATGCAGTCGGACGCGAACAAGGTCCCCGTCTGGCCGGTCATCTCACTCGGATTCGTCTGGCGCTGGTAACGACGCGATGATTCACGCGTGAACCGAATGCCCTGCCAGTCGGCAGGGCATTCGTTCATTGCTCCGGCGTGAACAGCTCCACCGAGAGGGTGAACGTTCGCTCGTCGTTCGCGCGCATCACGCCCACGCCCGTCACGTGCCGCGCGACCTCCACGCCCTTCTCGTCGCGCACGGAGACGACGATCGAGTACTCCCAGGCCTCGCCCTCGCGCGGGTGGCGGATCGTCCCCTCGACACGCAGCGGCGACACCGTCGATGGCGCGCGCTCCTCCTGGCCGGGCACGAACCGAAGATGATGATGGCACGCCGGGCAGATGCCGGCGCTCTCCAGGATCGTCTGCCGGCAATGTGGACAGGTGCGCGTCGCCCCCGCCGCGCCCGCGCGCACGGGGGTCATGCCGGCGCGTCCCCGTTCACCGTCTTCATGCCTCGGACTTCTTCTCCCAACCGAACTCGACCTTGCCGCGCATCTTCGAGCCGGCCGCGACCGTGAGCGACTCGGCGGACAGGTCGCCGTTGAGGATGCCGGTCGAGAGAAGCTCGACGCGCTTGGCGCCGTCGATGTTGCCGTCGATCTGCCCCGCGATCGTCACGGTGTTGGCGCGAACGCCTCCGGTGAGCGTCGCGCCGGCCTCGATCGAGAGATTCCCCTGCACGTGCACGTCGCCCTTGAACCGGCCCGCGATGCGCACGTGGCCTGAGCCCTCGATCTTCCCCTCGATCGTGATCTCTTCAGAGATGAGCGATTCCTTGGCGCTGCGATCGGAGGGACGGGGCGACGTGCCCGCGGATAGGGCAGCGTCAATGCGCGGTTCGAACTCCTTCTTCGGCGTCACCTCGGCCGGTGAATACGGTGTCGCTTTCGGCGCGGCACTCTGTTCCTTCCAAATAGCCATGATATTCGACCTCCGTCCGGGGTTTTGTAGAGTGCTACCAGCACGTGCGGGCGTTCGTTCCTTAGAGACGAGAGATCGCGAGTCGCGCAACTTCGGGTGAGCCGTGTACCTGCGCTACACCTGATACACCGTCTCCCCGCCGACCGTGGTGCGCACGATCTCGATGTCCTTGATCTTCTCCTGGTCCACCGTGTGCATATCATCGGACATCACCACGAAGTCCGCCAGCTTGCCCGGCGTGATCGATCCCTTGATGGCCTCTTCGTGCGAATTGTAGGCGCCGTTGAGCGTGTTGATCCGCAGCGCCTCGTCCACGCCGACGCGCTGGTTGGCGCCCCACGTCTCCCCGTTCCAGCCGCGGCGCGTCACCATTCCCTGAATTCCCATCCGCGGGTCAAACGGTCCCGGACTGAAGTCCGAGCCTGCCGCCGCCGTGATCCCGGCGTCGATGAACGTGCGGTAGGCCATGCACCGTTTCATCAGTTCCTCGCCGTAATACTTGAACTTGTCGCTGTTGTAGTACGCGTACGACGTGAACGGCGCGGGGACGGCGCCGAGGACCTTCATGCGCCGCACGAGATCGTCGTTGATCAGCGTGCAATGGGTGATCTTGGGCCTCGAGTCGACCCGCGGGTAGAGCTTCTGCGCGCGCTCGTACGCGGTGAGCGTCATGTCGATCGCGACGTCGCCGTTCGCGTGGCAATTGAGCTGGATGCCGGCGCGATGCACACGCTCGACCCAGGCGTCGAGTGTGTCCTGTGTCTCGGTGACGTTGCCCTTGTAGGGCGGCTCGACCCCAGCGTACGGCGTGCTGAGCGCCATCGTGCGTTCGGAAAACGACCCGTCCACGGTGTGTTCCGAACTTGCCCCGAAGCGAATCCACTCGTCACCAAAGCCGGTCGCGATGCCACTCGTGATCATCCCTTCCAGCACGTTTCCCGTGGCTTCGTAGCTCACCCGGTGCAGCAGCTCGCCGCGCGCGCGCACCTGCTGCAGCGCGAAGAGATCGCCGCCCTCGTGGTGGACGCCGGTGAGCCCGTACCGCACGAATTGCTTCGAGATGAAGGCAAGACCGTCGCGGTCGCGCTGCTGCCGCTGTTCGGCAGTGAAGGTCGGCCGGGTGCCGGCCCGGTTGAGCGCGCCGGTCGCGCGGTCGGTGACCCGGCCGTTGATCTCGCCGTCGGCATCGTGGTCGTACGTTCCGCCCGGCGGGTTAGGAGTGGCCCTGGTGATCCCGGCCATCTCGAACGCCTTGCTGTTGTAGAACGACGTATGCCCGCCGCGATGGTGGACCACCACCGCGTGGTCGCGCGACACCTCGTCGAGGTCGTGCACGTTCAGCAGGCGGTTGTCCTTCACCTTGGTGTCGTCGAAGAAGAATCCCTCGACCCACATCCCCGCCGGCGTCGCACGGGCCTTGGCGCGCAGCTTCTCGACGATGCTCGCGATGGTCACGAACTCCACCACGTATGGATTGCCGACGAGGACTTCGAAGAGCAGGACGTTGCCGGTCGCGTGATTGTGGCAATCGATGAAGCCGGGCACGACGGTCATCTGCTTGGCATCGAACCGCTGCGTGCCCTTGGCCGCGAGCGACTTGATCTCCGCACTGCTCCCAACCGCGACGAAGCGGCCGTTCTTCACCGCGAATGCTTCGGCCTTTGGCACACGGGGATCGACGGTGTAGACCTTGGCATTGAACACGACGAGATCGGGATCCTGCGTCGTGACGGCGGGACCCTGCGCGCCGGCGGCGGTCGTCGCGAGCAGCCAATCGGCGCCGACGACGCCGGCAATACCCGCTCCGGTGGCACTGATGAAGCCCCTGCGACTCTGGCGGTGACTGGTCATCGTCCGTCGTGCCTCCGATGTTCGTCGTGCGAGGTGCGGTGTGTCATCTGCATATAGTACGACGCCCTCCGGCTCAGCGCGCGCGAAGTTCGAACGTCGAGCCGACCCCCGGCGCCTGGGGAAGCGCGATCACCGTCGGCGAGCCCGGTGCTGCGGCCCAGAGCGGAATCGCGTTGTGCTCCGCCGTGCCACTCACGAGCACGAGCAGGGTCGGATGATACCGATTGTACAGCGCCCCCACTTCCGCGGCCATGGCCGGCGCGGACTTGTCCACCAGGTATTCGGCCGGCGTGAGTATCGAAATGGGAACGGTCGTGAGCCCGGTGTAGAGCGCGATCATGACCGGCGCGTTGCTCGCCACCACATCGTCCGGCTTGGCGTGGCTGGCCGACCACTGCACGAGCGGCCACAGCACCCCCGTCTGTCCACGCTGCGCCATCGACGAGGAGCCCCTGGCGAGCCCGCGCACGACGTACGCGACGTGTCCGGCGAAGAGCAGGAGGACGGCGAACACCGCGGCACGCGCGGTGCCCGAGTGAAGCTCGCGGAACCTGTCGTTGAGGAAGCCCATCGCCGCCAGCAGGATGAGGCCGGCGAGCGGCCAAACGGCTCCCAGGAACCTGATCGGCGAGTACGGCCAGACCACGACCATTACGCCGTAGAGGAGCACGAACAGCACGAGCGCCGCGGCGCGCCGGTAGGCCGCGACGAGCCCCACCGAGAATGCGGCCACGAACGTCGCCGCAGCCACCACCTTCAACGCCAGCGGCAGCCTCGGCGCGAAGAACGACTCGAACGCGCCCCAGAGCGCCACCACGTTGTGCCCCGTGACCCGCCACAGGAGCGCCGGATCCTGGCGGTATCCTCCGATCATCCACTCGAGGTACGGACCGTACGATCCGCGCAGCTCCGCGGGAAAACCTCGTGAGGCCGACCAGACCCACAGCTGCCAGGGTGCACTCAGCAGCGCGGCGAGCATGAGGAACTGTACGGACTCGCGCCTTCGGCCTCTCAGCCAGAGTGCGGCGACGGCCGCCGGGACGAGCATGCCACCGGCGGTGCGAACGAGCAGCAGGAGCGCGCACAGGACAGCAGCGGTCATCGCGCGTTTCGCGCCGCCGTTCGCGACGGTGTCCTCGACGGCAATGAGCGCCCAGGCGAGCACGGCAAAGAACAGCGGCTCCGACATCAACACATCCGTCAACATGAGCACCGGCGCGATGAGGGCGCAGACGGCGACTGCCAATGCCACCGGCACGACGGAAAGCCCGAGGGCGCGCACGCCGAGTCGTATCGCGCCGTACACGCCGAGCGCGAAGCAGACGGGGTTCACGAACTTCAGGATGGCGACATTCGCCGGAAACTCCGGCGTCACCTTCATGATCGCGGCGAGAACGACCGGAAACGCCGGCGGGTAGTGAATTGCCGGCGGTGACCCCGGCAGAAACGCGTAGTGGTAGCCCTGCCCGTGGATGAGCGCCTTCGCGATCAGCACGTAGATGCCGTCGTCGACGAACACGCCGACGGGATCGGGCGTGAGGTTCCAGACGGCGATCGCGAAGACGAAGAGGGCCGCGAGCGCGGGTACGGCGCGGGGGTGGCTCCAACGTCGAACCGACCGTGCGGGATCGCTCATGCCGCCAAAGATGTCAGCCGGTGCTGCCCTGTCGCCAATCGACTGCGCCGTTCGCCCCATTGCTTGCCTTTCCGGTGCACCCCCCGCACCTTCAGGCCTACATGTCAACCTCATGACATAAGCCCGCAAGTCGCGGGACGCCCGGGTCCCTCTCCCGGAGTCCCCGTGCGGCTGCGCGGGTTCCCCCAACGGTGAGGAGTCTTCGCGATGTTGAGAGGAAAATTGTATTTGGCCGGAATTCTCGCGGTCTCGGTGGGCAGTGCCACGAGCGCGACACCGGCCTTCGGACAGGACACACCGCAGAAGCCCGTCCCGATTTCACCGGTGGAAGTCGTCGCCACGCGCACGCCGGAGGCGCCGCACGACGTTCCCGCTTCGATCGAAGTCATCAGCGGCGCCGATCTGCGCGCCCGCGGCGTCACGACGCTGAAGGACGCGCTTTCGCTCGCCGCCGGTGTCTCCATCGCGCCCGGGGGCGACAATGGCCCGGCGAGCGCCGTGCCCGAGTTCTGGGGCCTCCGTGAGTTCGACGCCTTCCTGCTCGTGGTGGACGGCATTCCGTGGGGCGGCGCGTTCAATCCCGCGATCGCCTCGCTGAGCCTCCGCGACGTCGCGCGTGTCGAGGTTCTTCGTGGCCCGGCGCCCGTCACCTTTGGCGCCACGTCGTTCGTCGGCGTCATCCATGTGGTCCACAACGAGGCGGCCGAACGCACCTCGTATCTCTCGACGACGGGCGCCAATTACGGATCCGGAAGCCTCTCGGCCGATCTCGCGCTCCCGCTCGGAAGCGTGTGGAAATCCCGGTTGAGCGCGGACTACGACCAGATGGGCTTCGCCGACCCGCGCACCTCGTACTCCCGCGGCCATGCACTCTGGCGCGCCGGGAAGATCGAGAAGGATGCGAAGACCTGGTTCACCGTCGACGTCAACGTGCTTCGGCAGGACCCCGCCAGCCCGCAGCCGCGCGACGGGGCGACGCTGTCGAGCCTGGTTCCGCTCGACGCAAACCATAATCCGGATGGCGCCTATCTGAACGAGGACCGCGTCAACGTCGCCGGCGGCTGGGAGCGGCCGGTGTTGAACGGGGCCACGTGGGGCACCACCGCGTCTTTCACGCACTCGTCACAGCGGATCCTCCGCGGGTTCCTCACGACGCTGGCGAGCACGCCCGACAACTCGTCGGGCTTCCGGGAAAACATCGAGGTGAACGACCTGTATGCCGACACGCACATTCTGTGGCCGTCGGTATCGAACTTCCGGTTCATGTCCGGCGCCGACGCGCTGTTCGCGAACGGCAATGCGGAGGGCGCGACCTTCTTCTACACGGCGCCGCTCAACGGAGCGACCGCGCCATTCGCCACCGTGCCGTCGACGTTCGGGCTCGACGCGAAGGACAAGCGCCTCTTCCTCGGCCTGTACGGCTCGTCGGAATGGCGGCCGGATCCGCGTTTCACGCTCAGCGCCGGACTCCGCCTGAACGCGACGTCGGAGTCGCAGGGTGAGGGCACCGTTTCGAACACGAGACTGAGCGGCAGCCTGGGCGCGATGTACGCGCTCTGGGAGCAGGGGCCGGATCACGTGCGCCTGTTCGCGAACGCTCGCGACACGTTCAAGCCGGCCGCGTTCGACTTCAGTCTCGCGGAGAGTGGGGGCATCCTGAACCCGGAGACGTCGCGCAGCTACGAGGCCGGCCTCAAGGTCCGTACGATGGACGGAAGAGTCGATTTCGAGGCGAGCGCGTTCAAGATGGACCTCGAGAACATGGTGACCTCGACCGTCGTCAATAATCTTCCGGCCCTCATGAACACCGGACACACGAGGTTCCAGGGGTTCGAGCTCGCCGTGGACGCGCGGCTTGCGCACGCGGTGTTCGCGCGGGCCAGCTACAGCTCGCACGACGCCAAGTTCGTGGACTTCGTCCAGGCGTTCGACGG
>OCZT010005831.1_pt1 | contig 12231 bp, 12 predicted proteins | sample 1539031 | NCBI WGS metagenome assembly OCZT01 (sample SAMEA3539308, study PRJEB22396) | soil metagenome | biome: tundra; feature: field; material: soil | place: USA | collected 2010-05 | depth 0.15 m
GGGCCGCGCTCGCCGCGGCGGGGGAGGCGGACGGCGACGTCACCGCCCTGGTGGGCCGGGCGCTGCGGCTCCTCGACGTGGGAGCCGCGACGTGACCGACACCCTCGACGTCGGGGGCCGCGACGTGACCGACAGCCGCGTGGTCAGCCCCGGAGAGTTCGACGAGGAGAGGGCCGCCGACTCCGTCCTCCGCCCCCGCCGGCTCGAGGACTTCGTGGGCCAGCCCACCATCCGCGAGCAGGTGCGCATCCTCATCGAGGCGGCCAGCGCCCGCTCCGAGCCGGTCGACCACGTCCTCCTCTACGGCCCCCCCGGGCTGGGCAAGACCACCCTGGCTCAGATCATCGCCACCGAGATGGGGGTCCAGGCCCGGCTCACCAGCGGGCCGGCGTTGGAGCACCAGGGGGTGCTGGCCTCGATCCTCACCGCCCTCGAGGCCCGCGACGTCTTCTTCATCGACGAGATCCACCGCCTCAACCGTGCCGTGGAGGAGGCGCTCTACCCGGCCATGGAGGACCTCGCCTTCGACTTCGTGGCGGGCAAGGGGGCGGGGGCCCAGACGCTCCGATTGAGCCTGAAGCCGTTCACCGTGATCGGGGCGACGACGCGGGCCGGGGCCCTGGGCGGCCCCCTGCGCGACCGGTTCGGGGTGACCTTCCGGCTCGACTACTACGGTGCCGAGGAGCTGACCGCGATCATCGTCCGCTCGGCGCGGCTGCTGGGGGTCGAGATCACCCCGGCGGGGGCGAGCCTGCTGGCCGGGCGCGCCCGCGGGACGCCCCGGGTCGCCAACCGGCTGCTCCGGCGCGCTCGCGACTATGCCCAGGTGCGTGCCGGGGGGAGCATCGACGAGGAGGTTGCCGCGGCCGCCCTCGGCATTCTCGGCATCGACGAGCTGGGCCTCGACGAGATGGACCGGCGGGTGATCGAGACGCTCTGCGGGGCCCTCTCCGGGCACCCGTCGGGGGTCCAGACCATCGCCGTCTCGGTCCAGGAGGAGCCCGAGACGATCGAGGACGTCGTCGAGCCCTACCTGATCCGGCTCGGGCTGGTGGTCCGCACCCCGCGCGGCCGGCTGGCGACCGCAGCCGCCTACCGCCACCTCGGACGCACCCCGCCGCCGGGCGCCCCAGGTGCCGGGGGAGGGGGCCAGGAGGTCCTCTTCGGGGCGTGAGGGGGCCGGAGAGGGCATGAGCCGCACCCCCTTCCGTGAACTCGACACCGAGAGCGGTGACCCGCTCGGCTACACTTCGCGGTCGTGAACTGGCTGCGGGTCACCAAGTGGAAGGTGGCGACGATCTTCGTCGTCCTGATCGTCGCCGTCCTGGTCGACGTCTTCAACCCGAACGTGTTCGGCTACGACATCACCCTGCACAAGGGGCTGGACATCGTGGGCGGCTCGGAGCTGACCATCGCCATCTGCAAGGGGCCGGACAACCCGGTGGACGCCGACCCGCCCTGCCGCTCCGGGCCCCGGAACGGGATCACGATCACCCAGGCCCAGACGGACACCATCCCGGTGCTGCAGAACCGGGTCAATGCCCTCGGTGTCTCGGAGGCCAGCGTCCAGCCGGTCGGCAGCGACCAGATCTCGATCGAGCTGCCCGGGGTCTCGCTGGCCAAGGCTGACAGCATCCTCGGCACCACCGCCCTGATCCACTTCGCCGCCGCGGCGTCCGGGGCCCCGCCAACCGCCGCCGCCAAGAACTCCGACTACTGCATCCAGAACCCGACCAACGGGTTCTGCGTGGACCAGGACGACCTCTTCCAGTCCTCGCAGCTGGACAACGCCCAGTACTACCCGTCCGGGTACCACTGGAAGATCGACAACAACCTGCCGGCGGCGGACATCGTCAGCTCCGCGCTGGGTACCGACTCGAGCGGCAACCCGGCCGTCGACATCACCTTCAACTCAGCCGGTGGCAGTGAGTGGAACAAGGTCACCAGCGCGGCCAACAAGGTCTACAGCGACAACGGCTGCTCCACCGGCACCAGCTGCCCGGCCCCCTCCATGGTCGCCATCTTCCTGGACACCCAGGTGATCAGCGCCCCGGTCGTGGAGGGGGCCTCCAGCACCAGTACCCAGATCACCGGTCTGAGCCTGACCGAGGCCCAGTCCCTGCAGTCGCAGATCAACTCCGGGGCGCTCCCCGCCGAGATCGGCGTGGTCGAGCACGACACGGTGGGGGCCACCCTCGGCGCTCAGACGGTCACCGCCACCCTGCTCGCCGGCGCCGTCGGCCTTCTGGTCGTGATCCTCTTCATGATCGGCTACTACCGCTTCCCGGGCGTCCTGGCGAGCATCGCCCTGATCCTCTACAGCATCATGAACCTGGCCGCCTACAAGCTCCTCGGGGTCACCGTGAGCCTGGCCGGGCTGGCCGGCTTCGTGTTATCGGTCGGCATGGCCGTCGACGCCAACGTTCTGATCTTTGAACGCACGCGCGACGAGCTGCGCCATGGGCGCTCGGTGGGCGCCGCCATCGAGCTGGGCTTCCGGCGTGCCTTCCCGGCCATCCGCGACAGCAACATCTCCACCGAGATCGTCTGCGTCATCCTCGCCTTCTTCGGCTCGGACATCGTCAAGGGCTTCGCCATCACCCTGGGCATCGGCGTCGCCATCAGCTTCTTCAGCGCAGTCCTGATCACCCAGTCGCTGCTGGGTGTGATGCTGCGCTGGAGGGTCGGGAGAAACCCCACCCTCTACACGGAGATCCACCCCGAGTACCAGGAGCAGCACCGGACCGGGCGCTTCGACATCGTCCGCAATCGCAACCTCTTCTTCCTCGCCTCGCTCGCCATCATCATCCCCGGCATCATCGCCATCGTCGGCTGGGGATTCCGGCTGGGCATCGACTTCGCGGGAGGCGACCAGATCCAGGCGGCCTACATGACCCCGGTGACATCGGCGCAGCTGGTGAGCACCGTCAACAAGGCCGTGCCCGGGCTGCAGCCCACGGTCCAGAGCTTCGGCAAGAACACTTCCGGCTATGACGTGTACCTGGTCCAGACCCTCCCCACCGGCGAGGTCCAGACCATCTACAACGCCCTGGACGCCACCTACCACTTCCAGCCGGGGCAGGAGAGCGTCAACACCGTCGGTCAGACCATCGCCAGCAGCGCGGTGGGCCAGGCGATCGCCCTGGTGCTCATCTCGTCGCTGATGATCGCTCTCTACCTGGCCTACCAGTTCGGCAAGCAGCGCCAGGTCAACCGCTGGCGGTTCGCGGCGTGCACCTTCTTCAAGCTCCTCCACGACATCTTCGTGCTCGCCGGGATATGGGCGATCCTGGGTCACTTCAGCTCACTGGGCCAGGTCGACAACTACTTCATCACCGCCGTGCTGACCGGTATAGCGTTCTCCATCCACGACACCATCGTGGTGTTCGACAGGATCCGGGAGAACCTCCGGGTCGGGCCGCGCTTCACCTTCGACCAGATCGTCAACCTCTCGACGGTGCAGACCATGGCCCGCTCGCTCAACACCTCGTTGACGGTCGTCTTCGTGCTGCTCGCTCTGGTGCTCTTCGGCGGGGCGTCGATCCAGGGCTTCGTGCTGGCCCTCCTGATCGGCATCGTGACCGGCACCTACAGCTCGATCTTCAACGCCTCGACCCTCCTGGTCGCCTGGAACAAGGCGCGCCCGGAGAAGACCGCCGGCCGTCCCCAGCGCGGCGTCGTCGCGCGACCGGCACGCGCCAGCTGACGAGCGTCGCCCCCGCCCCCGGCACACTCGCGGGGCGGGCCCACCCGATACGATCGTCCCACCCGTGTCGATGAGCCGTCCCGACGTCGCCGCCCTCGCCGACCTGCTCCGCCCCGCCCTCCAGCAGTCCGGGGTCCTGCTGGTCGAGGTGCAATGGAAGGGGAGCGGACCGGGGAGCCTGCTCCGGCTGGTGATCGACCGCCCTGGAGGGGTCGGCCTCGACGACTGCGAGCGGGCGTCGCTCACCGCCAGCGCCATCCTCGATGCCTACGACCCGATCGAGACCCGCTACTCGCTGGAGGTCTCCTCCCCGGGGGCGGAGCGACCGATTCGGACTGATGAGGAGTGGCGGGCCGCCCTCGGCCGCCACGTGCACCTCAGCGTCCGGAGCGGCGATGCCGAGCGCGTGGTGGAGGGCCGGCTGATCGCGGCCGGCGGGCCGACGGTGGAGGTCGAGGCGCGCACCGGGCGGGGCCGTCCCCAGCCGCTGACCATCGCGATGGCGGACATCCTCTCGGCGCGCACCGCGGTGGACATCTGATGCCCGGGCGTGGCCGCCCGCCCGCCAACCGCCCCGGTGACGGCGACATCCTGGAGGCGGTCGCCGAGCTCGCCGCCAACGCGGGCATCAGCGAGGACGAGCTGACCGAGATCGTCGGGCGGGCGATCGTGGAGACCTACCGGCGCCTGGTCGTCGACGATCCCGGCCTCACCGCCCAGGTCGACTTCCGGAGCGGCGTCCACGACGTGCTCCGTCCCGACCCCGCGGGCGGAGAGACGGTGATGGCACCGCTCACCGGCGACGCCGCCCGCCAGGCGGCCCAGGCCGTCCGCAGCGCGGTCCTCGACCGGCTCCGCAACGCCGGGGCGGATCGGGTGATCAGCGAGGCCACGACCCACCGCGGTGAGCTGATCGATGCCATTGTGGAGAGCCCCGCGGGCGGCAGCTGGTACCTCCGCGCCGGGGAGACGACGGTGGTCCTGCCTCTCGAGGAGCAGGCGATGGGGGAGGAGCTCGCTCCGCGCCAGCACCTCAAGGTGGTCATCCTCGAGGGCCGGCGGCGCGCCCGCGACGCGGTGGTGGTGGCGTCCCGGTCCCATCCCCAGCTGGTCCGGCTCCTCCTCGAGCAGGAGGTGCCCGAGCTGGGGCGGGGACAGATCATCATCCGCGCCATCGCTCGCGAGGCCGGCCGCCGCACCAAGGTGGCGGTGGAGGCGATCGATCCCGACATCGACCCTCAGGGCGCCTGCATCGGGCCCCACGGCATGCGGCACCGCGCCATCACGTCTCAGCTCGGCGCCGAGCAGCTGCAGATCGTCCGCTTCGACCCCGATCCCGCCCACTACGTGGCCAACGCGTTGATCCCGGCGCCTGTGGTGGGCGTCGAGCTGGACCCGCAGACCCGGACCGCCCACGTGACCGTCGACCCCACCAAGCTCTCCCTCGCCATCGGCCGGGGAGGGGAGAACGCCCGTCTCGCCGCTCGCCTCACGGGGTGGCGCATCGACATCACGGCCACGGAGCCCGCCGCGGAGGCGACCGCGGAGGAGCCATCGTGAGCCCGCCGGAGAGTGCAGACGAGGCGAACGAAGCAGATCGGGCCCCAATGCGCACCTGTGTGGGGTGCCGGCGCCGGCGGCCGCGCCCCGAACTGGTCCGTCTGGTCGCGGGGGCATCGGGAGCGGTTATCCTGGACATCCCCGCCCGTGCGCCCGGCCGCGGCGCCTATCTCTGCCGGGATTCGGGCATGGCCTGCCTGCGGGTCGCCCAGCGGCGCCGCAGCCTGAGCCGATCCCTGCGGGTGGGGGAGAATGTCATCGACCCCGAGACACTGGGGCATCAGCTCAGCGAGCTCGCCGAGGAGGAATCACCGTCGCCACCATGAAGAAGATCCGACTGCCGGCCAGTCTCACGGTCAGGGAGCTGGCCGACCGGCTCGGTGTGCCCGGTGCCCAGCTCATCACCTACCTGATGCAGAACGGGGTGATGGCGGCCCTCAACCAGTCGGTCGACTTCGACACGGCCGCGCTGGCCGCCGACAACTTCGGCTTCGAGGCGGAGTCGGAGGAGGCCCTCGCCAAGGAGGCTGCGACTCCCTCCGCCGGCAGCCCGCTGCGGCCGCGCCACCCCCTCCTCGACCTCTCGGGCGAGGACCCGGCCACGCTGGTGCCCCGCCCTCCGGTGGTCGCCGTCCTCGGGCACGTCGACCACGGCAAGACCTCGATCCTCGACAAGATCCGGACCACCAGCGTGGCCGCGGGCGAGGCGGGAGGCATCACCCAGCGGATCGGCGCCTACCAGGTGGAGCGCCAGGGCCGGCTGATCACCTTCATCGACACCCCGGGCCACGAGGCCTTCAGCGCCATGCGGGCCCGCGGGGCGGACGTCACCGACATCGCCATCCTGGTGGTTGCCGCCGACGACGGCGTCATGCCCCAGACCGAGGAGGCGATCCACCACATCCGGAGCGCCGGGGTGCCGCTGGTCGTGGCCCTCAACAAGTCCGACAAGGACGGGGCCAACCCCGACCGCGTCCTCCAGCAGCTCGCGGAGCACCAGGTCCTGCCCGAGAGCTACGGCGGCGACGTGCCCACGGTGGCGACCAGCGCCGTCACCGGCCAGGGCATCGAGGACCTCCTCGACACCATCCTGCTGGTGAGCGACGTGGTGAGCCCTCCCCGGGCAAACCCCGACCGGCTCGCGGTGGGGACTGTCATCGACTCCGAGTTGGAGCGGGGGAGGGGCCCGGTGGCCACTGTCCTGGTCCAGAACGGCACCCTCCGGATCGGCGACAACGTGGTCGTCGGCCGCGTCTATGGCAAGGTCAGGGCGCTCACCGACGATGCTGGCCGCCGGGTCAAGGAGGCGGGACCCAGCAAGCCGGTCCAGATCACCGGCCTCACCGACGTCGCCACCGCCGGCGATGTCCTCCAGGTGATGGAGACCGAGAAGGCGGCGCGGGCCCTGGCCGAGCAGCGCACCAATGAGCAGCGGGCGAGGGTCGCCCAGCCCGTCCGGCGGATCACCCTCTCCGACTTCGCCGCCGTGCAGGGCGAGACCAAGACCATGACTCTCGTCCTCAAGGCCGAGGCCAACGGTTCGCTGGAGGCCCTCCGCAGCCAGATCACCAAGCTCGAGGACCCCAACGTCACCATCAAGATCGTCGGCGAGGGGGTCGGCGCGGTGGGGGAGGCGGACGTCAACCTCGCCGCGGTCTCCCAGGCCATCGTCATCGGCTTCAACGTGCATCCCGACGACCGCGCCAAGGCCGCCGCCGAGGAGCTGGGCGTCGACGTCCGCTTCTACGACGTCGTCTACCAGGTCACCGACGACATCCTGAAGTCGATCCGGGGGATGTACGAGCCGTCCTTCATCGAGGTCTACCAGGGCCGTGCCGAGGTTCGCAAGGTCTTCAGCGTCGACGGTCGCCCGGCGATCGCCGGCTGCCAGGTGGTGGACGGCAAGATCACCCGCGCCGCCACCTGCACCGTGCGCCGCGACGGCCGCGAGGTCGGCCGGGGCAAGATCGACGCCCTCAAACGGTTCAGGGACGACGTTCGCGAGGTTGCCCGCGGCTACGAGTGCGGCATCACCCTCGACGGCTTCGCTGACTTCGCAGAGGGCGACGTCCTCGAGGCACACGTCACCGAGCAGCAGAACATCTGACCGTGCCGGCGCAGATGCCTCACGCCAAGAGCAGAGGTCGCCCCGGCGATCCCGGTGCGTCCCGATTCCAGCCTGTGCTCAGCCCGTCCTCCCGGCCGCCGCGCCCCGAGCGGATCGCCGAGCAGCTCCGCCAGGAGCTCTCCACATTGATGCTCACCGAGATGAAGGACCCGCGGGTCCACCTCGCGTCGGTCTCCCGGGTGAGCATCGCTCCCGACCTGCGCACCGCCACGGTGATGATCTCGGCGGTCGGGGATGATCCCGAGCGCCGGGCCGTGGTGGACGCCATGCGCCACGCCGAGGGTTACCTCCGCGCCCAGCTCGGCCACCGGTTGGAGAACCTGAAGAGCGCGCCGCACCTCCAGTTCCAGCTCGACGAGTCGATCGCCTACTCGGTGCGGATGAGCAGCATGCTGCGGGAGCTCGATCCCGGCCCCACCCCTGACGCCGTCGCCGGCGAGGAGCCGTCGTGACCGTGGCCGAGCGTCGCTTTCGAGAGGTCGCCGACGCCGCGAGCGACATCCAGCGCCTGATCGGCGAGGCGCGCGAGATCGGGTGCCTCGCCCACAAGGACGCCGACGCCGACAGCCTGGGCTCGGCCCTCGCCTTCGCGGAGGCGCTACACGAGATGGGCAAGAGGGTGCACACCGTGGTGCCCAGCCCGCTCCCCCGGGCCCTCACCTACCTCCCCGGGTACGACACCATCGTCGACCAGCCGCCCCCGCTCGACCTCCTCTTCACCTTCGATTGCGCCACCGTCCACCGCTTCGGCGACAGGGCCGGCCTGGTCGCGAGCGTCCCCCACGTGATCAACGTCGACCATCACGCGAGCAACGACGGATTCGGGGAGATCAACGTCGTCGACACCGCGGCGAGCGCCACCGGCCAGGTCGTCTACCGCCTCCTCCAGGCGATGGGCTGTCCGATCTCACCGGAGACGGCCACCAATCTCTACGCCGCGCTCCTCACCGACACCGGCGGCTTCCGCCACGAGAACACCACCGAGATGGCCCTCCGGCTCGGCGCCGACCTCGTGGGCCTGGGCGCGAACGCCGGCTGGATCGCGCTCAAGAGCTACAAGTCGCGCACCGTCGCCCAGCTCCGCCTCGAGGGCATGGCCGTCGCGCAGTGCCAGACCGAGAGCGGGGGCCGCCTGATCTGGTCCGAGATCACCACGGCGATGCTGGAGGAGACCGGGACCACCCTGCAGGAGGCGGAGGGGGTGATCGACCAGCTCCAGACGGTGGAGCCGATGAAGGTCGCCGTCCTCTTCAAGGAGGCCTCCCCCCAGCTGACCAAGATCTCGGTCCGCAGCCGCGATGAGATCGACGCCACCCAGGTGTGCATCCCCTTCGGCGGCGGGGGCCACCGCCGCGCCGCCGGCGCGGAGCTGCCCGAGCCCCTGGAGACGGCCCGTGAGCGGGTCCTCGACGTCGCCCGGGCCCTGCTGGGCCCATCCAGTTAGCCGTGGAAGCCTCCCCCGCGGCCCCACCCCGCCGGGGCGCGATGAGCGCCGTCCTGGCCCTCAACAAGCAGATGGGCCAGACCTCCTTCGACTGCATCCGCCAGGTGCGCCGGATCTACGGTGAGCGGCGGGTCGGCCACGCGGGGACCCTCGACCCCATGGCGCAGGGGCTGCTCCCCGTCTGCCTGGGAGGCGCCACCCGGCTCATCGACCACTTCCACCGCCAGACCAAGACCTACCGCTGCACCGTCCGGCTCGGTGAGCGTTCCGAGACACTCGACACCGAGGGCACCGTCACCCCGGGCGGCGACGCCGGGGGGTTGGATGCCGACCAGGTGCGAGCCGCGCTCCGCCAGTTCGTCGGCGAGATCTCCCAGATCCCGCCGATGCACTCGGCGGTCCGCCACGAGGGCGAGCACCTCTACGACCTGGCCCGGCGCGGGGAGCAGGTCGAGCGCCAGCCCCGCACCGCCCTGATCGTGAGTGCCGAGCTGACCGACTTCCGACCCGGCGGCGTGGCCGAGGCCGACCTCGAGGTCGAGTGCGGGAAGGGCACCTTCATGCGGGTCCTCGCCAGCGACCTCGGCGACACGCTCGGAGTCGGGGGCCTGCTGAGCTGGCTGGAGCGCACCCGGTACGGATCGCTGGAGATCGCCGACGCGCACACCATCGAGGAGCTGAGGGCCCTCGACGACCCCACCACCGCGCTCCTCCCTCCCTGGGTCGCGGTCAGCTTCCTGCCCCAGGTCTTCCTCGGACCGCCGGCGGTGGCCCTGGTGCGCAACGGGCAGGCCGTCTTCCTGCCCCGCGTGGGCGCCGGCCTTCCCCAGGGGGAGACCCGGGCCCATTCCCCCTCCGGCGACCTGGTCGCCGTCGGCGAGGTCACCGGCTTCCGCTTCCGGCCCACCAAGGTCATGGCCGGCTGACCGGGAGCTGAGATGCCGGGGATGAACCGTTGTCGATGACCCTGGAGCACTCCCTCGGCCCGGTGCGCGGACCGTCGCCGCCTCCCGCGGCCTGCACCATCGGGGTCTTCGACGGCATCCACCGCGGCCACCAGCAACTGCTGGCGCGCACCGTGGCAGCAGCCCGCGAGGCCGGCGGCATCGCCGTCGCGGTCACCTTCGAGCCCCATCCCGGCGCCGTCCTCGATCCTGGCAACGTCCCGCCCGAGCTGACCACCCTCGACGAGAAGCGCGAGCGGCTCATCGCCGCCGGCATCGACCGGGTGGTGGTGGTCAACTTCACCCGCGAGGTGAGCCAGTGGAGCGCCGAGCGCTTCTGCGAGCGGCTGCTCGCCCGCTTCGACCTCCGCCACCTCGTGGTCGGGGCCGGCTTTGCCCTCGGGCGCGCCCGCCGCGGAGACATCGCCTTCCTCCGCGGCTTTGGGTCCGCGCACGGTTTCACGGTCGAGACCGTCGACCCGGTTACCGAGGACGGGGAGACGATCTCCTCCACCCGGATCCGGTCGGCACTCGTCTCCGGCGACGTCGAGACTGCAGCGCGCCTTCTCGGCCACCCGTACTTCCTGGACGGCACCGTGGAGCACGGGGACCGGGTGGGGTGGAGGCTGGGCTTTCCCACCGCCAACGTGGGCGTCGAGCCGGGCAAGTGCCTCCCCGAGATGGGCATCTACAGCACCTGGATCCGCGCCCGGGGGGACTGGCTGCCGGCCGCCTCGAGCATCGGCTACCGGCCCACCTTCGGTGGGGACCGCCTCACCGTCGAGGCCCATTTGCTGGACTTCGAGGGCGACCTCTACGGGGAGCGGGTGCGGCTGGCGTTTATCCACCGGCTGCGGGAGGAGCGCTGGTACCCCGACGAGGCTGCGCTCATCGCCCAAATGCGGCTCGACGTTGCTGAGACCCGACAGGGGCTGGAGAAGGCGGAGCCCCCGGCGGAGCTGTAGGTCCAGCACGGCGTCTCCATCCCGCATCTGACGTATACCCCTGGTGGCGCATGACGAGCGAGAGCGGGCGGCACGCCAGGCGCACCTCCAGCAGGCCGAGGCGGACTTCGACCCGCTTCCCTTCGACCGGGCGGCGGCGCACAGCTTCGGCCAGGTTGCGGCCTCGCTACGCGCCGATCCGGCCGCACCACCGCGGCGCGCGCCTACGAAGCCCTGATCGCCGCCACGGCGATGGCCAACGGGCTACCCAAATAGACCGTGGCCAGCCGGGAGGTACTGTCGGGGCGAATGACGCACTAGGCGATTCGCCGAGCTTTTGCGCGTCAGCCGCCAGCGTGCATACCGGATCGGCCAGCGCATCGCGGCAGCTGCGGGCTGAGAACTCGCAGCCTAGTCAAGCGGCGGCGGCCCCGCGCATCGGGCACCCCCCGTGGTCCCCGAGGTGTGCGGCGTCCACTGCCGAACGTCTCACCAACTCATGGTGCTCTCAGCGTCCGGGTACCAGCCCGGGGGCAAAGTCTGGCCCACCACGTTCGCGCCCCTTTCGCTTGCGGTCAAATCTCGGTTGAGCTGGTCGCGGGTGCCACCTTCTTGCCTCCTAACCTCACTTGGAGGGCTCAGGCTGGCCCGCGCGGTAGCAGACCCGTGCTACGCCGTTGAGGGGAAGAGCTGGTTGACCAAAGTCTCGATCTGGCTCAGCGTGGTGGGCAGCCCGGTGCAGAAGACCCCGACCACGCTTGAACCCTTGACGCCCACCACCCCCTCGACGGGTTCAGTGCCGACGGCGTACGAGTAGGATCAGGCCTCGTCGCCTACGCCGGAGATGGGCGAGAAGCTGACCGTGACGCTAGGCGGGGCCTGCGAGGTCACCTGCTGCTCGGCAGTGTTGACGTAGCTCGTGGGCACGTTGGCGGCGAGAACGACTAGGATCATCGCGACGCCAGAGCCGTAGTTGATGGAGCACCCGAGCCCGCTCGAGCCGACGGGGATCCCACTCGGCGTCTCCGTCGTGAGGGCACCTGGCCATGTCGCCCCGAGCACAGCGGTGACCGTGCTCACCGACGGGCACGAGAGATTGCCCGCGGACCCGGCGGTGAGCGTCGGAGTGGACACCGGGGTGGGGGTCGCCGCCGAGGACTCGGCCGAGGTGTGGGCTCGGGCGGACGAAGCGCTCGGCCGCGCCAAGCGCGAAGGACGCAACCGGGTGGCCGGGTCGATCACCGGCCGCCCGGCCGCCGCCCCCGGGCGAGGATGAACAACCCTGCTCAGCCGGACCCTGGCTTCACAGCAGATCCACCCCGTCTACCAGCCGGTCGTCACCCTCTCGGAGGCGCACATCGTCGCCTACGAGGGGTTGGCGCGGCCCATCAACCTGGATGGGGCTGACAGCGTCGAGGAGTTCTTCGCCACGGCGCAGCGGCTGGGAGTGACCAACGAGCTGGACTGGATCTGCAGGCGCGCCGTGGTCCGCGGTGCCGAGGGCA
>OCZT010005833.1_pt1 | contig 12231 bp, 11 predicted proteins | sample 1539031 | NCBI WGS metagenome assembly OCZT01 (sample SAMEA3539308, study PRJEB22396) | soil metagenome | biome: tundra; feature: field; material: soil | place: USA | collected 2010-05 | depth 0.15 m
CGCTGCGCGACGGAGTAGGCCATCAAGCCGTATATGCCGATGGCGGCGAGCAGCAGCGCCACCGCGCCGAAAATGGTAAGTAGCAGCATATTGAAGCTCTGCCGCGCAGTGGACCGCCCCATCACCTCATCCATGGTGCGAATATGCGCCACCGGAAAGCCTCCGCTCGCAATGCGCAACTGCTCGGTGATGGCGGCAACCAACTGGTGCGGGTCGGCGTGGGTTCGCACCAGCCAAAAGAGCGGCTGGATATTGGAGTAGGCCGCGGCATACCCGTCCGGGACCTGCGCGATCGGAACCATCATCATGGGGTCGGCAGGCTGGCCGAGGCCGCTGTTGTGGGAGTCGGCGACGATGCCGATGATCTGGCGCTCAGGTTCTCCCGCCAGTTCCGGCCCGATACCCTGCCCGCACAGGATGTGTTGCCCAACGGGGTCTTCATTTGGCCAGAGTTGCCTGGCCAGGGCCTCATTGACAAGAGCCACACCGGGCGCACCGGCCTTGTCGTTTTCAGTAAAGTCGCGTCCACGCAGGATGGGAATCTTGAACAGGCTCAGGTAACCCGGCGAGACGCTCATCCATTTGCTCCCGCAGCAGTCTTTCTTCACCGGACGCCCAATGATCTGGAACGGCATGGCATCTTCGACATCGATAGGCAGCCAGTAAGCGGCGGCTGCCAGCTCCACTCCGGGGATGGCATTCAGCCGGTCGCGGCCATCCCGCGAGAGCTGAGACACGCCGGCTGTCTTCTGGTAGCGTTCGCCGTTAAGCGACATCTCCATGGTCAGAACATTATTGGAATCGAAGCCGGGACCGACACCGTGCAGGGCGATGAAAGTGCGGATCAGCAGCGCCGATCCAATCAGCAGCACCAGCGCCAGCGAGACCTCGCTGATCACCAGCAATGAGCGGGCCTTGCCCTGGCGGAACCCCGTGCCGGATCGGCTGCTGCCCTCTTTCAGCGCGGAGTTCAAGTCAGCGCGGGAGGCGCTGAGGGCAGGAAAGATCCCGAAGAGAATGCCGGTAAGCAGCGAGACGGCGAGTGTAAAGCCGAGCACCCGCAAATCGATGCCGATGGCAGATCCGTGTTCGCCAATGCGGGGAAGACCGGCAGGGCTCACAGCCAATAGCGCGCGCACTCCCAGGAAGCCAAGAACCAGCCCAAGAACGCCGCCGGCGACCGAGAGAAGAACGCTTTCAGTCAGCAGCTGGCGCACGATGCGCCCGCGTCCGGCTCCGAGGGCCGACCGAATGGCAAACTCGCGCTTGCGTCCCGTGGCGCGTACCAGCAGCAGATTGGCCACGTTGGCACAGGCGATCAGCAGCACCAGGCCCACTGCCCCCAACATCACCAGGAGCGATTCACGTGCGTCGCCAACGATGCTGTCCTGAAGCGGCCCAACGGCAAACTGCTGATTCGGATCTGTTGTTTTGGGAAATTCGCGGTGGTACTCCGGAGCCGCCGCCATGAGTTGGGCGTTGGCCTGTGCCACCGTCACGCCGGGCTTGAGCATTCCGGCTACCTGAAAGAAGTGGTTCATGTCGTCGCTGACCGGCGCAAATTGAAACGGTAGCCAGAGGTCCGCCTGGGGGTCGGCGACAAACTCTTTTCCAATCACTCCGACGATGGTGTACGGCTCATTACCCAGCGAGAGAGATTTCCCTACGATGGCCGGATCCCCGCCGAACTTGCGCTGCCACAGGCCGTAGCTTAGTACCACCGCCTTGCCGCCGTGGGGCGAGTCCTCCTGCGGCGTGAAGGTCCGTCCCAGCGCCACCGGCGCGCCATACACGCGGAAGTAGCCCTCCGTAACGTGAATCCCGTGGAACTGCTCCGGGTGGTCGCCGGTGAAGTTGAAGCCCGGGCCGGCGTTGTCGTACCCCGCCACCTCTTTGAATACGCTTGTCTGCTTCTGATAGAAGTGAAACTCGGGAATGCAGGCAAGGTTGCTGGCAATGATGGTAGACGGGGCTAGAAACTCCACCATGCGATCGGCTTCGGGATAGCTCAGCGGCTTCAGCAGGACCGCATTGACGACGGAAAAGATGGCGGTGTTGGCGCCGATGCCCAGGGCCAGCGTGGCCACTGCGGCAATGGTGAACCCGGGACTAAGCCACAACTGGCGCAGGCCGAAGCGTACATCCTGCCAAAGAAGCTCCAGACCCACCCCGGCGCGACCATCGCGCACCGCTTGCTTTACCTGCTCCATGCCTTCAGCCTCCACCAGCGCTGTGCGCCGGGCCTCAGTCGCGGACATGCCCGCCGCAATCCCTTCGTCCGTCAACATATCCACGTATGCGCGAATCTCATCGTCAAGCTGACGCTCAACCTGCGGCTTCTGGAAGAGATTTCGCAGGATGCTTTTCACCCGGGACCTGGCTTTCATCGTTCGCCCCTATGTTGCTTTCAAAGCATTCGTCATCGCCAGGGCCACCCGCGTCCATTGCTCCGTTTCCACTTCAAGCCGGCCTTTTCCGCTTCTTGTGAGTTGGTAGAATTTCGCGCGGCGGTTATTTTCAGACTCGCCCCAGAACGAACTCAGCCAGCCAGCCTCCTCCATGCGGTGAAGGGCTGGAAACAACGACCCGGGCTTGACCAGAAATGTCCCTTTTGTGATTTGCTCAATGCGGCGCGAGATGCCCAAACCGTGCAGCTCCCCGGGGCCAAGCGCCTTCAGGATTAGAAGATCGAGCGTACCCTGCAACAGGTTCGTCTGTTTGGAACTCATGGACGCGATCCTATCGAATGACTATATGAGTATCCGTCCCTTCCTGCAGAACGTCAATAGGAGACTCAACAAAATGCGATCCGCATAAGACGCCTCCGGTGCGGCGAAGCTCGACGGTTTCGAGACCGGTCTGCTTTGCCCGCCTCATGCTTGCGGCTTCAGTTATTGACTGCAATTCAACCCACTCCCCCACCCCAGTTTTCCGCAGGCAGAGCAGGGCCCCCCGGATTGGCGCCCTGAAACGCCGATCCGTTCGGAAATCAGGGCCAGCCCGAGCAGCCGCAAGCCACGACACTGGCCGACTTGGCATTAGTAATCGGCCGTCGGACAACGACTTGGCAATGTACTCCTCGGCAAGTTGTACAAGGATAGGGACGACGCCCTCACCCCATTTTGACTCGAAAAGAGCACAACTCTTCATTATGATTGGAGTTATGGGCTGGACTTCGCCAGAGGCGCGGGAACTTTTCAACTTGGTAGCTACGCATCAGGCCCAAGAGCGCCAGAGGAAGAGACAGCAGGTTTCCGCTGCCCTGAAGATGCTCCCCACCACTGAAGAGACCCTGGCTCAACTCTGCTCGCTCTCTCCCGAGGACGCCCAGAGAGCGATGCGCACCCATCCGGCTTACGAAACGCAACGCAACGTCGAATCCATCGAGACGATGCTTCAGGTCTTCCATCGCGCAATGGCTGACTTGAAGACCGCAGTCGATGAATTTCCATTTCTCGGTCCACCGGACGCGAGATTCGAGCGCGAAGCCCTCGAAACGGAAGTCTCCATCCGCGTGAACAAAGAGTTGCTTGCCGCGATCAGCGCTTCTCAAGCCTTGGTTGATTTCAGTCGCAAGGTCAGGGATCTCGTTCCGCCTGGTATCTTTGATCGGAAGCGCCTGGAGGTATTCGATGCGAGCGAACACGCACTCATAAAGGACCTGCGGAATCTCCTTGTGCACAGACAACACACCGCGGCAAACTGGCAGTCGGTCTACTCGCAGGACGGACGCACTACCCACTTCAAAATCGATGCCGAGGATCTCCTCGCGGAAGCTGAACTCAGTGGTGCCGCCAAGAAGAGCCTTGCCATCCACGGCGCAAGAGTCGATGTCAGCGAACTTCTTTCAACCTACGCTGAACGCATCGATAAGTTCTATGGCTGGCTGCTGCCGGAGATTGAGCGCAATCTTCCCAAGTCCGTTGAGGATTTTCGTCGCTGTCAGAAGGCCGTCCAGCTTGATCACGGACGCCAGAGCTATAAACTGCTACTCGGCCTTTGGCAACAGATCAGCGTAGACCCCTATGCTCATTTGCCAAAACATCTCACCTCCGAGCAACTCACCACCGCTTTGGGCTTGCCGCATCGGTCTCCCGCTCAAGTGGACTACATCATCTCGTGTGTCGATAGAAACGGCGTATGTGACGAAGAATTGCGGCATCTGACGTACGAGCTCTTCAAAGTCGATGAATCGCTTTCGAGCACGTGAGCGCAACCCGGCCACACAGTATCACCATGTCGAGCCGACCGCTCATTGCCGGAATCAAGGCAAACCGACTGCGTGTACGCTGGGATGCACCTGCCCGGGTCCACGACTGCCGACCTACTCAACTACAATTCCGAGGGAACACAGCCGAAATGTCCTGTCCCCACACACGCACGGAATGTCTCAACGATATTTTCCAGGCGTGCATGATGCATGACGTCCTGCACCTCGCGATAGCTGTCCGCAACACATATCGCGGATCGGATGATTTTGCCAAAGTTGAGAGTTTCCTTGAGACGCTTTATGTGAGTGGTATCATGTGTTCCTAAATCTAACTCCGCCCTACCCACACTCTTTGACTGATCGTTCTTTCTTCCTTTTCCGGAGGGAGCAGGGGCCTTCAGGCCCCTGAATATAGCGGCTCAATGGAGGGCCTTTAGGCTCGGGCCCCATTCCCCGCAGCCTGTTCAGCCATGGAAATGCAGGGGCATTGGATCCGACTGGCCAAGGACAGCGGAGCTGAACGGATGTGCTTGCGGCGTCGAAGCAAGTCCCCGGCGAACGGGGTTCTCCTCGATATACCGAATACAGTTCTGGAATTTCTCTTGGTTCATGATCTGGCTCTCGTTGAAACTGCGTGCCCACACATCCAGCTTGCTCTTCAGGCGAAAGGAGAAGCCTCCCTTGATGAACTGCATGGCCTTCTCGAGCGAAACATCCGGAGCGGGTGTAATGAGAGCGTGGAAATGGTCAGGCATGATGACAAATGCGTGCAAAAGGAATCTTCCCTGGCTGCGATATTCGAAGATGGTTCGCTGAAGGAGTTCAGCCGTGGCTGTGACCTGAAACAGGCTGCGGCGTTGGGCCGTCACAGCGGTAACGAAATACGTTCGAGTTTCCTGTGGCGCGAGCCGCACCTCGCCAGCATAAACGAAAGGCCCATGGCTAAAGCCATTATTGTCTGAGCCAAGCTTTCAGGGGCCTGAAGGCCCATGCTCCCTCCGCAATGTCGGAAAATTCACGACGAAAATTGATCAGGTGGCACTTGCGTTCACTGCGCCGAGCAACCCACCGCCGCCCCAGACCTCACAAGCCGGAAGCCAGAAATTTATGCCCGCCAGTTTGCAGATAATTACCCTGGCTTGGCGCACAATGGTTCCAGAGTGTCTTTCACAACCTGCGCAGGGCGAAGCGAAATTGCCGGGGCAGGGGCACAGGAGCAGAGGCTAAGGGCTAGCAGCTAGCAGCTAAAGGCCCCAGAAACGCCCGTAACCCCTTTGCTGTCTAATCTCTGCAAAGAACTCCAGTAGGATCTATTCTTTACAGTCGCGCCCTCCCTGTATCTCGTTGAAAACAAGTACCTTCCGTGCAGAGACGGGGTGGGGGAGGGGGAGTGCCTAAATGTGCAACAAATGCTGCCACGTCCTACCCGGCGGCGCCAGACGCCACGCGTCGGCACTCTGCCCAGGCACTGGATCGGGCGCACCGGAGGCCGATGGGCCGTGAAGCAGCAAAATGGCAAGCACCGACAGCAACAAACCTGCCGCTTCCAATTAAGGTCTTGAGGGACGTGATTCCTTTTCAGGGCGAATCTTCCCGATTCACGATGTTGCGCGCTACGATACACGGAGAGGATCTTGCCCGATGGTGCGAACCGGTTCAACCATGCAGCTCACCCGGGCTGCCGACTACGCCGTACGCGTGATGGTTCACCTGGCCTCCCTGCCCCCCAAAGAGCGCGCGTTGCTGCCTGCGCTCGCCCGGGCAACGGGGGCGCCCAGCAGCTTCCTTTCCAAGGTTCTGCAAGCGCTGGGGCGCGCCGGGATGATCGACTCACGCCGCGGGCAGTCGGGCGGTTTTGAGATTCTTGACCGGGGTCGCCAGGCGTCGATGCGAGAGGTGATCGAAGCCATCGACGGACCGATCTATATAAACCTTTGCCTCATCTCCGGAGCTTCCTGCGAGCGCAAATCGTACTGTCCCGCACACCCCTTCTGGAGCAAAGCGCAGGAGGCAATGCTTGGCGTATTAAACGGGGCTATCGTCGCCGACCTGGCAGCCGAGGCATCTGCTCAGTCTCCGCGAAGCGTGACACTCGTTTCGCATCTTGCGGTTCAGCGCGCGCCCGGCAAAGCAAAGCCCGCCGCGCGCACCAATTCGGGAACCTAGTGGTGTCCGTCACACAGAAGGTCGTTTATATGCTTTGAAAGGGCACGACTTCAGTCGTGCCGTAAACGGCCGGTAATGAGTGGGGCTTTAGCCCCTGAGGGATGGTCTCCGGCGAATGCGGGTCAATTTGGAGCCATCTGCAAATGACTTCATTTCCGTCGGACACCACTAGCAGAAAACACGTTCAGTCTATAGGCAGCACCCACCTCGATTGCGCATCAAGCGCCCGCACAGTGCAACATCCCTACGGCTGGACGACAGCCGGGCCAAGCGAGAATACATGCGGCTTCGGGGCGGCTTCCTCATAGATTGCGTCCTCAAGGAAGTTTTCAAACCCATCCATCGCATCCGGCTTGCCTTGCTGGTCGCCTGCATCGAGCTTCTTGATTTGCATCTGCATGTGAATGTGGTGTGCCTGATCGCGGTCACTTACCATCCAACCTACCCGTTGCGACTGTTGCCACATCGGGGTCGGATAATCGGCCAGGTTGATCCCCTTCTGTAACTCCTCCGCGGAAAACGTGCCAATCGGCTTGTCGTCAATGGCCAACTGGTATTGGCCGGCATCAAGCCCCGTCACCCGCAGCGGCTCTTGGTTCAACTGTTGCTGAATGTCGGTAAGGTCTAGGAGCAACGCCTCGATCTCGTTCTTCCGGGTGAATGCAAGCGGCAGCGACTTCTCTGTCTCGGTCCAGCGCAGCACATCCTTGTCGCGCGCAACCTGATCCACGGTTGCGTTTTGCGCATCCGCCATCTTTCCAGACTGCGCGTCAATTGTGACAGACGAAACCAGGGCCGGCGCATTCCAACCCTTTAGCAGCGTCTCCGCCATCACCCAATGCGCGATCACCTCCGGATGCACGCGGTCGGGAAGAATTAGCTTGCCGACGATTGGATCCAGCGCCTGGGCCTTGCCAAGAACCGCAACCACACCTGGATTCAGATTGATGAACGTCCCGGCAAACTTGCGGGCAAGCTCCTGATCCAGATCGGCAAAATGCAGCATCACGGAGTTGTAGCCACCGGGAAACTCGGCAGGCCTGGTTACCTCATCGAATGGCGAAGGGCCGAGCAACGTGATTCTGGCGCCCGGAGCGTTCGTGTGGATCGACTCAAGCAGATGCTCGTAGCCCTTTGTATACGCGCTCTGGATATCGTCGGTGGTTAGGCGATAGCCGCCGTCGTTCATCCCCAGCATCACGGTCACCACCGTGGGTTTATGCGCGAAAACGTCCCGTGCGAGCCGCTCGTCGATTGGGCCGCCGATGCCGCCGCTTACTCGGTCCCCGCCCACGCCCGCGCCGTAGAAATGCACGCGCATCGCGGGAAAGCGGGTGGCCGTGTACAACTCCACCCATTGGTTGTAGAGGTTCTGCGCTGTGATGCTGTCGCCATAAAACACCACCGTGTCGCCGGTCTTCAGATAGAAACTCTGCGCGCTTGCCGATGGAAGAAGAGACGATCCCAACCAGCACAAGGCCAAAATTACTGAACAGGAAATCCTTCTGATCCGCATCTCCGCGTCATCCCTTCTAAATTCTTGCCGCCCCGAAGCTGAATAAAACCCCGTCCTACTTCTGCTGCGCAATCACCACCGAAACCAGCTTGTCGGCGCAGCCGTAGTAAAGGAACCACTGCTTGTTGAAGTAGACCAATCCCTCCGTGAAGGTATCCCCGGCCACGTATTGGCCTGTCTTCTCGTAAGGCAGCTCCGGTTTAAGAACCGGCGCCTCCGCACGCTCCAGCAGGTGTGCAGGATTCTTGCCGTCGAAGAGAGCCTCTCCCGCGGCGTATGCACCTGGTCCGAGGGCCGGATCGCCTCCGTGGTCTTTATTCCTGCCGTTATAGATAAACACGATGCCTGCATCCGTCATCACCGCCGGCGGCCCCATCTCGGGAAAATCGCTGTCGAAGTGATCTGGGCGCGCGCTTAGCATGACAACCGGCGTACCCTGTGCGTCTTCCACCGGAGTCCAGTGGATCAGGTCCGTCGAGGTGGCCAATCGGATTTTGACCTCACCCCAAAACATCCAATACTTGCCGTCGATCTTCGCCGCAATCAGCCTACCCTTTTTCTTGTCGAGGCGCGTCACGATCCCCGCCGACTTGTACTTCATGTCTCTATACTTGCCGCCCGATGCATCCCAAAATATCGGTCCATACTTGGTCCAGTGCAACAAGTCTTTCGAAGTAGCAACCGCTGCTGAATAGGTTGTGCCATTCCACTGCGTATAGGTCAGCACATAAGTGCCGTCATCTGATTCCACGATCCGCGGATCTTCAACTCCACCCCACCATTCCCGCGATTGTTGGCTATCCTCGGCGGGATAGAACACCGGCTCGGCACGCCGCGTAAAGTGGATGCCATCCGAGCTCTCGGCCATGCCTACGCGCGAGGTGTGTCCGCCGATCTCCATCTTTCCGGTATCGTCTTCGGCCCTGTACAAAACATAGATCTTTCCATCCCGCACGATAGCCGCCGGATTGAACGTATGCAGCTTTTCCCAGTGAACAGGCGCCTTTCGTATAGGATCGGCAAACGTAGAATCAGACCTCGGTGATATCACCGGATTCCCGGTAGCCGGCCGCGTAAACGGGCCTATCTCCCACTTCTTCAGCTCCTGCGCCTGCAAAGCTACGACGCACGCCAGCGCCAGGCTAAGTGCCAGCTTCGTGTAAATCTTCATCCTTTTTGGTTCCTCGCTTTTGCACGTTCGCCGAGCCGCGGACGTTGCCACCATCGAAGTATACACACGGTGCGTTGCTGGTCTCTGCGGCTCTTATTCTGGAGAGGCAACAGGACGCACGGCATAGAAACTCAAAGCCGCATCGCCCTGTTCCAGCAGGCGTATGCGTTCCAGGCTGCCGTATCGGCTCTCCAGCTTCACTTTGCGGCGGTGCTCGGCAACAACCAGCGCCCCGGGTGCAAGCGCGCCGATTGCCTCGCCGCCCAGAAGGCCCAGCGTGCCCGCATATTCCTGCGCCGCATCGTAAGGCGGATCGAGAAAAACCAGGTCGAACCCGGATGCTCGATCCGGTCTCAATCTCTCCAGAAATGCTTTCACGCTGCCTGACTGAACCGTGAACACCTCGGTCAGCCCCAATTTCGCCAAATTGGCACGCAAAACGCTCAGCGCCGCCGGAGCCCGCTCAACAAAAGTCACCTGGGCCGCCCCGCGGCTGAGTGCCTCGATGCCCACGGCGCCCGATCCGGCGTACAAATCCACGAAAACCGCGCTCTCGATCCGCGGCGCAAGCACGTTGAACAGTGTCTCGCGCAAACGGTCGCTGGTTGGCCGGGTGTCCAGCCCTGGCGGGGCAACCAAAGTGCGGGAGCGAAACGTTCCGGCAATGATGCGCATCGCAGACCAGCATATCTGAAGCGCGAAGGGGCCGCGACCAACTACAATCTGAATATGCGTGGCTGGTCAATCCCGTTTGGCCGATGGATGGGCGTCGAGTTGCGCATCCATGCGTTTTTTCCCTTGCTCGCGTTCGTCTGCGTGGGGATAAGCGCTACCGACGGATGGTTGCGAGGCCTGGGCCTATTTCTGGTGCTTACATCTGCTGTCTTGGTGCGGGAAACCGCGCGCCTGCTGGTCGCCGCATGGCTGGGTCTGCGGCTGCGCGCCATTCTGGTTCTGCCCATTGGCGGCCTTTTTGCCTACGCGAACCCGGAGAGTCAGGAGAACGCCAACCAGGGCGGAGGACAGTTTGCCATGGCCCTGGCCGGTCCCCTGGCAAACATGGCCACGGCGCTGGTGCTGGCAGCCACTTTCCTGGGCGCGAGCGGAGACATCAAGCTCTTCGACCAGCCATGGATCACCTCCGCCTACCTGTTGCGCAGCATGGTCTGGATGCAGGCCGGCCTCGCGGTCTTGCACCTGTTGCCAGCCTATCCACTCGACGGCGGCCGCTTGCTTCGAGGCGGCTTTGCCCGCAAGCACGGGTTTTCTCCGGCCGGCCGCGCAGCTACAGGACTAGGCCAATTGCTGGCTCTGGTCGCCATGGTGGGCGGCATGTACCTCCGCAGCCCCTGGCTCGTTATCGCCGGCTTCCTGATCATGATTGGCGCGCAGATTGAGGACCAGGGCGTCTTCTTTCAGTCCGTGGTCGATACGGTGCAGATGCGCGAGGTGATGCTCACCGATTTCGCCACCCTCTCACCGTCTGACACGCTTGCCGATGCCCTCGTCCGCTGCGTGCACTCGCTGCAAGAGGACTTTCCCGTGGTTCGCGGTCCGCAGCTTGTTGGCATCGTATCGCGGCAGCGTATCGTGGATGCCCTGCGCAACGACGGCAACGGCTATGTCCAGTCGGTGATGTCGCGGGCCTTCCAGGTAGCCCGCCCTGAAGACACGCTGGGGACCACCATCCGCCGCCTGACTGCCGGCCGCGGGCTGGCTCTCATTCCCGTCACCGATAGCGGGCGCGTGGTAGGAATCGTGAGCGTACAAAACCTGATGAGTTCCATGTCGTTGTTGGCTGAGCAGCGCCGCCTGGAGCGCCAGGAAACAGGAGACTGAAGGCTAGTATGGCTGAGGACGAAGTGTCAGCCCTTGCGCCAGGTCTCTACCTCGTAGCCACTCCGATCGGCAACCTGGGCGACATCACTATCCGTGCCATTGACGTGCTGAAACGAGCCGACCGCATCGCCTGCGAAGACACCCGGCAGACCCAAAAGCTGCTCAACCACTTCAATATCCAAACCCCAACGGTAAGCTGCCACCAGCACAACGAGCGCCAGCGTACCGATGAGCTTCTTCAAGCGCTCAGGGCGGGCGGACGCATCGCCGTAGTTTCCGACGCCGGTATGCCGGGCATCAGCGACCCCGGCGGATGGCTGGTGGCCGAAGCCATCGCCGCCGGAGTGCCCGTGATTCCCATTCCCGGAGCGAATGCCGCCCTCAGCGCCCTGGTGGCCTCCGGCTTTCCAACGGATGAGTTCCTGTTCCTGGGCTTCTTGCCTGAAAAGGCCGGCGCCCGGCGAACCCGCCTGGAAACGCTGGCTGCCAAATTGGCAAGCTCCCAAGCCGCTCGCACCCTGGTCTTCTACGAGGCGCCGCATCGGATTCTTGAGACGCTTGCCGATCTTGAATCCGTCTGGGGAGCAGAGTTGCGCGTCGTCGTGGCCCGCGAACTCACCAAGATTCACGAGGAATTTCTGCGCGGAAATGTAGCTCACATACGGCGCGAATTGACGAGCCGAGACCGTATCCGCGGCGAAATCACGCTGCTGGTTCAGCCGCCCGCTCACTCTGCAACGCAACCCGCAGCCCCTCCCGAAAAGATCGCCGACCGCCTGGCTCGCATCCAGGCCGAGGCCGGCGTGGATGAGATGGATGCTCTCAAGCGGCTGGCGCGAGAGCTAGGCCAATCCAAGAGCGAGCTCTATCGTGAGTTGCAGCGGGAACGGTCGCGGCTGCGCGCCGGTTCGCGATGAACACGGTGGGCCCGGTGAAAAACCAGCAAGACGATCGCCATTTCGAGAATTGTCATAACGGCCTGGCCTCTGAACTGCGAGTTGAAATAAGCATCTGCTTGAGCATCGGCATTGCGCTGCCGAAATGCGGATAGAGCGCCGCCGCGTCGGCCGGCAGCGGTCTCTCGCGAGGGGCGATCGGCTGCGGCAAAGGCCGGCCGGGCACGTTCTGGATCGCGGCGTCCTGTATTTGGTAAGGATTGACGATCACCCTTGCCAAAAAGAACCATGGATACTGCGTCAGATGGATTCGCTCCACTTCCACCGCGTCGATGCGTTCAGTAATGTGGCGTAGAGCGAGCTTGAGTGCGCTGGCAACAGCTTCCTGCGACGTGTCGCCGACGCCGCTTTTTAGCGTTCCCTCTCCAACCTT
>OCZT010005835.1_pt1 | contig 12229 bp, 10 predicted proteins | sample 1539031 | NCBI WGS metagenome assembly OCZT01 (sample SAMEA3539308, study PRJEB22396) | soil metagenome | biome: tundra; feature: field; material: soil | place: USA | collected 2010-05 | depth 0.15 m
CATGGATGGGCTGGAGAAGCAGGCGCTGCGGTTCGAGGACAAACGCGACATGCTCAGGGCCCGGATGGCGCCCCGCTGAGTCCCTGCGCCGTGCCGCGGGTCCGGTATTCGCCGAGAATACTTACCGGACGCGGCGGACCACGTGGCTGACGGTGCAGGATGGGGATCATGAACGCATCCCATGACGAGCAGCAGGGCCCAGCTGACGACGACCAGCGAGAGCGGGGCGTCGTCGTCTCCCAGAACGGGATGGGGGTCGCCGACCAACGGAAGGGCGGAAAGGAGGCCCGTGACCCATCCGAGCTCGTTGAGCACCCGGGCAAGGTCATGCGGATTGCCTCCATGATCAAGCAGCTGCTCGAGGAGGTGCGCAGCGCGCCGTTGGATGAAGCCGGTCGCACCCGCCTCGCCGAGATCCATCGCCGCTCGATCAGTGAGCTGGAGGAGGGCCTGGCTCCAGAGCTGATCGAGGAGCTCGAGCGCATCACGTTGCCCTTCGACCATGACGCGCCCTCCGACGCGGAGCTGCGTATCGCGCAGGCCCAGCTCGTCGGCTGGCTCGAAGGGTTGTTCCACGGGATTCAGGCCGCGCTCTTCGCCCAGCAGATGGCCGCCCAGCAGCAGCTTCAGAACATGCGTCGCGCCCTCCCACCAGGTGAGCCCGGCCAGGAGGGCGGTCCTGGCAGGCCCCACGGATCCGTGCGCGGTATGCCGAACCGTCCAGAACCGCGGGATAGCGAATCGACGGGGCAGTACCTCTAGAGCGGGGCCGTGTTGGGAGTGCCGGCACCGCTACCTGACCCCAAATAAAGCCGGTACCGCCACCTGCCAGGGGTCAGCGGGAATCCCCTAAGAGCCCATTGGTGTCCGCGCGGTTGATCCCGCGGGGCCCATGTGGCTCTGCCCGGGCAACGGCACAGGTGGTCTCACCTCGCGTCGTCAGCTTGGCGTTTCGTGGCAGACGTTGACGCTCGTCACTGACGCTGCGACATGGTCGGGGGACGGGAAGTCGACCCGAGGCCTCGTTCCTGGCGCTACACCAGCACCACGGGGCGCAATCGGTTGAATCACCGGTCATCGCGGTCCAGCATGAGCTCGAACCACACGGTCGACCCGTCGGGACCACGCCCATGGCCCATGGCATCCGAGACGCCCGCCACGAGGGCAAGTCCCCGGCCCTGCGAGGCGGAGTGGTCCTCAGACCCGGTCCTCGGTGCGCTCCAGGTTCCGGTGTCCTCCACGGTGACCAACAGCTGGTCGGCGAGCTCCATGGTGACCCTCGCGGGAGTGCCTGCGTGTTGCACCACGTTTGTGACCAGCTCTGAGATGCACATGACTGCGGTGGAGATGGTCTCCTCGTTCACGCCCCAAGACTCCAGCTGCGAACGAGCCCACCGGCGGGCTCCGCGAACGGCGATCGTGTGCGGCGGAACGAGCACCGAGGTCATCTTGTGGGCCCGGCTGTCACGGACCACGACCAGCAGGGCGCAATCGCGTTCCAAGCCGTGGTCCCCGATCAGGGAGTCGACTATGTGCTGGGAGATGCTGCGAGCAGCTGTCGCGGACATGGTGTTCAAGACCTGTAGCAGCGTCGACCGCCCCTGGGCAAGGCTTTCTGCGTGGCGTTGAAGTAGGCCTCCGGTGTGCGCGACCATTGCGTCGCCTTCGTTCAGAAGGATCTGCGCCACCGGACGAGTCCCGGTGATGCCGAGCGGGGGGCCGGGCTTGACTTCGGCGTACTCAGCCAGAGGTCCAGAACCGATTTTGGCGTCCGTTGCGGTTCGACGACGGACAACCGCTGCTGGGAAGTGCCCGGCACTGGCCAGCAGGAGATCGCCAGTGGAGGGGTCGAAGACCCCCAGCAGTGCAGTGACGAACAACTCCCCACCAAAGCCGGATATGTCTGCCTGCGTCACGCTCTTGTCATGGCGCGGCAGGGCGGGCCAGCTCCGGTCCAGGTGGCTGACCAGCTCGTCGAGCGCGGTGAGGATGACGTTGGGATCAGAGCTGGTCAGCGCTGCTCCCCGAAGGCTCACCTTGACCTGCGCCATCACCGCACCCGCAGCGGTACCGGCGCCCATTACGTCCCCGATGGTGACGGCAATTCTGCCGTCGGGCATGGCGAAGACGTCGTAGAACCCGCCACTCGGGGCCCTGCGCGTGGTGTCGTTGTGCTCGTGCGTTGCCAGGGTCACCATTTGGATGTCCGGAAGGTGGCGTCGCACCCCGAGGTAACCGATCGTGCCCGCGATGTCGGGCCCGTTGATGGGCAGGATGCGCTCGCCGGCGCTTTCGGCGACGAAGCGTTGGTCAGCCTCGGAGAGCGCCTCTTCGGGGGGTCGGGCGCCCGCCCGGAAGCCTGACCAGATCAGCGGCTGGCGAGCGGCCGTCTCGTCCCACAGATCGATCCCGTGCCATTTCGCGGCGCCCTGGTCGCCATGCTCACCCTCGCCCAGCAACACCAACACGGGAGCGATCTCGACGACCACAATCAGAACCCCCAGAACCGAGCCGTCACTGTCCCGCACTGCCGAATAACTGCGGGCCAGATAGGCCCAGTCGGGTTGGGATTGCTCCTGCCCCTTGAGATCGAGCATCGCCCCGTCGTCATGGAAGGAGGGACCGCCGGCGAAGACGTTGTCGATTGACTCGGCATAGCCCGGACATGACCAGATCTCGGGCATCACGAGGGCAGCCCGCTGACCCCAAGCGCGCGGGTGCCTGGCGCCCAGCAGGTCGGCGAACCGGTCGTTGTACACCATCGCGTAGCCCGCGCCATGACAGTAGGCCATCGGGGCAGAGGCCTCGAGCAGTGTGCGGACGACAGCCTCGACGGCAGGATCCCATTGCTCTTGCGGACCGAACTCGCTGTCGGACCAGTCGTACTGGGCCGCGAGTCTGCCACAACCTGCCGCCGGCGGTTCGTCGGCCGCAGGAGAATTTCCTTGCGACAACCCGGCCACACCTATATTTTAGGCGGCTCTGCGTGCCGGTAGGGCTCTAGAAGCGCCCTTTCTGGATTCCGCAGGCCCAGGGACCGTGCACGGTCTTACGGGTTTTGGTTAGGTCGTGAGCAGAACCTTGCCGATGTTGCTGCCGGCCTCGAGCTCCCGATGTGCGTCGGCAGCATGAAACAGTGGGAAGGTCCGGTGTACGACCGGCTTGACCTCCCCGGCCTCGATCAAGGGCCAGACGTGCTCGCGCACCGCAGCCACGATGGCGGCTTTCTCGGCCGCCGGCCGCCCCCGCAACGACGTTGCGATGACAGCGGCGCACTTGCGAAGCAGGGTGTTGATGTCGAGCTCGGCCTTGACCCCGCCCTGCAGCCCGATGATGACCAGTCGTCCATTGACCGCCAAGGCGCTGACGTTTCGGGCGAGATATTTGGCGCCGATATTGTCCAGGATCACGTCGGCACCGCGCCCTTGTGTCGCTTCGTCCAGAGCCTCGACGAAGTCCTGCTCGTGATAGTTGATCAGGATCTCGGCCCCGAGGTCGCGACAGGCTTCGAGCTTTTCGCCGGTTCCGGCCGTGACCGCAATGCGGGCCCCGATCGCACGCGCAAGCTGGATCGCCATCGTCCCGATCCCGCTGGAGCCGCCATGGATCAGGATGGTCTGACCTACCTGCAGGTTGGCGGTCATGAAGACGTTCGACCACACCGTGTTGACGACCTCGGGCAACGCTGCCGCTTCGACCAAGGAGACCCCGTCCGGTACTGGCAGCAGCTGCATCGCAGGGACTGCCACCTGCTCGGCATACCCGCCGCCGGAGAGCAGCGCGCACACTTGATCGCCGACCGCCCAGCCGGTCACGTCCTTTCCGAGGACGCTGATGGTGCCGCTGACCTCAAGGCCGGGGTATGGCGAAGCGCCGGGCGGTGGGGGGTAGAAACCTTGACGTTGCATCAGATCCGCGCGATTGACGCCGGCTGCCGCGACTTGCAGCAGCACCTCATCGGCGGCCAAGTCGGGCGTGGGCACCTCGGCGAGGACGAGCGTGTCGGCGTCTCCGGGCGTGGGAATCGTGATGGCTCTCATGTCCCGACGATATGTCAGGGCCGTCCTCGCACCCGACGGGTCAGGTCCGTCGCGGTCCGGATGACGTGTTCGACGATGGCCTGCCGTTGGTCCGCTGTCACCTCCTCGGCGGGATATGTCACGGCAATTCCGGCCACCGGATGCCCACTGGGGTCGAGCACCGGCGCAGCGACGGAGGCGAAGTCCGGCGTCACCGTCCCTTCCTCCAATGCGAAGCCATCGCGGCGAACCCGGGACAGCGCGGCCCGCAGGCCCGGGAGCGTCGTGGGACCCACGCCGTGTCGTTGGACGAATGCATCGCGCGACGGAAAGAGAGCCCGAACCTGTTGCGGCGGTAGGGACGCCAACATGGCCAAGCCGCTCGCGGTCAGCTGGGAGGGAAGGCGCACCCCCACGTCTGTGACCAGTGGTGGCCGGCCGGGTGCCCGCTCCTCGATGACATACAGGACGTCGCGGCCGTGTAGCACCGCGAGGTGGGCGTTGTGTCGGGTGGCGTCCACGAGGCGAACCAGCAGCTGCCGCGCTAGGCGCTGCAGCGGGGCCTGCCGGCCGTACGCGGAGCCCAGCTCGAAGGCAGCGACACCGAGACCGTAGCGCCGCTCGTCAGCCAGATGCACCACGAAACCCTGGTCGCAAAGAACGGTGAGCAGGTGATAAACGCTGGACCGGGGCAGGCCGAGGTCGCGGGCGATGGCAGAGGCAGGGACAGGTTCGGTATGGCGTGCCAGAAGTCGCAGGACTGCCAGGGCCTGGCGGGCGGCGGGGGCATTGGCCATTGACGAAGTGTCTCAGGTTATGTGTCTCGCAGACGAGACCTTCGGCAGGTCGAGATGAGCTGCATCGGGGTCTGGCTGAACGAACTCTTGCGGAGTACCTTCTCGATCAGGGCCCGACAGTTTTCGCTCACGCCCAGGAGATACCTCGATCGAGTCCAGTAGATAAGGAATCCGTGATGCAGAAGATCAGCCCATTCCTGTGGTTCGACGATCAAGCAGAAGAGGCTGCCAACTTCTACGTCTCCATATTCAGGAATTCCTGGATCTTGTCCGTCTCGCGATACGGCGATGGTGGGCCGCGGCTGCCAGGCACAGCCATGACGGTGACGTTTACCCTCGATGGGCTTGAGTTCCAGGCCCTCAATGGAGGTCCTGAGTTCGCGTTCAGCGAGGCGTTCTCACTCTTTGTCTCAGCCGTGACTCAGGACGAGATCGACCACCTGTGGGACAAGCTCACCAGCGGCGGCGGTGAGCCGGGGCAGTGTGGCTGGCTCAAGGACAAGTACGGCCTCTCATGGCAGATTGTCCCGCCCATCCTGGGCGAGCTCCTGGGTGACCCCGATCCCGACAAGTCAAGCAGGGTCATGCAGGCCATGTTGGGGATGAGCAAGATCGATATCGCTGCTCTGCATGCGGCACACGACGGGCAGTAGTCAGTGGCGCACCTGGCGGTGAAGCACATCTGGATCAGCTCACGGGCTGCGCCGCTAGCCAACGGTTATGCAGCTCCAGGACGAGGCTACCGGCAGCAACGCGCCGACTATGAGCACCAAGCCTGACCATCAGGGGATGCGATGGTTATCGTTGATGGCACCAAGGATTACCAAACGGCCCCCCGGATCCCTGAGCGTTCTGGCCCCAAGCGGGCTCGCGAGGTCGCTCCGCTGGTGCTTCTCCATCATGGAATGCGTACCAGAGATTGGCCCGAGTGTGTACGACGGTGGCGGCTTCAAGAAGGTACGCGACAAGCGCGTGGGGGACTCGCAGCGAGACAACGGCCACGTCGCCATCATGACCTGCAGGGACGCACCCCATGGCCTCCTTCGATGTCTCAGGTTTGAGACACTAACTGCGGGTCTGGGATGGTTGAGGGGTCTGCGGTGGGTTCAAATGAACTCATGACATCAGCCCACCTCACTACAGAACAGCCGGCCTCCGAGGTCGCGACGATCGCCGTCGGCATCGGTCCGCTGTCATTCCAGGACGTGGTGGCTGTTGCCCGCCGCGGCGTCCGAATCGAGATCCCCCCGGAATCGCTGGCCGAGATCCGCACCAGCCGCGCCATCATCGAAGCCCTGGCCGACGACGTTGAGCCGCACTATGGGGTCTCGACCGGCTTCGGTGCGCTGGCCACCAAGCACATAGCACCGGACCTGCGCGCCCAGCTGCAGCGCAGTCTGATCCGCAGTCACGCGGCCGGATCCGGTCCCGAGGTCGAGCGTGAGGTCATCCGTGCCCTCATGCTCCTGCGCCTGTCAACACTGGCCACCGGACGCACCGGCGTACGCGAGGAGACGGCCACGGCCTACGCGGCCATGTTGAACGCCGGAATCACCCCTGTGGTCCACGAGTACGGGAGCCTGGGATGCTCGGGCGACCTTGCGCCGTTGGCACACTGCGCGCTGGCACTCATGGGCGAGGGCCCGGTGCGCGACGCGACGGGCGAGCTGAGCTCCGCGGCCCAGGCTCTCACCGCGGCGGGTATCATCCCGATCGCGTTGCGTGAGAAGGAAGGACTGGCCCTCATCAACGGCACTGACGGCATGCTCGGCATGCTCGTTTTGGCCATCACCGACCTGCGTAACCTGCTCAAGGTCGCCGACCTCACCGCGGCGATGAGCGTAGAGGGACTGCTCGGCACCGATAACGTATTCGCCGCCGACCTCCAGGCGCTGCGTCCCCATCCCGGCCAGGCCGCATCAGCCGGCAACCTGCGAAGGATCCTGGCCGGAAGCCCGATCCGGGCCAGCCATGACAACGAAGGGTGCACGCGGGTGCAGGACGCCTACTCCCTGCGGTGTGCCCCCCAGGTGGCCGGCGCTGCACGCGACACCGTCGAGCACGCCGCTCTGGTCGCAGGCCGCGAGCTTGCCGCTGCCGTGGACAACCCCGTGATCACCCTTGATGGCCGGGTGGAGTCCAACGGCAACTTTCACGGTGCTCCGGTGGCCTACGTCCTCGACTTCCTGGCCATCGTGGCCGCTGATGTCGCGAGCATGTCCGAACGTCGCACGGACCGCTTCCTGGACGTCGCTCGCAGCAATGGCCTGAACGCCTTCCTTGCCGACGATCCCGGCGTCGACTCTGGACACATGATCGCCCAGTACACCGCCGCCGGCATCGTATCGGAGATGAAGCGGCTCGCAGCCCCGGCCAGCGTCGACTCAATCCCGAGCTCTGCGATGCAGGAGGACCACGTCTCCATGGGCTGGGCGGGTGCGCGCAAGCTGCGCCGGTCTGTGGACGGACTCACCCGGGTACTGGCGGTCGAGCTGCTGACTGCTGCACGTGGCATACAGCTTCGGGCCCCGCTGCAGCCGTCGGCCGCCACCGGCGCGGTGATCAACGCCCTTCGAGCGGTAACGGAAGGGCCGGGCGTCGACAGGTTCATGGCTCCCGAGATCGAGGCGACCGTTCAGCTCGTTGCCAGCGGCGACGTCTTGCGCGCCGTCGAGACCGTCACCGGCCCACTCAACTGACAACGCGCAGAGCACCTATTGAGAACAAACTGCACTCTCTACCAAGGAGATTCGTCATGGAAGGCGCCCGTCCCGTTCGCGCACCCCGCGGCACGACCCTGACCGCCAAGTCGTGGACCACAGAGGCCCCGCTGCGGATGCTCATGAACAACCTCGACCCCGAGAACGCCGAGCGCCCCGACGACCTGGTCGTCTATGGCGGCACGGGCAAGGCGGCCCGCGACTGGAAGTCCTTCGACGCGATGGTCCGCACCCTGACCACGCTCGAAAAGGACGAGACCATGCTGGTTCAGTCGGGTCGGCCCGTCGGCGTGATGCGCACCCATGAGTGGGCCCCGCGAGTGATCATCGCCAACAGCAACCTTGTCGGCGACTGGGCGACCTGGCCCGAGTTCCGCAGGCTTGAGCACCTGGGCCTGACGATGTACGGCCAGATGACAGCCGGCTCGTGGATCTACATCGGAACCCAGGGCATCCTTCAGGGCACCCATGAGACCTTCGCCGCAGTGGCCGACAAGCGCTTCAACGGCACCCTGGCCGGCACGTTGACTCTCACGGGTGGTGCCGGTGGCATGGGTGGTGCCCAGCCGCTGGCCGTGACCATGAACGAGGGCGTCTGCCTGCTCGTGGACGTCGACCTGACGCGACTTCAACGACGCGTGGAGCACCGGTATCTGGATGTGGTCGCGACGGACATCGACGACGCGATCGCCCAGTGCGCGGCGGCTAAGCGGGATCGCAGGGCCCTGTCCGTGGGACTGGTCGGCAACTGTGCCACCGTCGTCCCACAGCTCCTGCGCCGAGGCGTGGAGATCGACATCGTCACCGACCAGACGAGTGCGCACGACCCCCTGTCCTACCTGCCCGAAGGCGTCGAGCTGGCAGACTGGCACGACTACGCGGAGAACAAGCCCGAGGAGTTCACCGACCGGGCGCGGGCGTCGATGGCCAAGCATGTCCAGGCAATGGTCGAGTTTCAAGATGGTGGCGCCGAGGTCTTCGACTATGGCAACTCAATCCGCGAAGAGGCTCGACTGGGCGGTTATGACAGGGCTTTCGAGTTCCCGGGTTTCGTGCCGGCATACATCCGTCCGCTGTTCTGCGAGGGGAAGGGCCCCTTCCGCTGGGCTGCGCTCTCAGGCAACCCCCAGGACATCTACAAGACGGATAAAGCGATCATGGACCTTTTCCCGGACAATGACCGCCTTCAGAAGTGGATCCGGGCTGCCGGCGAGAAGGTCGCCTTCCAGGGCCTCCCAGCCCGAATCTGCTGGCTTGGCTACGGCGAACGTGACGTCGCCGGGCTGAAGTTCAACGAGATGGTCGCCTCGGGCGAGCTGGAGGCGCCGATCGTCATCGGACGTGACCACCTCGACGCCGGCTCAGTGGCCTCGCCCTATCGCGAGACCGAGTCCATGATTGACGGCTCGGACGCCATCGCGGACTGGCCACTGCTGAACGCATTGATCAACACCGCGTCAGGTGCCACCTGGGTCTCGATCCACCATGGTGGCGGCGTCGGCATCGGCCGCTCGATCCACGCCGGTCAGGTCTCCCTTGCCGATGGCACGGCACTGGCCGCCGAGAAGCTTGCCCGCGTTCTGACCAACGACCCCGGCATGGGAGTCATCCGCCACGTGGACGCGGGCTACGAGATTGCTGAACGGGTTGCGGCGCAGCGCGGTGTGAGGGTTCCGATGCGTGAGACCTGAGCAACAACGGTCCCTTAGGTTGTGCACATGACGTTCGACGCAATGACATTTGACGCAATGTGGTCGGCAATCGAACCCATCGGTCGCCAGGCGAGCACCGGGGGCTATCGACGTTATGCGTGGAGCCGCCAGGACGCGACCTTGCGTGAGTGGTTTGCCGGTGAGGCGTCCACGCGCGGGCTGGACCTGGTCGTTGACCGCGCCGGCAACCAGTGGGCCTGGTGGGGTGATCCTGATGCCGCTGTTGTCGCTGGCTGTCCCGGAGTGGTGATCGGCTCCCACCTGGACTCGGTCCCGGATGGCGGGGCCTTTGATGGTCCTTTGGGGGTGGTCTCGGCTCTGGCCGTCATCGACGCACTGAAGGCCAAGGGCTTCGTGCCATCACGTCCGATTGCCGTGGCGAACTTCGTCGACGAGGAGGGCGCGCGATTCGGCATCGCCTGCGCCGGGTCCCGTTTGATCACCGGAAAGCTCGACGCAGACAAGGCTCGAGGGCTCCGCGACTCGGACGGTGTCACGATGGCCGAGGCGATGACAGCCGCCGGCCACCCGGTCGAACAGGTCGGCCAGGACGACGAGACGCTGCGGCGGATCGGGACGTTCGTCGAGCTACACATAGAACAGGGGCGCGCCCTGATCGATCTGGGTCGTCCCGTTGCCGTCGGTTCTTCCATCTGGCCCCACGGGCGCTGGCGTATCACCCTGGACGGTGAGGCCAACCATGCCGGCACAACCCGCCTGGAGGACCGGCACGACCCCATGCTCGAGCTTGCGGCAACGGTGCTGGCCGCTCGTGCGGCCGCCACTGAACTGAAGTGTGTCGCAACAGTGGGCAAGGTTGCGGTGGAACCCAATGGTGTTAACGCGATTCCTTCACGGGTCACCGCATGGTTGGATGCCCGAGGCCCGTTCGAGACAGGAGTCCGGGCAGTCGTGGAGGCCGTGGGAGCCCAATGCGGCGCTCTCCCGGTCGAGGAGTCGTGGACACCTGAGACGACCTTCGACGAGTCTTTGGCACAGCGGCTCTCGGCAGTGCTCGATGATGCGCCGATGCTGGCGACCGGAGCCGGTCACGATGCCGGGGTCCTGGCCACGGCCGGGCTGTCCGCCGCCATGTTGTTTGTCCGCAACCCCACCGGTATCTCGCACTCGCCGGCTGAGTTCGCCGAACGCGAGGACTGCCATCGCGGCGTCGAAGCCCTGAGCGCCGTGACCGAGGAGCTGGCCCGATGAGCAGGCGCGTGGTTAGTGCCCCGAACCCTCAGCGATGGTGGGCGGCATACGCACTGCTGCCCTCCGGACTCGGCCGCGACGTGACCTTCGAGGTCGCCAGCGGCCGGTTCACCAGGGTCACGCCGGGCACCTTGCCCGCTGATGCCAGGGTTCTGCAGGGAGTGGTCCTGCCAGGGTTCGCCAACGCCCACAGCCACGCCTTCCACCGCGCGCTGCGCGGGCGGACCCATGATGGCGGCGGCACCTTCTGGACCTGGCGCGAGCGGATGTATGCCGTTGCGGCGCAGCTGGACCCGGACTCCTACCTCGCGCTGGCCACCGCAACGTACGCCGAGATGGCGCTGGCTGGGATCACCGCCGTCGGGGAGTTCCATTACCTTCACCACGCTCCCGGCGGGGCGTTGTACGACGATCCCAACGCCATGGGCGAAGCCCTTCGGCAGGGCGCGGCAGACGCGGGGATCCGGCTGACGCTGCTCGACACCTGCTACGTGGCCGGCGGGTTGAACGCTGCAGGGCACAGTCCGCTGGAGGCGATGCAGCTGCGTTTTGGGGACAGAGACGTCGACCGTTGGGCACAACGTGTTGAGGGTCTGAAGGAGTCCGCTGGCATGCGGGTCGGTGTCGCCGTCCACTCCGTGCGTGCGGTTCCCCGAGATCAGCTCGGTGCCGTCGCGGCTGCCGCCGCCGGCCGGCCGCTGCACGTTCACCTTTCGGAGCAACAGGCCGAGAATCAGGCTTGCCAGTGGTTCTACGGTCTGTCACCCACCTCGCTGCTGGACGTTGAGGGGCTCCTCGGTCCCATGACCTCAGCAATTCATGCGACACACCTGAGCGATGACGACATCGACTTGCTGGGCCGCACCAGCACGACGGCCTGTTTTTGCCCCACGACCGAGCGGGACCTCGCAGACGGCATCGGACCGGCGCGCAGATTGTCGGACGCCGGCTCACCGCTGTCCCTAGGGTCCGACCAGCACGCGGTAACCGACCTGCTCGAGGAGGCGCGCACCCTGGAGATGCATGAGCGCCTGGACTCGTTGCAGCGTGGCCGTTTCCGACCCGATGAGCTGTTAGCGGCAGCCACCCGACACGAGAGCCTGGGTTGGGATGACGCCGGCCACCTCGCCGTCGGTGCGCGTGCCGACCTGGTCGCCGTCCGACTCGACAGCCGCAGGACCGCCGGGAGTGCGCCGGAGCAGATCATGCTGTCGGCCAGTGGTGCCGACGTCGAGACGGTGATCGTGGACGGCGCAGTCGTGGTCAGCGGCGGCCAACACGTGCTGGGCAACGTCGGGGCATTGCTGCAGCAGGCAATTCAGCCCCTGTGGGAGAGCTGATGACCTCGACGGTATTCACCGGCATCGCCGAGCTTGTCACAGGCGACGCGCTGCTGGACGGTGCCGACCACTCGGAGCACCTGGGCCTCCTGAGGGACGCCGCGATCGTCGTGCAGGACGGGTTCATATCCTGGGTGGGACAAGCTGCCGCGGCACCATCGGCGGATCAACGCCGGGAAGTGGGTGGGAAAGCGGTCGTCCCGGGCTTCGTGGACTCGCACTCGCACGTTGTCTTTGCCGGAGACCGCTCTGAGGAGTTCGCGGCCCGGATGACCGGTGTCCGGTACGACGGCGGCGGGATCGCCACGTCGGTCAACGCAACTCGCGCGGCCGGCGATGACCAGCTGTACGCCCTGGTCGGCGCCCGCGTCGCCGAGATGCGCAGCCAGGGGACAACCACCGTTGAGATCAAGAGCGGGTACGGACTCA
>OCZT010005837.1_pt1 | contig 12228 bp, 10 predicted proteins | sample 1539031 | NCBI WGS metagenome assembly OCZT01 (sample SAMEA3539308, study PRJEB22396) | soil metagenome | biome: tundra; feature: field; material: soil | place: USA | collected 2010-05 | depth 0.15 m
GTCCACTGCATGAGGTAGGTCTGAAGCAGTTCGAGGAGGAAGGTAAAGAGGAGCGCGGCGAGATAGAGGGCGGCGATCTCGGTGATGCCGAGCAAGGGCGGCATGGGGTTGCGGCTGAGGTGGCGAGCAAGCCAGGAGAGTTGCGCGGGGGGAGTGGTCGACATGTAGGTGTCGACGGCGATCATGACGAGCAACGGGCCTGCGCTGTCGGTGGCGGACTTGAGGATGGTGGCGACGGCGGAGATGCCGGTCTGGAGTTTGTAGGGACGCAGGTAAGTGAGCAGACGACGCATGAGGCGACCGTCGTAAGCCTTGCCCGCGACGTCGTCATCGGAGGCGGCGGTCCTGGTCTTCTTCTTCTGATCGGGATTGCCGGAGTTTTCTTTAAGGGCCATGCGGTTGTCTTGATTTTAGATGGTCGCGGGAGCGTAGTGGGTTCGCGTTATCGGCCCCTTGAAAGATTGGCGGGCCGATTGGGGGTCTCAGAAGAGAGGCCTTGGGTACCTGCTCTTGTGTCGATCGGACATCAGTTGGGGCTGTGTGCCGTGGGCGTGAAACAATTGTGCGGAGGGCGCGGTGAAGGATTCGGTTGGCGTGTATATCTCGGTGCCGTTCTGCAGGGCGAAGTGTACGTACTGCAACTTCGCTTCGGGTGTGTTTGGTCCGGAGCGGATGGATCGGTATGTAGAGCGCGTGTGTACGGAGGTGCGCGGGGCACGGCTGGCAGTGGAGCGGATGGGAGCGGAATTGCCGGGACGCGCGGATACGATTTTTTTCGGTGGAGGGACGCCGAGCCTGTTGGGGGCGGGGCAGATGCGGAAGATATTTGAGGCGGTGCGTGGTGAGCTTGAGGTGGCGGCGGATGCGGAAGTGACGCTGGAGTGCGCCCCGGGGCAGATGGGCGAAGAGACGCTCGATGAGATGCTGCGGCAGGGAATGAACCGGGTCAGCTTTGGAGTGCAGTCATTCGTGGACCGCGAGGCGGCGGCAGTGGGGCGTTTGCATACGCGCGAGATGTGCCTTGCGGAGATTCAGCGCATGCGGGCGGCGGGCGTCACGAATATCAATGTGGATTTGATTGTGGGATTGCCGCTGCAGACGTCGGAGAGTTGGCGGGAATCGGTCCAGGTGGCGGTCCAGAGCAGGGTCCCTCATGTGAGTGTGTACATGCTTGAGGTGGATGAGGATTCGCGGCTAGGCAGGGAGATGCTGGCGGATGGGGCGAGGTATGGCGCAGGAGCGGCGCCTTCGGAGGACGAGACGGCGGAGTGGTACGGGGCGGCTTGCGAGTGGCTGAAGGCGGATGGGATTGGGCAGTATGAGATTTCCAACTTTGCGCGGGAAGGTTTTGCTTCGCGTCACAACGTGAAGTATTGGCGGCGAGACCCGTATGTGGGATTTGGGTTGGATGCGCACTCGATGCTGCGAAGTAGTGAGGGCGCGGTGCGGTGGGCGAATACGAGCGACCTGGATGGGTATATGGCCGGAGAGGGCAGGGAACAGGGAACAGGAAAGAGGGAACAGGGAAGTGCGCGAACAGGAAACAGGGAGCAGGGAACAGGGAACAGGGAACAGGGAAGTGGGCTCATTCAAACTGCTGCCGGGGCGAATTTACCTGGATTCCGCGTGGGGTCGGCGCCGGAAGTTGAGGTTGTCGGGCGGGAGCAGGCGTTTGAGGAGGCGATGTTTCTTGGTCTGCGTTTGAATGAAGGGGTGGATTTGGAGGATTTACGGACGGAGTTTGGTGAAGGGTTGATGCGGGAGGCTGTTGCGGCGCTGAGCGATGTTGAGGAGGCTGGGTTGGTTGTTGTTGAGGGAGGAAGAGTGAGGCTTACGGGGCGGGGGCGGGTGGCTTCGAATGAGGTCTTCAGCAGGTTGCTGGTGGGAGCGACGGTGTGATCGGAATGAGTTCGTCACAATGCGAGTACCAGTGGAAAACACGACGACAAAGCAAGGTCGAGTACAACGACAAAGGCAAATGCGGGGATTCTTCGCTGCGCTCAGAATGACAGGCCGTTTCTTAAAAGGGGTATAGACGTGATTGATTTGCGGAGTGATACGGTAACGCGGCCTACGGCGAGGATGCGGGCAGCGATGGCCGAGGCCGAGGTAGGCGACGATGTGTACGGTGAAGACCCGACCGTAAATCGGCTGGAAGCGCGCGCTGCGGAGGTGTTTGGGCGCGAGGCTGCGCTGTTTGTGCCGACCGGGACGATGGGGAACCAGATTGCCATCCGGCTGCATACGGAGCATGGGCTGGAGGTGGTGTGCGAGGCGCGGGCGCACGTTCTGGATTGGGAGATGGGAATGACGGCGGCGTTCTCCGGATGCACGCTGCGGACGGTGACAGCGGAGCGCGGGATTCTGACGTGGGAACTGGTGCGGGCGGCAATATTTCAGGATGTTCACTTCCATGCGTCGACGGGTCTGATCTGTATCGAGAACACGCACAACATGGCGGGCGGAACGGTGATGCCCGTCGCGACGGCGTGGGAGATTTGCGATGGAGCGCATGGGTTGGGCCTGCCGGTACACCTGGATGGGGCGCGGGTGTTCAACGCGGCGGAAGCGCTTGGGGTTGGAGTGCGGGAGTTGACGAGTGGGTTCGACACTGTAATGTTTTGCCTATCGAAGGGACTGGGTGCGCCTGTCGGATCGATGCTGGTTGGGACGGCGGCAGCGATGGCCCGGGCGCGTGGATTTCGCAAGTCGCTGGGCGGCGGGATGCGGCAGGCGGGCGTGCTGGCGGCGGCCGGACTGATCGCGCTCGAAGAGATGCCGTCGAGGCTGGGTGAGGACCATCTGAACGCGCGTCTTCTGGCGGATGCGGTTGCGGTGCATGAGGCGGCGGAGGTCGATCTCGCGACGGTGCAGACGAACATTGTCATCTTCAAGCTGCGGATAGGTGGGGATGCGGGGGCGTTCTGCGCGGCACTGAAAGAGCGCGGTGTGCTGGCGAGCGGGATCGGGCCACGGGCGGTTCGGTTTGTCACGCACTTCGATGTGGGGCGGGAGGATTGTGAGCGGGCGGCGGATGCGGCTGGGGAGTTGCTTGCAATGTGGGGCTGATCGGGCAATGCGCTCAGGTGGATTTCTCCGCTGCCCTGTTGGGCGATAAACAAGTCCGAAAGGCGCAATTTCGGCTTAGTTGCCGCCAAGGTCGATAACAGGCTTGGACGCCAGGAAGATGCGGGCGGTCGTGCCACGGTTCGGGCCTTCGCTGCGGCTGTCGAGATCGATGGAGCCGGCGTGCTTGCGGATAATTCCCTGTGAGACCCACAGGCCAAGGCCGGTGCCGCGTTCGCCCTTGGTGGTGAAAAAGGGTCGGAAGAGGTTTTCCTGGACCTCGGATGGGATTCCGGGGCCGCTATCAATTATTTCGACGATAGCTCCGGGTTCCAGTCTCTGGCCTGACGGGGTGGTGCTCGCATTCTGAGGGATGACGCGGACGGTCACGGTGCCGCCTGCGCCGGCTGCCTCAGCGGCGTTGGTGATGAGGTTGGTGAAGACCTGGCGCAGTTCCGCGGGAAATGCTTCGACGGTAATTTCAGGTGGAAGATCAGTCGAGACGGTTACGCCGATGGTATTGAAGCGGGTCTCCATCAGGAGTAGCAGGTCGTCGAGCATGCCTTTGAGGTTAACCGGGACGGGCGCATTGGATTCGCGATAGAGGCTGAGCATGGCGCGGCTGATCTGGGTGACGCGTGCGAGTTCGCTCTGGGCGACATCGAGGAAGTGTTTGGCCTCTGCATCGTTGGGGTCGTGCTGAAGGAGATAGAGGAGGTTGGCGACGGAGTCGAGTGGGTTGTGAATCTCATGAGCGATGGTCGCGGCGAGGCGTCCGGCCACGGCAAGCTTCTCGTTGGCAAGCAGGGCTGCCCGGGTTTTGCGTTCCATGGTGATATCGCGGAAGACCATGACGACGCCGGTGAGTTCGCCGGCTTCGTTGCGGATGGGTGCGCCGCTGTCGTCGATGGCGAGTTCCGAGCCATCCCTGCGAATGAGCACGGTGTGGTTCGCAATGCCTACGACTCGATTGAGGCGCTGGACCTTGGCGACTGGATTTTCGACGGGTTGGCGGGTGCTCTCGTTGACGATGTGGAAGACCTCTTCGAGCGGGCGATTCTGCGCGTGGGACTCGATCCATCCAGTTAGCTCCTGGGCCACAGGGTTCATCATCTGCACTCTGCCATTGACGTCGCAGGTGATGACTCCATCGCCAATGGAGGCGAGAGTGGTGCGCAGGTTTTGCTCAGAATGGAAGAGTTCTTCGGCGCGACGGCGCTGGAGGTTGAGCGCGCCGTTGAAGACGTCGGATACGGCCTCGAGGCGATTCCGCGTGAATATGGCAATCATGAGACCGACGGCCACGGTGAGCACAAAGAGGCCCGCGAGGGTATTGCCGGTCTGACTGTGCCATTTGTAGGCGCTGCCGACGCGGGGCTGCTCGGAACTCTGCACTATTTGTTCGAGGAGGGCGCGAACGGTGTCCATCCTCGCTCTCCCGGTCAGGTTGAGGTCATCATCGTTGGCCCGGCCCCCAGCGGCGATGATAGCGATGACCGGCTCGGCGAAGGCCTGATGCCAGGTCTGGTGCTCCTCTATAAACTGCTGGAGGTCGTTCCTTTGTTCGGGCGTGGCGATGGTCTGAAGCTCGGCGACCGTCTGCTCCATGGGCGTGCGGGCGTCGTAGTAGGGCTGAAGGAAGCGCCGATCGGAAGTGACCTGGTAACCGCGAAGGCCAGTCTCTTCGTCGACCACGAGCTTCTCGATCCGGGTAGCCAGAGCGATTCTTCGGTCAGACTGCTCGATCAGGCCGACGGTTGCATTCGACCCGTGTATCTGCCAGGCGAGCACGCCCGCCAGGACGAGGCAGGAGGCGATCGGAAGAATCATGACTTGCCGCAGGGTTCGTTTGAATCGTTCTAGCTCCAAGCCTTCTCGTCTTTCTTCCGGGCTATTCTGATGCTTCGCTCGCCTCGGCTAGCGGGTATGATGCAGCCGGGCCCGAGAGCAGGTTGCCCAGCTTTACGAGCAGCGCGGGCGCTCCCTCGCCCTTTGTCATGTACACGTCGACCAAGGAGCTGACCTCGTCGGGGAGACCAACATAAGCGGAGAGCAGGAGGATGGGAACTTTGGGCTTGGTCTGCCGCATCTTCTTCGCGACTTCGCCGCCATGCATTCCGGGCATAGCATAGTCGAGGACGACGACCTCGACCGGCTCGGTGGTAAACAGTTCCAGGCCGGAGTGTCCGTCGGCGGCGGTAAGGACCCGGTAGCCGGCGCGCTCGAGGAGTATCTTCCGAACACGCAGGCCGACGACCTCATCGTCTACGCATAGAACCAGATGGGCTTTATTCTCCACGAGTGACAACTCTCCAGGGATCACGGAAGATAATACAGTATACCTTTCCAGTGTAGGCGGATGTGCTGAAACGAAGCGAACAATTCATCGAGCGTTCGCAAAAAAAGGCCCCAGGGTGGGCTAAGCTGAGTTCGACAACGCGTAACGGCTTGCGATTGGACTGCAAAATGATTGAAACGGCCGAGCGAGACGGGTCGGTAAAGGCTTTCTTGCTTTGCTCACGGCCAATTTCGACAGCGTAGACTTTCAAACGACAACAGGAAGCGGCGGCGCGGCAAACATTGCAACAGCGGCAAGAGCGAGGGATGTGCATTGAGTCAGACTGTTTTCGTGCTGGAGGACGATGCGGATATCTCGCGGCTTGTCCAGTACCATTTGGAGTCGGCGGGGTTTACGGTGCGGCCTTATTTGACGGTCGGGCAGATTGTGGCGGACGCGGAGCGCCAACCGCCGGCGGTGTTTCTTCTCGACATCATGGTTCCGGGCGGGGATGGGCTGGATCTTTGCCGGCGCCTGCGCAAGAATCCAGCCTTAAGCACTGTGCCGATCATCTTTCTCACGGCGCGGGCGGCGGAGAACGATCGCGTGACCGGGCTGGAGCTGGGCGCGGACGATTACATTACCAAGCCCTTCGGGACGCGCGAATTGGTGGCGCGGGTGAAGGCTGTGCTGCGACGGTTTGAGCGGCCAACAGCGCCGTCGGTGGTCAAGTTCGAGAATGTCGAGATCGACGCGCACGCGATGCAATTACGCGTGGATGGCGAACTGGTGACGACGACGGCGACCGAGTTTCGGCTGCTGGATTATCTCGCGCGGCATCCGGGGAGGGTGTTCAGCCGCGACCACCTGCTGGATGCAGTGTGGGGCGATGCGCGGTTCGTGACGCCGCGGTCGGTGGATGTGTATGTGCGGCGGATCCGGGAAAAGATCGAGGCAGATGCGGAGACGCCGCGGTATCTTAAGACCATGCGCGGAGCCGGCTACCGGTTCGAGATACCGAAGGCTGCGCCGGCCGGAGATTGATGGCAGAAGAAGGCGACAATGCGGGGGTAAGCGCCGGATTCCCGTTTACGTTTTTGATCTTCGTCCTGTTGCTGGTGGTCGCCGCGTTGGTCGCTCTGGCGGCGAAAGTCTTTCCCGGTCACGCTCTGGCGACGTGGCTCGCGGGCATCGTCCTGGCGGCAGTCTTTTCCGGACTGGCGCGATGGCGATTGCTTGCGGAGTCTCGCAGGCTTGAGCGGGCTGTGCAGGCGCTTCCGGAGTTCGATCCCGGGTCGGCGTCGCTGCCTAAACTGAGCGAATTCGCGGAGACGGTTCGGGCACTGCACGGGGCTTCGCAGAGGATGCAACAGAGGATCAGCGGGGCGCAGGAGGACCGGCTGCAGTTGGAGGCACTGCTGGACTCCATGCAGGACGCGGTCGTGGCGGTGGACAGCGCGGGCCGCATCCAGTGGACAAACCACACGATGCAGCGGCTTATTCCGGGGTCGTCCGTGCAAAGCCCGGTGCGGGTGGGACACGCCCTGGTGCAAACTGTCCGCGATCCTGAGGTGTTGGAGTGCGTGAAGGCTGCACTCGAGGAGCGGGTGGTATGCGAGCGGCGGACGACTACGCTGCTGCCGGGCAGGATATTTGAAGTCAACGCGTCGCCGATGCCGGGCGGCGGAGCGGTCGCGGTGCTGCACGATATTACCCGGATCGAGCAGGTGGACCGGACGCAGCGGGACTTCGTGGCGAATGTCTCGCATGAGCTGAGAACGCCATTGACTTCGATTAGCGGGTACGTGGAGACGCTGCTCGATCATGAGCAGTCTTTGAGCCCTGTGGCGCGTGAATTTCTGGGGACGATCTTGAAGAATGCGACGCGGATGAACCGGCTGACGGAGGACCTGCTGACCATGGCGCGGGTGGAATCGCAGGAGGCGGAGATGAATCCCGCTCCAGTGCGTGCCGACCTGCTTGTGCGCGATGCGGTGGAAGCGATGCGCGGGCTGGTGCAAGATGAGGAGGCGGAACTGGAGATCGGCGAGACGACGGCGGTGGAGGTGTTCGCCGACACGGATTCGATGCTACAGGTGTTGGGGAACCTGATCGAAAACGGGATCAAATATGGGCGGCCGCGAAATGCTGCGCAGAGCCGCGTGATCGTGAGCGCCCGTGAGATTTCCGAACCGATGGATGCGGTGGAGTTCAGCGTGCGGGATTTTGGGCAGGGGATTGCGTCGGAGCATCTGGGGCGGATCTTCGAGCGATTTTACAGGGTCGACAAAGCGCGATCGCGAGAGTCGGGCGGGACCGGGCTGGGGCTGGCGATCGCCCGGCACATGGTGGAGTCTCAGGGTGGGACGATCCGGGCGGAGAGCGAGCTGAATGCGGGGAGCAATTTTCTGGTGACGCTGCCAAAGTCGCCAGCAACGCTCTAGCGTTTCGCTGTTGGGTAAGGGTTTATCCAGGTTTTCACCTCTATGTAACCTTCCCGTAACACGGTGGCGGGAGACTATCTAAGACATCCCAAGACGGAAATGTGAATGTCAGAAGGCATCGAGCCGTTCGATGCCCGGAAGACTGTGAACCTTGGTTTCGAGGAGATAAGCGTGAAATTGAAATGGATTGCGGCAGTATTGGCGGTGATGGTGGCGGGCGTCGCGGCCGCGCAAAATATCAATGCGGCCGGAGCCACGTTTCCGAATCCCATCTACAACCGGTGGTTTACGGAGTACGCCCAGGCGCATCCGAGTGTGCATATCAACTATCAGCCGATCGGTTCGGGCGGCGGGATCCGGCAGGTGTCGGATGGCACGGTCGACTTTGGCGCGAGCGACGGGCCGATGACCGATCAGCAGCTTGCGGACTCGAAGGTCAAGGTCATGCACATCCCTACCGTGTTGGGCGCGGTGGTGCCGATATACAACCTCCCCGGAGTAAACAAAGAGTTGAACTTCGCTCCGAATGTACTTGCTGATATTTATCTTGGCAAGATTACCAGTTGGACGGACGCGCGTATCGCGAAGGACAATCCGGGAGTAAAGTTCCCCAGCGAGGCGATCCTTCCGGTGTACCGGTCGGACGGTAGCGGAACGACGTACATCTTCTCGGACTTTCTGACGAAGGTGAGCCCGGCATGGGCGGCGGGGCCGGGCAAGGGAACGGCGCTGAAGTGGCCCGTAGGCATTGGGCAAAAGGGCAGCGAGGGGGTTTCCGGGATGGTGCGGCAGATGGTGGGATCGTTCGGATACGTGGAACTGATCTACGCGACACAGAACAAGATCCAGTACGGGCTGGTGCGGAATGCGGCCGGCAAGTTCGTAAAGGCGACGCCCGAGGGAGCGACCGAGGCAGCGGCTGTTGCGTCGAAGTCGATGCCCGCGGACTTCCGTGTATCCATCACCAATGCGCAGGGGGCAGGTTCGTATCCGATCGCGAGTTTCACATGGCTGCTGATTCCGAGCCACTTCAATGACCCGGCGAAGGGCAAGGCAGTTGCGGAATTCCTGCGCTGGATGCTCGAGCATGGGGAATCCGAGGCGTCTGGAATGGGGTATGCGCCGTTGCCCAAGCCGGTCGCGGACAAGGTGGCGCAGACGATCGGCAAGATTCAATAAGGCGTCGTATTGGCCGCGCGGCCTGAACAATGCAGGCCGCGCGATTTTATCTTCCCATGCAATACTTCCTGCATCGCGCCCTTCGGGCCTGATCGCCCAGCTACAATCACCCAGAGTGCGGCGATTCGCAGTGAGTGGGCCGGCACGGGTAACCAGGAAAGAGAGACGTGACTCCACCGCACATGACGATGGAACGAGAGCCGAATCCGCCTGCACCCACCATGCCGTTGACGGCGCCTGGCGTGACAAAGTTTGTCGCAGAGGCCGCGCCAGCCGGGCCTGAGGGGGCGCCTTCACCCATTCGCCAATTCCTGAGGGCGCGGGGGAGCGGTGGCCTTGCGGACAAGACGTTTGGCGGCGTGATGCTGGTGTGCGCGTTGAGCATCTTCGCAATCGTGCTGTTCATTCTGACGATCCTGATAGCAAGGTCGAAGTTGAGCCTGGCGCAGTTCGGTTTCGGCTTTTTCATGCGCTCGGCGTGGGACCCGGTTGCCGGGGACTTTGGCGCTCTGCCGTTTATTTTTGGGACTCTGGCGACTTCGTTGCTCGCGCTGGTGATGGCAGTGCCACTGGCACTCGGGGTCGCGGTCTTTCTGACTGAATTGTGCCCGGCAAAGCTGCGAGCTCCGATCTCTTTCCTGACGGAACTGCTGGCGGCGATTCCGAGCGTGGTGTATGGGCTTTGGGCGGTGTTTGTGCTTGTGCCGTTGATGCGTGACACGCTGGGGCCGTTCCTCCACAAGTCGCTCGGTTGGACGGGCTTTTTCGAGGGGTATAACTTTGGCGTGGGGCTGCTGACCGCGAGCATTATTCTGGCGATCATGATCCTTCCGATCATCTCTTCGATTACGCGGGACATCATGCTGGCGGTGCCGATCTCACAGCGCGAGGCAGTACTGGCGCTTGGGGCAACGCGCTGGGAGATGATTCGAACTGGGGTGCTGCGAAACGCGCGCATCGGGATCGTAGGCGCGGTCATTCTCGGCCTGGGACGAGCGCTGGGCGAGACCATGGCGGTAACCATGGTGATCGGCAACCATCCCGTCATTTCGAAGAGCCTGTTCGCGCCGGGGTATACGCTGGCGAGTGTGATCGCGAATGAATTCTCCGAGGCTACGGGAGATTTGTATTTGAGCGCGCTAATTGAGATTGGGCTGGCGCTGTTCCTGGTGACGATTGTCGTGAATGCGATTGCGCGTGCGCTGGTCTGGGCAGTGACGCGCGGCACGCCGGCGAGGGCAAACTAGGATGAGCGCCCACCCACTCCACGTTCCTCCGCCCGCTCGTGACGGTGGCCCATTGCGGCCGCCGATGAACTTCCAGTCGAAGCGGATGCGGCTCAACTCGACGCGGCGGTATGCGATGAACCATTTCATCACCGGGCTTGCGCTGTTGAGCACAGTGCTGGTGATTGCGCCGTTGGTGGCGATCCTGATTTACCTGATCTATAAGGGCGCCAGTTCGCTGAACCTCGCCTTCTTCACGCACATTCCGGCACCGGTCGGCGAACCAGGCGGAGGCATGGCGAACGCCATCATGGGTTCGGGGATTGTGTTGACGTTGGCGAGCCTGATGGGAATTCCGGTGGGGATTGCGGCTGGTGTCTATCTTGCGGAGTTTGGCCGGGGAAAGATGCTGGCGACGGCCATCCGGTTCACGGCAGACGTGCTTAACGGTGTGCCGTCGATCGTGATGGGCATCGCGATCTATTCGCTGATCGTGATGCAGCAAAAGCATTTTTCGGCGTTCGCAGGCGGTGTTGCTCTGGCCATCATGATGGTGCCTACGATCACGCGGACTACGGAAGAGATGCTGGCTACGGTGCCCCACTCGATCCGCGAGGCCGCGCTGGGGCTGGGCGTGCCTAAGTGGCGGACAGTGCTTTCAGTGAGCCTAAAGACGGCGTCGCCGGGAATCATCACAGGTTGCATGCTCGCGTTTGCGCGAGTGGCGGGGGAGACGGCTCCGCTTCTGTTTACGGCTTTCGGCAACCAGTTCTGGAGCTTCAAGTTAACCGAGCCCATCGCGGCGTTACCCTTGCAGATTTATGTGTACGCGATCTCGCCGTATGACGAGTGGCACAGGCTGGCGTGGGCGGGCGCGCTGGTGCTGATTGTAATGATCATGGTTGCAGTGACGCTGGTGAGGATCTACGCGAGCCGCGGCGTACTCAAGGGGGCAAGCTAAGTGGGCGTCAGCATCAACGTGGAGCACCTGAATGCGTGGTATGGGACGACGCATACGCTGCAGGATATCAATCTCAACATTCCCGCGAACCATGCGACGGCGCTGATCGGGCCGTCCGGTTGCGGCAAGAGCACGTTCGTGCGCTGCCTGAACCGAATGCACGAGACTAACCCGATTGCGCGCGCGACTGGCTTGGTGAAGATGGGCGATCTGGACATTTATAAAGATGCGGAGCCGGTAGAGATCAGGCGGCGCGTTGGAATGGTATTCCAGCGGCCAAACCCTTTTCCGACGATGTCGATCTACGACAATGTGGCGAGCGGGTTGAAGCTGAACGGGTTCCGCAATAAGGCTATCCTCGACGAAACGGTGGAGCGGAGTCTGAAGTCAGCCGCTCTGTGGGAAGAGGTGAAGGACGATCTGAAGAAGAAGTCGGGCGCGAGCCTCTCCGGCGGGCAGCAGCAGAGGATGTGCATCGCGCGCGCGCTCGCGGTCGATCCCGAGGTCTTGTTGATGGATGAGCCTGCGTCGGCGCTGGACCCGGTGTCGACTTCGAAGATCGAAGACCTGATTTTTCAACTGAAGAGCCAGTACACGATCGTGATCGTGACGCATAATATGCAGCAGGCCGCGCGCGTGGCCGAGAATACGGGCTTCTTTCTGAACGGGAAGATGGTGGAGTTCGATTCGACGCATAAGATTTTTACCAACCCGAAGGACAAGCGGACGGAAGATTACATCACCGGGAGGTTCGGCTAATGGCGACGCGCATCAAGTTCCAGCAGAACCTCGACGACTTGAAGGAACGACTTCTGATCATGGCGGGGATGGCCGAACAGGCGATCCAGCGGTCCATCGAAGCGTACCGCATGCGGGACCTGTCGATTTGCGAGATGGTGTTTCAATCGGAGCCGGTGATCAACCGGTTGGAGCGCGAGATCGACCAGATGGCACTCGATCTGCTGGCGATGGAGCAGCCGATGGCGATCGATTTGCGATTCATCCTGTCAGTGATCCGGATCAATGCGGACCTGGAGCGGGTGGGCGACCAGGCGGTGAATATCGCGGTGCGGG
>OCZT010005838.1_pt1 | contig 12227 bp, 8 predicted proteins | sample 1539031 | NCBI WGS metagenome assembly OCZT01 (sample SAMEA3539308, study PRJEB22396) | soil metagenome | biome: tundra; feature: field; material: soil | place: USA | collected 2010-05 | depth 0.15 m
ACGCCATGCGCTGCCACTATCGAAAACGCGGCTCATCGCTGCCAATCTTCTATCTGCAACTGTAGTACTAAACAGGCTGCTGAAAAACTCATTCCGATGAAGGGTACGGGCTTTAGCCCCTGAGGGAGCGTTTTCGAGCTTTTAACCCGGTATTCCCCCTTTTTCCGCAGCCTGTAAAGCCCGGAACAACCTGACTACTTTCCCTCCGCCACCTGCTTCATCTTCAGATACACGCTGTTGGTCCAGCCGAAACCGATGACATTGACCTTGTAGCCGGCGCTGACCTGCACATTCGCATTTCCCGACACCACGTTGTACTTCTCGCGGATAGTGGCATCCTTGGCAAACCCTGCGTCCACCGTGGCGTCGAAGGCGCGGGCAATGCGTTTTGCATCCTCGCGGAAGCCGGCGGCCTGTAGGCCGGCCACGGCGATCCAATTCGTAGGCGCCCAACCGAACGGTTCATCCCACTGCATCCCGGTCTGGGTATTGCTCATGGATAACCCGCCGGGCCGCTCGAATAAGTTGAGTTTGTCCGCAACCTGCTTCGCCTCTTCGCGCGTTGCAACCCCCGCCCACAGCGGATAGAGCGACGTGATATAGGCATAACTCGACGCCTTGGCGTGGATAAAGTCGAAGTCCGCAAAGACTCCTTCCTTTTGTCTCCAAAGATAGCGTTGGATGGCGACGTCGCGCGCCTTGGCCTTGCGGTCCCACTGGTGCGCCTCCGCCGGCTTGGCCAGCAGGTGGGCAAAGTGGGCCAGGTCCCGCTCATAACGGTAGAGCAGGCTGTTCAGGCAAACCGGCGCATAGTGATGAGTGGCTCCCGAGAAGGGGCCGAAGCGGAAGCTGGGATCGAAGCCCGACTCGCGCATGGCCCGGTCGCCGAGATAGAAGTCCCGGCTGAGCCGGTAGCCCCCGGCCCACGCCCGCTCGCACACCACGCTCGCCCGCACGTCGCAACTGGACTGCTTGAGCCGCGCCGCCTCAGCCGCGTCGGGGTGTTCGGAGCCCTTCACCAGGAACCCTTCGCCCTCCCTTGGATGCGCCACCAGCCAGCGGATTACGTCGGGGTAGTAGGTGCTGTCGTCGGCCATCTCCGGCACCGGACCGACGCCGTAGTCGAAGTAGCGCGCCAGGCCGGTTGTGCCCGCCTTGTGCTCCGGCCGCGTCCAGGTCGAGTAGTCCTTCTCCGCCAGCGCGTAGGCGCGCTCCAGCCACGCCCTGGCCTCCGTCCGCCCCGCTGGAGTGGCCGGGAAGCTGGCCGGATTCTCATACACCGCCCGGATCATCGAGGTCAGAAACGGCGGCTGCGACCGGGTCAAGTAGTAGGTGCGGTTGGCGTTCAACACCGCCCCATAGTGCTCGATCTCGAACAGAAAGTTATCCACCATGCCCATGGCCAATGCTTCGCGGTGATCGGCTTCGAGGCCCAGAACAATAAAATAACTGTCCCAGCCGTACATCTCGTTGAAGCGTCCGCCGGGCACCACGTAGGGATTCGGCAGGTAGAGCAGCCCGGCCGCGGGCAACTCCTCGGGGCGCACGTCGCCCAGCTTTTCAATCCGCCGCGGCAGCGTGGCCACCTTCACGTGGCACTTCTGCTCCAGGGCGCTTACCTCCTTGGGCGCCGGGGTCTCAGCGGGCAGGTAGAGCACCGGGTTGGCGGTGATCTTGATGTCCACCAGCGAGTGGCAGTCGGTCATCGAGCGGGTGAGGGTGTCCCACGCGCCATGAATGTAGCTGAGCGTAGCGGCCGGGCTGGGTTCCGGGTTGGGGGCGGGAATCGGGTTGGCGCCCACATCCTGCGCTTGGGCGTTTGGATTTTGGATTGCGGCGACTGCAAGGAAAAACAAGCAAAACAGTTTCATACCAACTCCAACGTGAACCGTTGTGAATCCTCTGGAGTGTAACGCACCGAGAGCGGGGTTTGCTCAATCCGGGAACAGTTCGTCCAGCCCCGGTGTCTACACAAGCACAGTGGTTCCGATTGGGATGAACGGAGTGCCTGGGTCCCCAGCGACCGGGGTCCCCAGGAAGCGGTCTTTGCTTCCTGGGGTGGCAGAGACAGGTCCTCGTCGCTGGGGTGCAGTGCCTTGAGCCCCGCTCCCCGCGCTGGTTTAGCGCGCAGAGCGGTCAGCCCGTTTGCGCCTGCTTGAGGCCCTCAAACTCCCGGCCGGCGCGGCTGATTCAGCTTTCCAGGGAGGCAGGCCATGTTTGAAGACTCAACCTTCGAATCCACGGGCAGAATCCGCACCCGTAGCCGCGGCTGGATGATCGCGGCCTTCACCTTCAACGGTTCCATCCTGCTCGGGTTGATCCTGGTTCCGCTCATCTATCCCGAGGCACTGCCGCGCCAGGCCATTGCTTTCCTGATGGAAGCGCCTGTGCCGCCGCCCGTTCCGCAACCGCCCCGGCAACAAACCGAGCGCCAGTTCCACGGCGTACCCGAGATACAGGACGGCCACATCTTCGCTCCGTCCAAAATCCCCGTCCACATCGCGCTCTTCAGTGGCCCGGAGCAGGCTCCTGAAGGCAACTTCCTGGGCATGGATCCCGGCTCCGGCGTCCCCGGAGGCACGGGCAATCTCTTCCACGGCCAGACCGCGCCCCGCGTCGTTCATCCGGATGTAAATGGCCCGGTCCGTGTCTCCGGCCCTGTCGAGGCGGGCCTGCTGATTCACAAGACCATCCCGCAGTATCCTCCCATGGCGCTGGCCATGCGCCTTGAAGGCACGGTGGTCCTGGCGGCCACCATCTCCAGGACCGGGACCATCGAGAACCTGCGCGTCACCAGCGGTCCGGCGCTGCTGCAGCAGACCGCGCTCGAGGCCGTGCGGACCTGGCGCTACCGGCCCTATCTGCTCGACGGCCAGCTCGTTGAAGTCGAAACCACGGTCAACGTGATCTTCACCCTCGGCCGTTGACCGGCTCGCTGTTTCACTCGGCGCGCAGTGCAGGGAACTACCCGCCTGCCAGCTTCTCCCTGGTCAGCTCGTTCCATGCCGCAATCGCCTCCGGCATGGGTGGGCTGTCCACGCTGGCCGCTACCCCCTCGATCACCCTTTGCGGTTCCACGCTGCCGTTGGCGTCGCGCAGAATGCCTTTCACCCAGCCTACCGCCGCCAGGCCCTCGCGCCCGGTAAAGGTCTGCTCGATATAGAACCACCGCTCGTCCCAGCACACCAGCCGCGACGAGAGCCAGAAGCGCGAAAACACCGGCAACGAACGCCGGTAGGTAATCCACACCGCGCCCACCAGCGGTCTCCACCGCGAGCGCACGATGTGCTCCAGCAGCCTTGTGCGCGCCAGAAGGTGGGTGCGCCCATAGTCCATCAGGCTCAGGTAGCGGGCGTTGTTCAGGTGCAGATTCAGGTCGATATCGTTGGGCCAGACGTGCATCCGCAGCCGGTCTTCGTCCAACACGCCCAGCGGGACGAGCGGCCGGATATGCTGGCGGACGGCCAGCGCCGGAATGCGGACAAAGCTGATCAGATGCGACAATCCGTGCTCCCTGCGTAGGGTCTGCTTTGGCCCCGGTCTAGAAGAACGCGTGGTGTGGGTCTGTGATCGCCGCCCTGTCAAGCCCACGGCCGGGCAGTGGGCCGGCTTATGGCGGCACTGTGTCCTGTCCCATTTCCGGTGCAGGGTCGTCGCTCCATGGCGGTCGCGTCGAGAGGAAGGAATGCGGCTTCATTCAGACCCGCAGCTGCAGCCATCTCGCGAGCGCCGTCCTGGCCGGATTGGGCAGAGATATCCGCCGCACCGGCCGGCATTAGCTGGCTTGCACTAAGGCCAAGAAAGCCCTTTGTTGCTGCCGAATGGTTCTCCCGCCGTGCGGCCGCTGGGCCATGACGTGCCGCCCCCGGTGCTGCTGGGGACTCCTGCATCCAATAGCTCCAGTTCCGTACCATCTACTTCCACGGCCACGCTTTGCATGATCAGATCCATCGTGAGGACTACGCGAAGGCCGTTCTTCTGGCGCACCACAACGCCTTCCATCCCGGCAAGGGCGCCTGATCGGATGCGAGCCCGCTGGCCTGCCGTCAGCAAAGGGTGCGGCTCGGCGTTGCGAAGGTGAAGGCCAGATCGGAGTGCGTCGATTTCCGTGTCCGGCAACGGAGCCGGTTTGCCTCCCGTGCCGCCCACGACGGCCACCACTCCAGGCACTTCCAGTACCCGCACGCGCTCAGTCCGGTTGATCCGGACGAAAATGTAGCCTGGAAACAGCGGCAGATCCAGGGTGACAATCGAGCCGTCGCTCCACTTGCGCTGCACGTGGTAAAGGGGCAGATAATGCTCAATCTCCCTCTGATTCAGGTACCGTTCCACGCGCTTCTCATGGCGGGGAGACGTGTAGACCGCGAACCACATCGGCGCCAATTCTTTCTCCGGCGGGCAATCCGCCACAGGCCCACCCGCGGGAACGAGGGTATCCTGGCGTGCAATCTCAGACAACGTTTCGCCCTCCTCGCCTGGGTGAGGCTCCCCCCAGGATTCCATATCGGAGTCAGGTGAACTCACTTTAAATGTTTTCCGGGAGCCGGATGAAGGCAAGTGCTTGCCCACTGCGTCGCCACCTCGGGAATTCAGAACGATACCGCCAGGGATTGGCACGGAAATTCATCCCTTGTTGAATCTTCCAAAATGAAGGGGTCTCTCATGGCTGAAGATTTACAGCTATGTTCACACCCCTGCTCGGAGTGTTTTTCAGGTTAGCACTTTACGAAATCTACCGTCAATGCGATCTGCGGGAATGGGCAGGGCAGAAAAATATGAAATCCCATCAAAGCCGCAGGTGAGAATGGTAGGTCAGGGCTTTAGCCCAGGCATCAAGCCGAAACCAATTTCTCTTTTTCGGCTCAGCGGGAATGGGCGGCAAGCAAGTGCCGCTGAATCCAGAACGGGTGAAACCGGCAGGGAGTCGATCGCGCCATTCGCTGCAATCAATCCCCCCGCACACTGGGCGTCAGGTACTCGGGTCCAACCGGGTCGGTCACCGATTCTTCCACGATGCGATCGATCTCGGCCATGGCGCCTGCATCGAGCTTCCAGCCCAGCACGCCGCGGACGGCATCCAGTTGGTCGGGGCGCCGCGCGCCCCACAGGGCAACCGAGATCCCGGGCCGGTCCAGCACCCAGCGGGCGGCCAGTTCCAGCACGGTCTTGCCATAGTGCTCCTGGGCGAAGGCCGCGAGCCGCTCGATGGCGGTCATGTACTGGCTGAAGCGCGGCTCCTGGAACTTGGGGTCGACGTGGCGAATGTCTTTTTCGTCGAAGGTCATGCCGCGCTTGATCCGGCCGCCCAACAGGCTGCGGCAGAGGGTGCTCCAGGTGAGCACGGCGACACCGTTTGCCGCGCACCAGGGCAAAATCTCCTCGTCGATCCGGCGCTCGAAGAGGTTATAGGGAAGCTGGTTCGACACCAGCGGGACAACGGAGCGGAACTCCCGCATCTGCGCGACCGAGAAGTTGCTCACCCCCAGCGCTCGCACCTTGCCCTCGCGCTGGAACCCGGCCAGCAGGGCGGCCGTCTCGGCCACGGGAACGAGGGTGTCCGGCCAGTGCACCTGGTAGAGGTCGATATAGTCGGTGCCCAGGCGGCGCAGGCTGGCTTCGATCTCCTGACGCAGGCGGCCGGCGGTCGAGTTGGCGAAAACGCCGCGTTCGTTCCATTCCAGGCCGGCCTTGGTGGCGATGAAGAAGGCCTCGCGACGGCCGTGGGCGCGGATGGCCTTGCCGGCGATCTCCTCCGAGCGCCCATGGCCGTAGATCGGTGCGGTGTCGATGAGGTTGATGCCGCGCTCGATGGCGCCCAGGCATGTGGCCACGGCCACGTCGTCGGGCACCGCGCCCCAGTCCAGCCCGCCGATCGCCCAGGTGCCCAGCCCGATCCGGGAAACCTTCACGCCCGCAATGATTGTTGTCTCCATGCACACCATCTTAAGCTGTGTTTCGGCATCGGTACGATGTCCTGCTCACTTGTCGGCGCCCTCCGGCGCGGGTCAATTCTTTTAGGGTCTCACGAGGAATTAAGGTAGGAATCGTATGCTTTAGGGTGTGACTATGCGGCTTAACAGCGGGCAGTGCCAGAGACGACGCCGTTCCGGACCTCTGGCCGTTTTATTTCTGGCGGCGATGGCGATTGCTTCTTCCGGCGCCCAGACAGCGGGCGAGAGTGCGCAGAGTCCGCCGGATTCCGGCAAGCCCACCGCCATCACCCTCGATGAGGCGATCCGGCGCGCGGAGGCCAATGAGCCGGCTTTTGCGGCTTCGTTGGCGGAGAGCGGGGCCGCGGGACTGGACCGCTCGATTGCGCGCGCGGGCCTGCTGCCCAGCGTGGCCTATCACAACCAGGCGCTCTATACGCAGACCGATCGCGGACAGACCGTTCCGAGGTTTATCGCCAACAATGCGGCGCGGGAGTACACCAGCCAGGCGGTGGTCAACGAAACGCTGGGGTTGGGGAAGTTGGCTGGCGTGCGGCGGGCAGATGCCGAGGCGGCGCGCGCGGCCGCGGAACTGGAGATTGCGCGGCGCGGGCTCAAGGCGGCGGTGACGGGCCTGTACTACGGCCTTGCGGCAGCGGACAACAAGCTTGTGGTTGCCGAGCGCGCCCACACCGAAGCGGCCGGCTTTACCGGGCTAACGGCCAGGCGCGAGCAGGCGCGCGAGGCGGCGCACGCCGACGTGGTGAAGGCGCAACTCGCCCAGCAGCAGCGGGAGCGCGACCTTTCCGATGCTCGGGTGGCCGCGGAAAAGGCGCGTCTGGAGCTGGGAGTGCTGCTGTTTCCCGATCCGCGCACGCCCTATGTGGTTGTAGTGGCGGAGGTTGCGCCAGAGCTTCCATCGCATGACGAGACCGAACAGGCGGCGGCCAAAAACAATCCGGAACTGAAGAGCGCGCTGGCCGCGCTGGGCGTGAGCAATGCCGATGTGCTGGCGGCGAGGGCGGCCTATCTGCCCGACCTGGGGTTGAACGTGACCTATGGTATCGACGCTCCGCAGTTTGCCGTGAACGGCCCCGGCCAGGTGCGCAACCTGGGCTACGCGGCCAGCGTGACCTTGGACATTCCGGTCTGGGACTGGCTTGCGACCGGGCACAAGGTCAAGCAAAGCGAGATTCGCCGCGACGCCGCGCAGGTGGCGCTGACGGCGACGCAAAGGCGGCTGATTGCGCGGCTGGACGAGGCGTACTCCGAGGCCGCGGCGGCGCGCGGGCAGCTTGCCTCGCTGGAGGCGAGCGTTGCTACGGCTACGGAGAGCCTGCGGCTGATCAAGCTGCGCTATGCCGAAGGAGAGTCTACGGTGCTCGAGGTTGTGGACGCGCAGAACGCTTTTGTGACTGCGGAGAATGCGCGCGAGGACGGACGGGTGCGCTACCAGGCCGCGCGGGCCGATCTCGAAACGCTGACGGGAACGATGTGAGCCGATGATGAGTAGGATGATGAGCAGGAGTGCGAACCGGGGAGCTGCCTTGTTGAAGACGCGCTGGCTTTTGCTGGGCGCCATGGCGCTGCCCATGGCCCTTTTGCCGGGCTGCAAGAAGGAGGCCCCGCCGGAGACCGAGGTGACGGTGCAGGCCAAGCATCCGGAGCAGGGCGCGATCGCCGAACACATCGCCGCCGATGCGATTCTGACGCCGCTGGCGCAGGCGGCCATTGCGCCCAAGATCTCGGCGCCGGTGCGCAAGTTTTACGTTCAGCGGGGCGCAAAGGTGAAGCAGGGCCAGTTGCTTGCGACCCTCGAAAACAGCGACCTTGCCGCGGCCGCGCAGGACAACAAGGGCTCCTACATGGCGGCCGAGGCGGCGTATGCCACGGCGACTCGCGCGCAGGTGCCGGAAGACACGCTGAAGGCCGAGTCGGACGTGGCCCAGGCCAGGGCCAATCTCGACCTGAACCTGAGCATCGTGAAGGGCCGCAAGCAGCTCTTTGCGGAAGGGGCCATTCCGGGCCGCGACCTGGACACGGCCAACGCCGCGCTGGTGCAGGCCCAGGCAGCCTACGACGCCGCGGCCAGGCATCTGGAGTCGGTGCGCAGCGTGAGCCGCGAGGCCGCGCTCAAGTCGGCACAGGGGCAGTTGACCTCTGCCGAGGGCAAGTACAAGGGCGCTGAAGCTCAGGTAAGCTACTCGGAGATTCGCAGCCCTATCGACGGAGTGGTCACCGACCGTCCGCTGTTTGCCGGCGAGACCGCAGCCGCGGGCGCGCCGCTCGTGACGGTGATGGATACATCGAGCCTGCTGGCCAAGACACACCTGGCGCAGAGTCTCGCGCAACGGATGAAGTTAGGCGACGATGCATCGGTTCGCGTGCCCGGAGTGGCCGAGCCTGTCTCCGCCAAGGTTGCGCTCATTAGTCCCGCGCTTGACCCCGGCAGCACCACCGTCGAGGTCTGGCTCAAGATCGACAACCAGGCCGGAACACTGAAAGTCGGAACGCCGGTCAAGGTTTCCATCACCGGAAGAACCGAGGCGCAGGCATGGAAGATTCCCCTCTCCTCGATTCTGACTGCGCAGGATGGCGGCAAGTCCGTGATGGTGGTGGGCGCCGGCGGCGTGGCGCATCGCAAGGCGGTGACGATCGGCCTTGTGGATGCTGAAGAAGTGCAGGTGACAGGCGGCCTTGCGCCAACCGATCTGGTGATTACCGGCGGGGCCTATGGGTTGGACGATGGCGTGAAGGTGAAGTTGGGCGCGACAGCCGATGACGACAAGAAGCCGGAAGCCGGCAAGGGCGGAGGAAACGACTGATGCCCAACGGCTCGTCCGGCTTGTCAGGTTTGTCCGGCGCGGCTGCCGGCCAGAAGCCCTTCTGGCTGGCCCGCTCAACCCACGCCGTCTTTTTCTTCGCGGCTATTCTCACCCTGGCCGGCATCTACCTGGCCTTCCAGGTGCCGATCTCCGTCTTTCCGGAGACCAGTTTTCCGCGAGTCGTCATCGGTGTCGACAACGGCGTGATGCCTGTGGAGCAGATGCAGGTGACCATTACCAAGCCCATCGAAGACGCGGTGAACTCCGTGCCGGGGCTCCAGACCGTGCGCTCCACCACCAGCCGCGGCTCGGCCGAGATCAGCCTCTTCTTCGACTGGAACCAGGACATGTTCCACGCGCTGCAATTGGTGGATGCGGCGCTGGGCAAGGTGGAGCAGACGCTGCCGGCCACCGCCAGGGTGACCACCAACCGGCTCACCTTTGCCACCTTTCCGATTCTCGGCTACAGCCTTACGTCGGACACCGTGCCCCAGACCCGGCTGTGGGAGATTGCCACCTACGACCTGAAGCCGCCGCTGAATCGCGTCGCCGGCGTGAGCACGGTGACCGTGCAGGGCGGCAAGGTGCCGGAGTTCCATGTGGTTCCGAATCCGGCGCTTCTTCAGGCTTCCGGCGTCACCATTCCAGACCTTGTGAATGCCATCCAGGCGTCGAATATCGTGGATTCGCCCGGACTGTATGAGGCCAACCACCAGTTGATCCTGGGGCTGGTGGGCGCGCAGGTGCACGACGCCGCGCAACTGCGCCAACTGGTGGTGAAGACCACGCCGGCCGGCGCTCCCGTGCATGTGGCCGATGTGGCCACGGTGGAGCAGGCCACCATGCCGGTCTACACCACGGTGACCGCCAACGGCAAGCAGGCGGTGCTGGTGAACATTGCCCGCCAGCCCTCCAGCAACACGGTGGCCGTGGCCGATGCGGTGGCCGCGCAGGTGGCGGAGCTGAAACACAAGCTGCCGCCGGGCGTCGCCCTCGAGCCCTTTTACGATCAGTCGCAGATTGTGCGCGACAGCATCTCCAGCGTGCGCGATGCCATCTTCATCGGGCTCATCCTGGCCTGCATCATTCTCTTCCTGTTCCTGCGCGACTGGACCTCTTCGCTCATCGCGGGCCTGGTCATTCCAGTCACCATCGCAGTTACCGTGCTTGTGCTTTGGCTCATCGGCCAGAGCTTCAACCTGATGACGCTGGGGGGCCTGGCCGCGGCCATCGGCCTGGTGATCGACGATGCCATCGTCGTGGTGGAAAACATCGTGCTGCACCGCGACGGCGGCGAGCGCCGCGCCGATGCGGTGCGCAAGGCCTTGCATGAAATCACCACGCCGCTGATCGGCTCCACCATCACTCCGGTAGTGGTCTTTCTGCCGCTGGTTTCGGTCAGCGGCGTCACCGGCAGCTTCTTCCGCGCGCTGGCCATCACCATGACCGCGGCGCTGCTCACGTCGCTGGTTCTGGCGCTCACCTGGACACCGGCCCTGAGCCTGGCGCTGCTGGGCGAGCGGAAAGACGGCGCGTTGGAGCAGGACCACCACGCCGGCCGGCTGATGGCCCGCGTGATTCAGGTGCATCGCCGGCTGCTGGGCTGGTCGCTGGCCAAGCCGCTGTGGCTGGCGGGAGCGTGTCTTCTGCTGGTCGCGGGCACCTGGGCAGGCTATCGCGCGCTGGGTTCGGACCTGTTGCCGGGGATGGATGAAGGCGGCTTCATTCTGGACTACATCATGCCTGCCGGCAGCTCGCTCAGCGAGACAAATCGAGTTCTGGAGCATGTGGAACGCATTCTGCGCGAGATGCCCGAAGTGGAGAGCACCTCGCGCCGCACAGGATTGCAGATGGGACTGGCCGCTGTGACCGAGGCCAACACGGGGGACTTTACCGTGAAGCTCAAGGCGAAGCGGAGCCGCCCCATCGACGATGTGATCGGCGATGTGCGCGCGGAGATCAAGGCCACCGAACCGGAACTGGACATCGAATTCACGCAGGTGCTCCAGGACATGATCGACGATCTTTCCAATGCGCCGCAGCCGATCCAGATCAAGATCTTCGCCAACGATCCGGCGATGCTAGAACAACTGGGCCCCAGGGTGGGCGGGGCCATCGGCAAAATCGAGGGCGTAGTCGATGTTCAAGACGGCATCGAGAACACCATCAGCGGGCCGGCGACCAACTTCCAGATCAACCCGGTTGTCGCCGCGCGGCTCGGCTTTACGCCCACCGAGGTCTCTGAAGACGCCACCGCGATTCTTGACGGAGTCGCCACGGCCGATCCGCTGATCCAGAACGGCCGCCCGTACACCATTCGCGTGCGCCTTGGCGATGAAAACCGCGCCTCCCTTGAGGCCATCCAGAACACGGTATTCAACAGCGCCTCAGGCCACAGCGCGACGCTGGGCTCGCTGGCGACGATTGAGCAGTTGCCGCCGCAGAATGAGATTCGGCGGGAGAACCTGCAGAGGCTGGTCGTGGTGACTGGGCGCCTGGAGGGATCGGACCTGGGCAGCGCGATGGCCAAGGTTCGCCAGACGGTGGCCGGACTGCATCTGCCCGCCTCGGTGCGCGTCCAGTACGGCGGCACCTACGAGGAGCAGCAGAAGTCGTTCCGCGATCTTCTGCGTGTGCTGCTGCTGGCGCTGGCGCTGGTCTTCGGTGTGCTGCTGACCGAGTTTCGCAACTTCCCCGCGCCGATCGCCATTCTTACCTCTTCGGTCCTGTCCATTTCGGGCGTGATTCTGGCCCTGCTGGTTACGCACACCACCTTCAACGTGGCGTCGTTCATGGGACTCATCATGGTCATCGGCATCGTGGCCAAGAACGGCATCCTGCTGCTGGATGCCGATGAGAAGTTCCGAGCCGAGGGCGCTTCGGCGGCTGAGGCCATGATTCACGCGGCGCAACGGCGGCTGCGGCCCATCGTGATGACGGCCCTTGCCGCGGTGTGCGGAATGCTGCCGCTGGCCTTTGCGTTGGGCGCTGGCTCGCAGATGCTGCAACCGCTGGCGATTGCGGTCATCGGCGGCCTGGGCGTCTCCATGGTGTTGAGCCTGGTGGTCACGCCGGTGGTTTACTTCCTGCTGACGCGCGACCGCAAGATTCTGCCGGAGGAAGCCGCGTAGTACCGCTTTGTTGCGGGCGAGTGGCAGAATAGACCTATGCCGCCGACAGAGCCAATCTTCCTTACCCCCGCTGAAGCCCGCGTTCTGGGCGCCCTGGTCGAAAAAGAAGTGACCACGCCGGACTACTATCCGCTCTCGCTCAACGCTCTGGTCAACGCCTGCAACCAGCGCTCGAACCGCGAGCCGGTGATGGACCTGGACGAGGAGGCAGTCCGCCAGGCCCTGCATGGCCTGGAAGACCTGCGCCTGGCAGGGCGTGCGCGTTCGGCCGACGGCCGCGTGACCAAGTACGAGCACTGGCTGGGCGAGGCCTTCAACTTCAGCCGCGCGGAGACGGCGCT
>OCZT010005839.1_pt1 | contig 12227 bp, 13 predicted proteins | sample 1539031 | NCBI WGS metagenome assembly OCZT01 (sample SAMEA3539308, study PRJEB22396) | soil metagenome | biome: tundra; feature: field; material: soil | place: USA | collected 2010-05 | depth 0.15 m
GAAGGTAACTCAACACAATCACAAGGTAATAACTCTCATAGTGAAGGAACAAGCTCAATATCTTTAGGAGTTAGTTCTCACGCCGAGGGTAATACAACTAATGCAAATGGAGATAATAGTCATTCTGAAGGACTTCAAACAACGGCAGTTGGTCCAAATAGCCATAGTGAAGGCAATAATGCAATTACTAATGGAGTTAATAGTCACAGTGAGGGAACTTTAAATAATTCATATGGTGATAACTCTCATAGTGAAGGTGATAATAATGTAGTTAGTGGAACTAGCGCTCACGTTGAAGGTAGTAATAATTATGCTGTAGGCAATTATAGTCACGCCGAAGGCTCTAATACAACAGCTTATGGGGTTGGAAGTCACGCTGAGGGTAGTCATACCACATCAACAGGTAATTATTCTCACGCAGAAGGTATTAGTTGTTACAGTGCTTCACTTGGAAGTCATACTGAAGGTAATAGTAATGATGCTAGTGGTAATTATAGTCACGCAGAAGGTAGTGATAATGTAGTTACTGGAATGTATAGCCACGTTGGAGGTTATGGTAATTCTAATACAACTGCAAGTGCAACATCAGTATTTCTTCATTCAACAGGAAGCACCTGTAACCATAAAAACAGTGCAGTATTAGGTGGACAGAATATAACCGCGCACGCCGATAATACAACATATGTTCCTCATTTAGAAATAGCAGGAGTAGTTGATAGTTCACACGTAATAACTGAATACGGATATATAATAATGACATCACCAGTTGGAGCCAGGTTTAAATTACAGTTAGATAACTTAGGAAATTTACAATCAACCCCAGCATAATGAATAAGCAATATTTAAAATATTTAAAATCAGTATTAAGGAAGATTCAGAAACTACCAATTAATAAGGTGGTGAAGTCAAAGAAGAAGTATTCTAGAAAAAATAAACATAAAGTAAATATAGAAATATAAATGGGAGAAACAAATAGTACAGCTACCATTAATGTCAATGTTAATGGTTTAGACCAAGCCAAAACACAAATCGATGGCGCAACAGCATCCACAACAAAGTTAACTGAGGGGTTATCTCACGGTGGTGTAAGAGCTATCGGTATATTTGCTAGGGGTTTAGGCGAAGCAGCAGCAGCTGGCACTTTATTATTTGGTGGTACTGAAGAGTCTGCTAAGAAAATGCAGAAATCATTAAATGATGCATTAGGAATTGTATTTGCAGTTCAAGGAGTAATGCACGCAGCAAGTGTGGCAGAAGCGGCTTGGACTACAGTTAAAGGTTTATTCGTAACAAAGACAATAGTTGAAACTGTTGCTTTGGAAGGAGAAACTGCGGCACAAGTAGGATTAAATGTTGCAATGGAAGCTAACCCAATTGGTATAGTAATAGCAGGTGCTGCACTATTAGCGATAACTATAGCTGCATTATATAATTATACTCACCAATTAAATGGTGAACAAGAAAACTCTATCAATGTTGAGAAACTCTATGCAGAACAGGTTAAAATGAGCAATGGTCTAATAGAGAAATCAAATGAAGAATATAAAAAAGAAATATTAAACTCAACTTTATTATTTGGAACATTAGAAAGTGAAAATGTATCTAAGAGTGAAAGAGTAACATTAATAAAAGAAATCAATAAAGAATTCGGTCAATATCTACCAAATCTTTTAACAGAAAAATCAAGTTTAGAAGATATTTATACAGCACAATCAAATGTTAATAATGCTCTTGAAAAAAATCTTGAAGCGGATGTTTCCAAAGATAGAGCAAAAAGTTTGATTGAAACCAAACAAGGTTTAAAAGATTTAAATACAGGTTATGGAGCTTATATTTATTCATTACAACACGCAAGAACTGAAATGTTGAAGTCTGATGATGTTAATGAAGCACAATTATCGGAAATTGAAAAAACAGATACAGTTCTTAAAACAGCGATGAAAGGTTATGATAATACAAAACACGCTATTGAAGGATATCAAGCTGCTATTGATGCTAATAATAAAAAATTAGTAACACAAGAAACACTTATTAAAGAACAGATTGGTGATATATCTAAATTAACTCCAATTACTTATGACCATACACAAGCATTGAAAGATGAAAATACAACATATGAAGATTTAGTAAAGAAAATAGATGAATATACTTCTGCACTTGCTAAAGCTCCATCTCAACAAGATAAAAATGCTTTACAAACTAAAATAGATAAATTAAAAGAAGAAAAAGATTTATATGATGAAATTGCAGTAGCACAAAAAAATACAACTAATGCGCCAGCTCCATTACCTACTGCTATTCCTACTTCTTTTAAAGAGGACAAAGACTATGCTGCTGAAAAATTAACTCTAACAAAGGGATTAAATGGACAATTAGTTGATGCAGATGCAGCTACATTAAAAACTATGCGTTCAAATGCTATTTCAGGATATAAGGAGCAAATTAAAGAAGAATATGAGTTAGATAAGGAATCAGAAAAAAAGAAAAAAGAATTAGAAAAGGAATTGGCAAATGCTGCAATTGATATGGCAAAGGGTGTTGCTGATACTATTTTTAATATTAAATCAATAAAAGAAAATGAAGCTCTAAATCAAGCAGAACATACTTTAGACCTTAGAAGAACTAAAGAATTATCCAATGTAAATTTAACACAACAACAAATAACTGCAATAAATAAAAAATATGATGCTCAGGATTTAAAATTAAGACAACAAGCTGCAATTGATAAAAAGAAGGTAGATAAAGGTCAGGCATTAGCAGAAGGTGCATTAGCTGTTATAAAGGATTTCGCCACAGCACCAAACTATATTGTGGGTATAATAGAAGCAGCATTGACAGCTGCGGCAACTGCTGAACAAATAGCAACAATAAATGCACAACCAATTCCAACCTACGCAACTGGAGGTTTAATTGGTGGTTCTGGAGGCCCAACGGCTGATAATCATTTAATAGCAGCATCATCTGGAGAGTATATACTTAACGCCGCGGCGACCTCCAAAAACTATGCTTTAATCGATTCAATGAATAAAGGTATGGATATGGAAGCCATCGTTGATAGAATGGTTAAAAAGATATCTAGCATACCCGTAATCAACGTGGCCACAGATACAGCTAAAGTTAATACTAGAGTAAATAAAGTACGTAATGTTGCTTATTTAAAATAATAAATTGGAATAAATAGGTAACCAATATACTTATTAAATATAAAAGAAAATAATATATGAAAATTATAGAACTTAGTTTAGATGATAACCTTATTAATAGTGGTATGGCTATGGGGGCGATATCGCTCGTTGAAAGTCCAGCCGTGGAGGTTTTCTTTATGGCCTTTTCTAAAGAAGGTAAAAAAGAAAAATATTACTTCTCAACACCTAAAATAGGCGATAAGCAATTGGTATATTCGGCAGCCCTTATTCCTAATAAGCTTATATTAAGAAAGGACGAACAAACAGGCGAATTCTATTCAGTTTACTTTTCTCAAGAAACAGTGGCTAAATGCTCTGAAGCTTATTTAAAGAACAACTTTAATAATTTTACAGCTGACCATAATGAATCAATCGATAATGTTAATGTTATTGAATCTTGGATTGTAACCGACCCAAGTAATGATAAGGCTAATAGTTTAGGATTTAAAGATTTGGTTCCAGGTACTTGGTTTGTAGGTGCCCATATTCAAAATGAACTTATATGGGATAGAATTAAAGCTGGAGAGCTACGTGGCTGGAGTATAGAGTCATTTTTCACCGAGGCGTTCGCTAAAATGTCATTAGAAAAAGAACTTAATGAAGATGATTTCATTAATCAAAGGTTGGATGAGATAGAGGCTATCGAAGATAGAGAAGATGCAATAGGTAAGTTAATGGAATTATATAATATATTGAAAATAAACGCATAATATGCCAATACAAGATAATAGTTTTCTATTTCCAAAAAACTTGTCACCCATCAATTGGAACAAAGAAACAACCTTCGATAATGGAAATGTTAAAGATAAAGTCGCGCTCGTTGCAGATAATGGTATATTTATAGAACTAGCCATTAGATTAGCTAAGGATTTCAAGAAAGTATATTATTACACTGACTGGAAAGAAGAATTCCCAGTACTAGAACAAGTAGCAATAGGGTTTGGCGTACAAAATATAATCAATGTTAAGGACATATTTGAACCAGACGATGTAGATATCTATATATTTCCAAACACTGGCAATCCATATATCCAAAAGAAACTCATCAACGATGGTAAAATCGTTTGGGGAACTAGGATGGCTGAAGATTTGGAACTTAATAGATTTTATGGCGCTAAACAATTACAAAAAGCTGGGCTTCCAGTACCTAACATAAAGAATATTCAAGGAATTGATAACTTAATAACATACCTAACACCTTTACAAGATAAATGGATTAAAGTAAGCTATTACAGAGGCCAAGGAGAGACTTGGCATTTCACCAATATAAAGGAATGTGCTGGGTATTTGGAGAACGTTAAATGCAAGCTAGGGCCATTTGGAGAAGTATTTGAATGGTTAGTGTTTGACCCAATAGAAGCAGTGACAGAAACTGGGGCCGACGGCATAGTTATCGATGGTCAGCCAGCAAACTACATTCAATACGGCTACGAGGTTAAAGATTTGTGCTATTGTGCTGAATGGATTGAATATGCTAAAGTACCAGAATTAATTAAAGTAGTTCACGATAAAATAAACCCAATATTAGGTCAATATGGTTATAGAAACTTCTTTAGTACTGAAATAAGAGTAACTGAAAGTAAGATACCTTATATGTCCGACTTCACAACTAGGACGGGCGCTCCTTCATTTGAATTAATTATAGAGAATGTAGAGAATATATCTGACGTTATATGGAACGGCGCGCAGGGCAAATTAATAGACTTAAAACCTAAATATAAATATGCTTGTATGGCTAATATGCTATCAGAATTTGGTTGTGATAATAATCTAGCTATATTCTTTCCATCTACGATAAGAGATATGGTTAAATTACGGAACCTGGCGGTTATAAATGGAACATATTATTATATCGCTCAGCCATATGCATATCCTGAAATTGGTAGCGTATTAGGCTTTAGCAATACATCAATGGAAGATGCAATAGCTCAATGTAAGGCTAATGCAAAACAAGTAAGTGCGTACCAACTTGAAATAAGAGTTGATGCATTGGATGAATGTTTAAATGAAATAGAAAAAGGGAAATCAATAGGTATTGATTTCTAAATAGTAAAAATAATAACAATAATATACTTATTAATAAATTCTACAGAAATGGCAAAAAAATCATTTATTGAAAAATTAGAGAGTATTGCAACTAAACTTGGTTTAACAGAAGTTAAATTCGAAGATGTTAAAGATAACCAAGGCAATATTATACGTATAGAAGATTTTGTAGTTGGTGGTAAAGCTCAGCTTATTAGTACTGATGGTACTCTTATAGATTTAACCGACGGCGAATATACATTGGAGGATGGTAGAACATTCACCATTCAAAATGGTGTTATAGCATCAATCGCAAATGATGTTAAAGCAGACCCAACAACCCCAGCAGAAAAAGTACAGCCAGTGGCTCAAGATGCAGCAGCTCCAGTAGCAGATGCAACAGCAACTCCTGCCGATTCAACAATCACTGATTCTGCAACAACTAACACAACCTCAGCAACAACTTCTGGTGATACATCAGACCTTGAAGCAAGAGTAGCAACACTTGAAGATGCAGTTCAACAGTTAATGGACTATATCACTCAAATGGCAGATTCAACTTCAGAATTTAAATCTGTAAAGAAACAATTGGAAGCCGATAAAGCAACATTGGCAGCTAAAATAAATGAATTAGAACAGACACCAGCAGGTGAGCCTATCCAAGTTAAAGCAGCTAAGGTTGAAAGAACTCCAGCTAAAGAACAGGATAAATCTAAAATGAATATGTGGAACGATAAGGTTGATTATGCTGAAAAGTATAAAGTATTCTTAGAATATAGAAAATAAAATAAAAAGATAATAATAATTAGGCTTCATAAAAGCTTAAAAGATATAAAAAATATAAAACAATGGCAACAGGATTTAATGTAGCATCTTTGATTGATTATCGCGACGAACAGGCGATTGATTTAAAAGCTAAGATGATTTGGGCTGGAGATTCCCTTAAATATTTCCAAAAAGTTCCAGGTATTACTAACGTAGCAACTATTACTTATTTTGATGTTAACCCAAGCATCCAATACGGTACATTCTGTACAAGTATGGCAGCCAGCGGCGGAACATCAATTGCACAAAAAGATTTAACAGTATGCGATATGAAAGCTGAAGATAAATGGTGTGAAAATGATTTACAGAAAAAGTATTTCACTTACAAACTTAAAGGTGTAAGTGGTGATAATTTAGGTCCTTGGGAAAAACAATTCCTAGACCAAGTAACTCTAAAAATTTTACAGGCAAATGAAACTGCTGTATGGCAGAATCCTTCTCACAGTGGCTGTACTGGTTTGGTTTCTCAAATAGCAGCAGATAGCGCACGTACACAGATTGCAAGTGGATTCACAACTATCACAGCAGCTAACGTTATATCAGCTATGACAGCAATGATTACAGCTCTTGTTACAAGTGCTCCTAACATTAGTCAGGATGACGAACTTTATATGTTTGTTTCTCCAGCAGTACACGCAATGTACAAACAAGCAATTTTTGCAAATAACAATTTCGGTTTACCAATCATAGATTCAAATGGTGACTTCGTAGTAGACTTTTTAGGACCACGTTTCACTATTCACTCAACCTACGGTTTAATAGGCACAAGTTATATGGTTCTTACAACTTTGAAGAACTTATTCCACGGCTTTGACGGCGTTTCTGACGACGAAAAGGTAAGTTTATTTTATGAACAAAAGGACGATATTATTTATTACAGGGCTAAATACAGACTTGGTGTAACTTTCTGGCTTGCAGATTACATCATAACCAATTTCTAAAAGAAGAAAATCGGGAGTGGCTAATGGCCACTCCCATTAATATTAAAATAATTTTAAAATAAAAAATATAAAACAATGGCAGATATAGTAATAGGTTGTAATGTATTCGAAAACATTCCTTTACAGTGTAAAACAGGTATCGGTGGTATAAAGAATTGTTGGATTTCATCATATAGTGGCTTTTCTATTACAGAAAATGCAACTAACATAGTAACTGGTATAACAACTGGAACAACAACTCTTTATGAGATTACTCCTGCAAGAACTAGTTCAAGTATAGTTGAGGACCAGGCAATCGATAATACTAACACAGTATTTAAACAAACAATAACTTTGGTTTTTGTTGATGACTCAACAATGAGAAATTTCGTTGCTTCAATTGCAAAATCAATAGTAGTTGTAGTAATAGAAGACAGAAAAGGTCAATATAAAATTTATGGTACAGAAAACGGACTACAGGTAGCAACTACCCAAAATTCAGGTACAGTTGAAAGCGATAAGAATTCGTGGACAATAAAACTTGAAGGTAGCGAGGCCTATAATGCCCCTATCGTTTCAGCATCGGTAATGGTTCCATTCAGTATCTAATAAGAATTTAATTTCATATTCAATACTAATCCCTATATTCATCCGAATTTAGGGATTTTTCGTTTTATTTAACCTAATAAAGGTAAAAATACCAATAATAATATACTTATTATATAAAGTAACAACAATGATAATACTCAATAGCCAAGTTAATAATGAAATATTTTTGACGTTAAGCCAAGACACACTATTATCTGGTTTAACTAGTAGTTATACTTTGAATATATACTCTCAACAACAGAGCACACCTTATACTATATCATTAACCGCAATTTCATCAACCACAAGGTATGAAGAATTCATTGTATCTGGGGCCTCTTTAACTGGGCTCACCGACGGCTATTATGATTATGAAGTGTATAACAATGCTTACAGTTCAACTATCATAGAAGTAGGCAAATGCCTAATTAGCGGTAATAGTATTAATCAAAAGAGCATTGATAGTGGAACTAATAATAATAAATTAATAGATAATAGAGCTTAATATGGAAGAAAAGAAAATTTATAAAATAGACCTTGGACAGATAATGCTAAAGGACTTCCAAGAGAAATTAAATCCAGCATTTGATTGGGTCCAATGGGGTATAAAGAACGATTTTCCAGATGCTCTACTGTTAATGTTATATAATAGTTCAACCCATTATAATATCGTTACCAAAAGGAAGGATATGATAGTTGGTGATGGAGTTAACATCCAACGTTCAACCAATAAGAATCAAATACTAACTGATAAGTTTATAAATAATATCAACCGTTATGGTGAGAATATGGATGAACTTATTGAAAAGATAGCATTCGACTTTGTTACCTTCGGTCAAGCAGCAATCCAAGTAATTTGGGGCCGCGGCGGAAAACAAATAGCAGAGATACTTCATCTTCCAGTTAATAATTTAAGATATGAAAAGAAAGATGAGAATGGAAACATTAATCGTTATTTCTATTCAGAGAATTGGAAGAAATGGAAGCTAACCCAATATGCTCCTATAGAACTAACTCCTTTTACAACTGTACCAGAAATAATAGCTGTAGCACCAACTCAAGTTCTTTTAATTAGACCTTATTCACCAGGCTGCGGTTATTATACACAGCCAACTTATGTTGGCGGCCTTAATTATATTAATTTAGATTGGCAAATGAGTGAGTTCGCCCAGGCGACTATTAAGAATGGTTGCTTTCCATCAGTTATGATTACAATGAAGAATGTGCCAGACGATGAAAAAGACTTTGTAGTTCAATCATTCGAACAACAATACACCAGCGCTCAAAATAGCCATAAAGTATTATTTAACTTCGTTGAGAATGCTGATGATTTAACCATTACCCCAATTACAACCGACGGCCAAGAATCAATGATAGAAACATTGAATAACTTAGCTACAACCAACATACTTCAATCACACGGATGCCCAGGTATACTTATTGGTATCGCCGAGGCTGGCAAGTTAGGAGAAACAGCAGAAATAAATAATGCTTTTTTACAATTTGAAGCAACAGTTATACAACCAGACCGTAATATTATATTAAGTAAAATAAATAAATTACTTAAGATTAATGGTTTAGATGAAATACAAATAAGTTCTTCAGCACCAATTCCATTCCAAGGTTCAGAACAAATGATGATGAGTGTATTAACTGTTAATGAGTTACGTGAATTCTTAGGATTTAAACAATTAACCGAAGGCGAATATAAAGATATTGTACTGGTGATGATTGATAATTCTAAAGCTAAAGTTGCAGGTGAAACGCCAGCGGCTACAGTTGCCCCTAAAGATAATAAACAAATAATAAAATAAAGATATGGTAATAAACTTAGATGTACAATTTGTATCAGAAAACTATATTAAACAGAATAGCGTAATGCCTTCCTACCTAGACGCAAAATTTATAACGCCAGGTATACAAGCAGCTCAAGATATTGAATTACAAGATATATTAGGTTCACCTTTATATCAAGAATTATATAATTATGAAAAAGCTTATTTACAGAGTGGAACAACAATGCCAGCTCAATACACTGAATTAATAACTAAATACGTAAAACCATTGTTAGTAAATTATGTGGTATATAGGTCATTGGATTATGTGTTTGCAAAATCGATGAATACTAGTATAGTTATTAAGACAGATGCATCTAACTCTAGACCAGTTAGCCGAGACGAAGTTAATAATGATAAAAAGAGATTTTTATCATTAGCTATGTGGCAACGCGACGCTATCATTCGTTACCTAACTACACAAAATTCATTATATGGTTTCTTTCCTTTACTCACACAGTTCACATCTTATATAGATACCATCCAACCAGATAGGGGAAGCGGATATGGTAAGACTGGATTATTTCTAAAGCGACGAAATGGTAAACGTAATTATTGGGGCCCAGACGATAGTAGAAATCTAGGGTCCTACGGCCCTTATGTAGGTGAGCAAGGTTCAGCCGACGGCGGAATTTGTTGCAGATAAATATTATGGTATATCAAACTTTTATATGGCTAATATTTGTATATGCTGGAGCATATATAACATCTCAATCAGAGATTGGCAGAGAATTTCGCTTATTATTCGATTTAAAGAAGTATAATTGGTTAACTGGTAAGTTACATTACTTAATCAATTGCATCGTCTGTAGCGGAGCTTATTGGGCAATAGGAGCAAGTTTATTCTTCAGTCCATCAGCCATATTCGAAATACCTTTAATATACCAATTAATAATAAATGCAATTATAGGAGTTGGTTGTAATAAATTAATTTACAGTCTATTAGAAAGGATACCAAATCAATTTGAATAAATTAATATTTTATAACGAATAAATTAGCAGAATAAATACAATGGGAAGAATGTTATATTACTTTAAAAACCTAACCACATTACTTGTAGCTCCACTTAAGTTATCCTTATGGCAGAGTATCTTAATTGCATTTGGGTGCGTGATAAGCCCTTATTACGCGTTATTTATTATTCTAATGAGCTTTGTGTTGATTGATATGCTTACTGGTATCGTGGCATCTTATAAAAATAGGATTCTTTGTGAATCCACATTAAAAAATATACCACTTAAGTTCGGGCCCGCAGTTAAACTATTCTGTAAAAATATTCAAAGTAGGAAACTTCGTTATACGGTTGAAAAGCTTGTTGTATATATGTTAGTAATGCTACTCATTTCATTTTTTGAGCACTACTTCTTTAGTTTTGAAGTGCTGGGTTATACATTTACCAAGTTAATCGTTGGCCTACTGGCTATTATTGAGATAAGGTCTATATTTGAAAATTTCGATGTTATATTGAATAAGAAGTATTTCAGCGTTTTATTTAATTTATTTAAAAAAGCAGCCGACGATAAGATAAAAGGTACTGGAGAAGTAATAGATAATATAACTAATGTAACTTAATATACCCAACCAACAGATTAAATAAATATTGTTAAATGCCAACAGATTACGTTCAGCATACTTGCAGTAGTTGCCCATTGGCAGTTGAAATGCGAAGCAAACGCAGGAAGATTGGGGATAATATAGTTATATATTATGAGGTATATTGCTTCGCGACAAAAAGCTGGCGCCGCGAGCATTTTACTAGAGATTTTTGTGTTGATTGGGGAAAGTCAGTATCATCATCATTTACCAATAAGATACCTTCAGAAGTTATTATCGCATCCAAGATGAACCCAAACGGGTACTTGTAGATGAGGATGAAGAAGAGATTGAGGAACCAGAAGAGGATTAAAATACGAAAAGGAGATGTCCCTATCTCCTTTATTCGCAAAACATATTAGGCTGTCTAAGACCTAAGTTTACATCAATTATCTTGTATATGTTGCTGTGGCTTGAAAATACTGAGTAGTTGAATTTCCTTCCTGTTCAACGTTTATTATTATATTATTTGCATTGGTTATTATTCCAGAATGCATATTACCTAATGAATCTTGAATAGTATTAACTCCGCGTATATCATCTGGGTCTGCTATTACATCCAAATATTTACCTGTCCTAATTACTTGTAATTTCCAAATATGTTTAAATGGGCCTGTAAATTCATATATTCCAGTTGTAGTTGTATCTATGCTAGCTGTTGATACACCAGCGAAGGCACCAGTTAAATTACAAGTCCAAGTAGTACCAATTATATTTATTGGTTGAGTCGTTGTAATTATTGGTTGAACAGTTGTTTTAGATGGAAGTACTTTTTCATCTTTTTTACAACTACTGAACATTAAGCTAACTAATATTGCTATTATACCGCTAAAGATAAATATCTTCCAATTGTTTTTAATGAAGTTGATAAGTTTTGTTTTCATAGTTTTATTTATTTAAGTTGTTTAATTAATAATTGAATACTTTCGATTAGTACCTGCTGTGCGCGCAGGGTTACTAATTCTGCTCTAATTGCTGCTATTTCTTTATCTATTTTTTTCATTTTATTTAGTTTTAAATTCTTTATTGCGCCATTGCTAATTCTAATATACTAGTTTCTTCCATCATTTGAACCATATTACCTCTTAACCAGTTTAATCCTTCATTTAAGCGTTCAATGAGTTCGGACTTAGTTGTTATTCTATCATTATGTAATGATAGTTGTATTTGAACGCAAGAGTCTATTCCGCCAAACCAACAATCTTTGGATTGAGAGTATAATAAATTAATACCACTACATTCGTGTATATAGCTT
>OCZT010005841.1_pt1 | contig 12225 bp, 8 predicted proteins | sample 1539031 | NCBI WGS metagenome assembly OCZT01 (sample SAMEA3539308, study PRJEB22396) | soil metagenome | biome: tundra; feature: field; material: soil | place: USA | collected 2010-05 | depth 0.15 m
ACACCATGGGCGAGATCGGCGCGAAAATGAAACTGGCCCGCGACGATTTCCACTTTCTGCGGAGTGAGTTTTGTTTTCGCCAGCTCTTGCGAGAACGGCTGCATGGCCAGACCGTGAAACGAGGTGGACCAGAGCGAATAAAACTTGGCGTGACATTCGCGGCAACTGGCCGATCCCGCGTAGCCGGGCAGTGCGCTCGCCGCCGGCTTTTCCGGGGCTGAATTAGCTCGGGCGGATGCGCCACCAGCCAGATCATGTAAGATCAGCATCACGAAAAGCATCGCCGCAAGGCGTCTGGGCCAACGAGTCATATTTTAATCGTTCTCCTCTGGAAGCACGATGAGCGGCACGGGCGTGGTGTGAATATGCCCGATAAAATTGGTGGCGAACAAGGCGTAAAGCCCGTTGTGTTCGGGTTGCGCGTTGCCAATCCGATAGGTGACATTAGTCGCACCGGCAATTGGTTCAAAGCCGCTGCCGCGATTGATTTTCCACTGCAGCGCGACGGGCGATGTGCCGCCGATTTCCGCCGTGAACGTCACGATGCGCGTGACGACATTAGTTCCCGGCGAGTCGTTGTCCGTGTCCTGGATGATGAACGGGGCGTCACCGGCTGGTTGGTTAGGTGGCGCGATGGATCTGGCCGGCGCGCAAGCTGGTTCGCAAATGGGCGCAATACCCGGTTCGACGATGGTGGCAATTTGCTTTTGCTGCGAAGAACTTTTAACTGTGACCAGCGCCAGACTAGCCAGGGCTAACAGGCCGACAAGGGCCAGCGAATACTTGGTGCCTGTTTTCATAAACTTAAATTTGATTGAGAAAAACCCGTTCCCAACGTCCGGCGGAAAAATCCGCCGGACGCGGGAACGGATCGTGAGTCTTACGGTATGTATGGCGAGATGCGGTAGAAGTTATGATCCGCATTTGCGTTCGGGTCTAGCAACCAGCCATTCCTGGACAGCAGGAAGTTATTCGTGACACCAGCGACGACGTTGGTGAGCACCGGCGTCCAGCCGAGCGGATTGCCCAGATCCGAATTGCGCCAGAGGATGACCTGGTAATTCAGATTCGTCCCACCACTGGTCAGCCGCGTGGGGTTCGGCTGGTTCGGATTGGCGAAGGAACCGTTCGTGCTGAACTGCGTGAACAGCGTGTTGACGTTGAAGGTTCCATTCGTGAAACCAACATTGCTGATCTGCGGATACGGCACCAGGTTGCGGGTGTTGCCGGTGTTCGCGAAGGTTTGATATTCCCCCAGTTTCAATTTGAGCGCGTTGAAGTTGGCCTGGGCCACGGGCGTGAGCGCCGAAGTCAGCAGGTTCGTGAATTCGTAGGGATCGTTCTCCAGATCGTAAAAGCGTTCCACGTGATTGTAGAAGTGGATCAGCTTGTATTTATCATTGCGCAGCGTGACGCCGTCACCCGCCGCGCTCTGGTTGAATTCTCCTCCCAGGAGATAGGGTTGCGGCACGACCACGTCGGCTTTCAACGCTGGCACGATGCTTTTGGAATCCAGCACGAGTCCCGCCGGCAGTGAGGCGGCCACGTCAATGCCGGCCAGTTCCTGAATCGTTTGATAGATGTCCGTCGTATCCACGATGCTGTCGTTGGCGCGACCACCATTCACCACGCTTGGGCCGGTGATGAACAATGGTGTGCGCACGCCGCCTTCGTAGATGGTGAACTTAGCGTGACCATTGCCCGTGGTCGTTTCGGGCGCAATGGGATTTTTGTAAGGCAACTGTTGCACATCCCGTTCCGTGCCGTTGTCGCCGACAAAGATGATGTCCGTCTCATTGGTGTCCACCACGGTGAGCAGGCGGCCAATTTCCGTGTCTGCCGCCTCGACCATGGCCTCCCAATACGGGCGCGGATTGGCCGTAATATCGGCCGATGTGCCCGCCAGCCCGGCGTAGGTGGGCGCGAGGTTCGTGGGCGGCTTGTTGCGCGGAACATGCGGCGCGTTCAAGGCCAGCCAGACGAACCAGCGATTCGTGCCCTGCGACTGGACGAATGAAATGGTGTCGTCAATCTGGTCGGTCGTGGAATATTTGGTCGTGTTAAATGAAGTCCCGTTTGCGAACTTCGTCCAATTTGTATAGTTAGCAACGCCAGTGCCGAAAAAACCGGCATAGTTCGTCCAACCGCCATAAGTCCAAGGCGAGTTTGCCTCGGTGGTCGGGGCCAGGTGCCATTTGCCGAATGAGGCGATGCCATATTCCGGTGCGTTGGTCGTGAACGCGCGTGGCAAAGTGTATTCATTGCTGCGCAAGTTCATGTTCGCCGTGCCCACGCCGTTGCGGATGGAATTAAGCCCGGTGAAGAGTGCCGCCCGGAACTGGGAGCACGAAGGCCGCGCGTAGAAGTGGGTGAAAGCCACACCGCTCCGACCGAGCCGGTCAAGATTTGGCGCGGGCGGCAGCGAAACGCCACTGTTCGTATTGAACAACGCCAAGCCATCCGCACCCAGATCGTCCGCAATGATCAGCAGGATGTTGTGCCGCGCCGTCTGTCCGGGCAACAGATGCCGTGCGATGTTGATTTTCCCGGTGGCGGTTCCGCCAAAACCATCCGTCACCGTGTAAGTCAGCACGTCGTTGATATTGTTCGGATTGGTGTAGAGCAACGCCGTGCCGGTGTTGACCGGCGTGATGCCGCGCAGTCCCGAATCCACGCTGACAAACGAAACTGTGTCGCCGTCCAGATCGCTGGTTGTGTTCAGCAAGTCACTGATCGGAATCGTCACCGTGTCCTGACCGGTCACGCGGGCGTAGCTGATGTTGCCCGCGACCGGCGGATGATTGGTCACGGCTTGGAACAGCGAGTTGGTGAGCGCGGGATGATTCGCGTCGCCGGAATAAATCGCCGTGATGAGATTCGCCGCGCTGCGCGGCAGATTGCCGATGGCCGCGCTGCTGGTGCTTCCAGCCACGACGTCATTTGTGCTGAACGGAATGCCGCTGGCCGCGAAAACCACCGAGCCGGTCGCCGCCGGTTGTCCGTTCAAAAGATCAACGACGTGAAGCGAGTAAGTCAGCGAATCGAGATAGCCCGCAGGATTGGCGGGTGCATTCAGATATCCTACCACCGATGCCGGGCCGACGTTGAGATAAAGTTGCCCGCCGATGAGTTGCAGCGAAGCGTAGCCGTTCACGCCCGCGCCGCCGACCGCGACAGTCAACGGCACAAAGCCGCTGACTTGTGCGCCGCTGTTGGTGGCGATAAGCAAATAATTTCCCGGCGCAAGCTGCGTGCCGGTGTTGTTGACCTGCACCACGGTGCCGGCAGACAAACTGAACGTGCCGTTGGTCACGGTAAACGCGGGCGAGCCGCTGGAATAATTCAGCGCCAGCGTGCCGCCGTTGGCATTCACATTTCCCTTGAGCCACGCGGTTGAAACGCTGTTGCTCAACGTCTGCGCCGCGCCCAGCGTGAACGTCGAGGACAGCCCCGAAACATCAAACGTCGCGCCGCTGCCGACGATGATCGCCGAAGAGCCGGCAATGGAAGCCGTGCCGCTCAATGCCAGCGTGCCGCCGCTGACGATGGTTGCGCCGGTGTAGGTGCTGACACCGCTCAAGGTCGTTTTGCCAGAACCGATGAAGGCCAGACCGCCGCTGACATTGGCCGTGGGCGCGTTGCCGGTGATCGTCGCCGGAGTCGTTGCGCCACCGCCGGTCAAAGTAAATATCGGTGCAGTCGTATAGCCGTTGCCTGGATTGGTGATGAGAACATTCGTGACCTGACCGCTCGTCGCACCGCCGATGGAAGAATCAATTTGGACAATCGCCGTCGCGCCAAATCCCGTCGTGTCGCCAGCACCACGGCTGAACGCCACAAACGGCGCGCCGAGGTAGCCCGCGCCGCCGGTGAAGGACGCGATGCCACCGATGCCGCTGCCCGTGGGCGCGAGCAATTTGTTGCCGATGGTGATGGTCGTGCTGTTGTTGTCAATCGTGCCGCCGTTGCCATACACATACACGCCGGGAATGTTGGCGCTGTTGAAGAAACTGGCACCCAGATTCAAAGCCGCAGCCTTCAATGTGCCGCCGTTGAAGTTGAACAGATTGGTGGGACTCGGCTGCGTCGCCGAAACGCCGTTCACGGTCAGCGTGCCGTTCGGCAGCAAATTGGCGACCGCGAGTGAGTTGGTGATGTTCACGCCGGCCAGCACCAAACCCCGGCCCGCCGTGGTCGTGCTTGGGCCGATGACTTGCGCTGCCGTCGTGCCGCCGCCGACATTCAGAATGCCAGTCACGCCGGAGCCGACGCCGTTAGCGCCATTTGCAATCAACGACAGGCCGTTCGCCGTCGTTGAAAAATTCAGCGTGCCGCCGGAAACCGTGGCCACGCCCCGACCGGCGGTAGTGCCAGTGCCAACCGCGAACCGATCCGAACTGGTGAATGAACCGCCCGAAATTTCCAGCACGCCGACGGTGTTATTCCCGCGCGTGCCTGCCGAAGTAATGTTGGCTTGGGCCACATTCAGCGTGCCGCCGGAAAAGTTGTAGTAGCCGTAGCCGTTTGTGCCGGAACCGATGCGGAAATTATCCGTGCCCGCCGCCTGGTTCAACGTGACGCTGCCGCCGCCCTGATACACCGCGCCCGCACTGTCCGTCAGATCACCGATCAGAAACCGGTTGAAGCTCAGCGTGCCGGAAACATTCAGCCGCGCATTATTCACGAAGAAGGGAGCCGCCGTGGCGGTAAGCGAGCTGGAATAATTAAGCGTGCCGCCATTGACGGTCGTGCTGTTGGTGTAAGTGTTGATGCCCGACAGCGTCAATGTGCCCGGCCCGGAGTTGGTCAGCGCAAACGCGCCCCTGATGTTCCCGCCCAGCGTCACGTCGCCACCACCCGCCGCCGTCGTGACCGTGCGCGCCGCGTTGAGCGCGAGATTGAGATTGATCGTTTGGAGGCTGGCGCTGTTGTTCACAATGTCGCCGCCGAGCGTGATCGCGTTGCCGCCAAGGGTGAAGGCATTCGCGCCGCTGTTAAAGTTGAGGCCGTTGAAGGTGACGCCGCTGAAATCATTCGTCAGCAACGGTTGGCTCGATGCGCCGAAATAGAGGCTGTCAGCGGATGCGGGCGTGCCCGCGCCTGCGCCGGGAATCGTGCCGCTCGTCCAATTCGTGTCGTTGAAATTTCCGCTGCCAGGTGAGGTGTCCCACGCCCAGTTGGCCGCCAAGGCGGCGGGCACGGCTGCGCCAAGGAGGCTGCTGATCAGCAGGCGGATCAGTGATTTCCGCCCCCGGTTGATCGGGAGGAAGTAAGGTTGTTCAGGAATTTGAGTCTTCATAGTTCGATGCGATTTGTTTTCATTCATTGTGTTTACGGTTGACCCGAAAACCCGCAGTGCAAACGCCGGACGATTATCCGGCCACTCGCGGTTTCAGGTGGCTTCGCCTCCCAATGAAGGGTCGGAAAAAATGTTTCAGGCTCCCGGCGCGCACACGGCTAACAGCGCCGGAAACCCGTTCGCCCCGAGCATCGGGGCAAAGTGTCAGGCAAAAATCAGTCTTCCCCGTTGAGCGCCCAATCCAGGCGACGCAACTGCTCGCGGATTTTGCGCCGCTCGTAGCGGTGTTCCAAAGTTTTGGCGGAGCTGGGGCGCGACCCAGTGCGCTGGCTGGCCGGATTGGCGGCAGCGTGGGCGGACTTGGCATTGATCTGTGGCTTCATGTTTTTTAAAAAGTTGCAGGTTTTGCAACGCGGGCGGCGGAGAAGATCCGCCGCCCGGGTCGCGGGTCCTTTGGTATGAAAAGCTGGCGGCCGGGAAAAAGTTCAGCTTCAGTTTTCCGGGCGGACGAGTGGTTTTTCCGCAAAGACCGGGAGCGAGAATTTTGGATGCTCCTCCGGCGAAGGGTCGCTTGAGACAGGCCGGAAAGTTTTTCGGTGGTTTTAGAAATGGCCGAGGCCAGGTCAGCCGCATCGGCCGAGAAAAGCGCAGCGCGTTCGCGGCGAATTTCCGACGCGGGGAAGTCCCAGGTCTTTTGCCGGAAATCAAACCGGCAAAGCAGCAGCAGGCGATTCAACCGGGCTGAAACAGCGAACGGCTGGCGGCGAACTGGATTCAATAAAACGGACATTGTAAAAATGTTTGGTTTGCATGAGAACTTCCAGTTGTCCGGTCAGCCACTCTGGCTTTGAGATTTTGCGTCTCATCGCCGGTAGTTAAAGTGGTTTAATGCGACTATAACTGTCGTTATTATGACATTCTATTTTCCGTTGTCAACTATTTCTAAAACTTTTTTAATTATGTTTGTAATTGTATCCAGTCAATTGTAGGCATTCAAAATGAATTGAAATAGCAATCCAAGTAAGAGTTTTGACAAGAAACGGAGAGTCGTTTTATAAAACGCGTATCAATATACGACTGTTACTGTCGGATATGTGACCAATAAAAATAATGAAAGCTAGTTTGCACCACCCCGAAAACCGTTTTGCCGCGCTCGCCGAGGCGTTGCAGCAGGAAGTCCAGACCGGGCCGACGGATGCAACCAAGGGCATCCGCGTCCGCCACGGCGTTTACAGCCTGCGCGGCAAGGCCGGACAATACATCATCCGCATCCGCATTCCCGCGGGCGTGTTGACAGCCACTCAATTGGAAACCGTGGCGGCGCTGACCGAGCAATCGGGCTGGGAAGCGGGCGCGCATTTGACCACGCGACAGGGAATTGAAATTGCCGGACTGCCGGCGGCGGAAATTCCGGCAGCACTGGAACAGCTCGAAGCGGTCGGACTGACCACGCTGCGGACGGGCGGGCCGTTTGTGCGCGGCGTGGTGGCCTGCCCCTTTTCCGGCGTGGCACAGGACGAAATTTTTGAGGTCACGCCATTCGCGCTCGCGGTGGATCGATATTTTCGCGAGCACGCCGATTTTCAAAAGCTTCCGCGCAAGATCAAAATCTCGTTTGAGGGCTGCGCGCACGATCATGTGCGCACGCTGGTTTCGGACATTGGCGTTCGCGCGGTGCGGCGGGATGGGGCAAAAGGTTTTCGCATCACCATCGGCGGCGGACTGGGCGCCTCGCCGAAAACCGCACTGGTGCTGGAAGAATTCGTGCCGGCGGCAAAATTGTTCGCGTCACTCGAAGCTATTCTGCGCGTGTTCAACCGGCACGGCTATCGCGAAAATCGCGCCCGCGCCCGGCTGAAATGGCTGCTGGCGGATTGGGGCATCGAAAAATTTCGCGACGCGGTGCGCACGGAATTGCAAGGTGCCGACAGGGAATGGCAAACTTTCAATGGCAGCCTGCCGGAAGTGGCCGAATTAAAACCGGCCGCGGTAGCTGGGGCCAAACCATTTTCAACCGACGCCGGTTTTCTGGCCTGGCGCGAAAGCAATGTCCATCCCCAACGGCAAAATGGATTCGCCGCGGTGCTGATCCGCTGTCCGCTGGGCGATTTGCGTCCAACGCAAATCCGCCAGATCGCCGCGGCGGCGCGGCAGTTTGCGGGCGGCCTGCGCACTTCGATCGAGCAAAATATATTGCTGCGCTGGGTGCCGGAAATTTTATTGCCGGAATTGTATCAATTGCTCCAGTGCGGTGAGCTAGCCGGAGCGACGGCGGAGCAGTTGCCGGACATCACGCGCTGCGTGGGCGCAACCGCCTGCCTGATGGCGATCACCAATCCGCGTCCGGCGGCAGAGGCCATCATCAGTGCGTTGGAAAAGGAACTGGCGGCCGACCCGGCCTTGCGGGAATTGCGCATCCGCATTTCCGGCTGCCCGAATGCCTGCGGCCATCATCATGCCGCGGACATCGGGCTGTTTGGCGTGTCGAAGAATTTTCATAATCGCCAGGTGCCGCATTATGCGCTGCTGCTGGGCGGCACCTCTTCCGCCGAAGTTTTTGGCGCACGCGTGCTGGAGATTCCGGCGTTGAACGTGGCGCAGGCAATCCGAGAAGTCATTGGCTTATTTCAAGCAGAGCGCCAGACGGCGGAAAGTTTTTCGACTTTTGTCAGTCGGGTCGGATTACCCGCATTGAAGCAACGGCTGGAACCGTTGACGCAAGTCGCGTCGCCAATCGAGCAGCCGGCATTTTACCGCGACCTCGGCTCAACGCAGCCGTTTGTCGTGGGCGCACGCGGCGGTGAATGTGCCGCATAAACCGATTTTATTACCAGACAAACTGGATCAAAACACTAAAGAACAACCATAATCAAACAACGCTGACCGGACGACTGGAGGTTTGTTGATGAAAATAATTAACACACATGAAAACCGTTCAGAATCTCCGATCACACAAAAATCGTCGCGCAAACTTTAGCGCCGCGCTGGCCGCGCTGCTGGTCGCCGCGGCGCCGGCCGCCAGTTTACGCGCGGAAGGCACCACCAACACCACCGCCACAGCGGAAAAATCGGCGCCGCTGCCCTTGCACCAGATTGAAGGGAGTGGCGGTATTTTCTCCACGCTGTCGGCCTACATCGTTAATCCGCCGCGCGACGGCGAACCGGTGGGACGGCCCAGTGTGGGGTTTGCCCACGTCAGCCTCGGCTACGATAAAAATCTCGAGGCGTTGACCATCACGGAGTCGCCGTTCAAGCGCTTGGAACTCGGCTACGGTTGGGATTACCTCAGCTTGGGTGATTTGCCGCAGGCTTTGCGGGATGCCGGGATTGTCAATTATCATCAGAACCAGGTGCAACTGCACAACTTCAATGCGCGCTACCAGATTTTAAAGGAAGGCGAGTTCGATCAGAAATGGATTCCGGCGCTGACCGCCGGGGTGCATTACAAATACAACGACGGCATCAGCGAGGTGAACAAAGAAGCCGGCGGGGCGCTGGCCAATGTGGCCCACATTCCCAATCACGAAGGCACGGACTTCACGCTCTACGCCTCGAAACTGTTCACGCAACTGCCGCGCCCGGTCTTGTTCGAACTCGGCGGTCGCGCCACGGAAGCCGTCTGGGATGGACTCGGCGGGTTCACGGACCGATACAATTTTGTCTTTGAAGGCAACATCGTCGTGTTTGTCACCGGCAGCTTCGCACTGGCGGCGGAATACAAACAGCAGCCGACCGATTACGAAGCCATTGGCAACCTGGTGCGGATTGAGAGTGACTGGTGGACCATTGACGCCGCCTATGTCGTCAATAAACACCTGACGCTGGCGGTCGGCTACGGCCATTTCGGCAATGTGTTGAACCACGAATCCAACGGCGTCTGGGGCATCACGACCAAGTGGGAATTTTGAAATAATCTGGCTGGAGGAGGCGTGGCACCAGGTTCTCCGGCGGCATGATTCCTCCGCACGCGCCGGCAGCCACCGCCGCGCCGACCTCCAGCCCAAGATAAACAAAATAAAATATGAGCCAACAGAAACTTTCCACGCTGGCGTTGCACGCCGGCCAAACCCCGGATGCCACCACGTTGTCACGCGCGGTGCCGATTTACCAGACGACATCCTATGTTTTCAAAAGCACAGATCACGCCGCGAATCTTTTCGCGCTGAAAGAATTCGGCAACATCTACACGCGGCTGATGAATCCGACGACCGACGTTTTCGAGCAACGCGTGGCTGCCATCGAAGGCGGCACCGGCGCGCTCGGCGTGGCGTCCGGCCAATCGGCCATTACTTACTCGCTGCTGGCCATCACCCGGCTCGGCGATGAAATCGTCGCGGGCAACAATCTTTACGGCGGCACCTATCAATTGTTTCATCACACCTTCCCAAAGCTGGGACGCACGGTGAAATTCGTGAACTCGCGCGACCCGGAAGCGTTCCGCAAAGCCATCACGCCGAAGACGCGCGCCATCTACGTCGAGACCGTCGGCAATCCCAAGCTGGACGTGCCGGACTTCGAGGTCATTGCCAAGATCGCACATGAAAACGGAATCCCGCTCGTCGTGGACAACACCGTTGGCATCGGCTTGGTGAAGCCGATTGATTACGGGGCCGACATCCTCGCCACTTCCGCCACGAAATACATTGGCGGCCACGGCACGAGCATCGGCGGCGTGATTGTTGATGCCGGGAAATTCCAGTGGAACAACGGCAAGTTCCCGGAATTCACCGAACCGGATCCGAGCTACCACGGTTTGAAATACTGGGATGCGTTGAGCAATGTCTCCGGCCTCGGCAACGTCGCGTTCATCCTCAAAATCCGCGTCACACTCCTGCGCGACATCGGCGCGGCGTTGAGTCCGTTCAACGCACACCAGTTCCTGCTGGGCTTGGAAACGCTGCCGTTGCGGCAGAAACAACATTCCATCAATGCGCTGGAGATTGCGAAGTTTCTCAAGCGCCATCCGCTCGTGAGTTGGGTGACTTATCCCGGTTTGCCAGACGATCCGAACCATGCGGTCGCTGCGAAGTATTTGAAGAGCGGCTATGGCGGCATCGTCGGCTTCGGCATCAAAGGTGGATTGGAAGCCGGCAAAAAATTCATCAACTCGGTGAAGTTGCTGTCGCTTCTTGCGAACATCGGCGACGCCAAGAGTCTGGTGATTCATCCTGCTTCCACGACGCACCAGCAGTTGACGGCTGCCGAACAGGAAGAAACCGGTGTGACCGCGGATTACATCCGGTTGTCCATCGGCCTCGAAGATGTGACCGACATTCAGGCTGACATTGAGCAGGCCCTCACTGCATCGCAACGATAATTCTGAATTTTGCGCACCGGCGCTTGTCTGCACCGGTGCGCAAAAAAACACCGCCGCCGCCGTGAACTGGTTGCGGCGAAGAGGCGGCGAGGTTGCCCCCATCGAAATGGATGTGCTCGAAGGCTGAAGCTCCCCCATCATTCCGTGGCAAGGCCGACCTTGTTGATGTCAAGGGACTGGAGGGTGTCGAGAATGGAAACCATGCCCTGATATTCTACGGCGTCCGCACCCTTGACCACCACCGGGGGGTCAGGATTTTCCGCCTTGAGCGCCGTCAATTTTTCTTTGAGTTGCGCAAGGGTAACGGCTTCGTCGTTGAGCGTGATCTGGCCTTTCGCGTCAATCGCGATGCGCGTGAATTTCGGCTTCTGGTCGTTCTTCGGCGGCGTTTTGCCCGACGGCAGGTTCATCTCCAGATTGTTCATCAACTGCGGTGTGGTGATGATGAAAATCACCAGCAGCACGAACACCAGATCCAGCAGCGGCGTGATGTTCAACTCGTTCATCGTGCCGTGGCCGCGTTGGGTGGTTTTTTTCAGGCTCATGGCGTCAGCACGGGTTCGGTTTCTTCCTGCACGTCAAAACGAATGGTCACGTTCGGCGGAAAGTTCGTCGGCGGCCGCCGGTCAATGTTTTGCACGAGCTTGAAAACCTTTTTCACACTCGCGTCCCACTGCGAATCGCCGGAACCTTTCAGCCATTGCGTTTGGCGCAAGTTTCCCTGCTGATCCACGTTCACCGCCACTTCGGCGACGTAATTATCATCCGGCAGGTTGTCGGGCCGGTTCCATTTCGAGCGCAACGTGTATTCCAAATAGCCTTTGTAAAGCTGCACCGGGTCGCTCTCGGAGTTCACCGCCTTGCCGCCCTCGAAATCAAAACTCGGCACGTCCGCCGACGGCGGCGCGACCACCGGCGGCGCTGCGGTCGGCGGAGCGGCCGTCGGCTTCGGCGCTTCCGCCACTTTCGGTTGTTCCACCGGCTTGGGCTGCTCTTTCGGCGGTTCGGGTTTCTTTTCCGGCGGTTTCTCCGGCGGCTTTTCCTTCTCCACTTTATATACGGTGATCTCCTTGATTTTCTTGCCGAGATAACCTTCCCGCGCTGCAAAGTAAATCAGCGCCAAGATGATGATGCCATGCACCACCGCCGAGATGGTCAGGTTGACCTTCGACGAATTCTTTTTTTTCTTTGGCTGTGATTGCGGAATCATTTGTTCACTTCGGTCGCCAGTTGCACCTTGGCGATGTTGGCCTGCTGGCAAAGGTCCAGCACGCTGCGAACCTCCTTGTAGTGCGTCTTGGCGTCACCGCGGATAATCACGTTCAAATCCGGGTCGTCCATCCGCAGGCTGATGAGCTTGCCCAGCAAATCATCCAGCGGCAGCTCAAACCGGTTCAACACCACCCTGCCGTCGGCCTGCACGGAAATGTAATTCGCCTTGCGCGGCGGATCTTTCTGATGCTTGGATGCCGTGGGCAATTTCAGATCCATGTCTTTCACCGGCGGAATCGTCGTGATGATGAAAATCACCAGCAGCACGAACGCCAGATCCAACAGCGGCGTGATGTTCAACTCCGTCAGCGATTCGTGCGCGGATCGGGAACACTTC
>OCZT010005842.1_pt1 | contig 12224 bp, 10 predicted proteins | sample 1539031 | NCBI WGS metagenome assembly OCZT01 (sample SAMEA3539308, study PRJEB22396) | soil metagenome | biome: tundra; feature: field; material: soil | place: USA | collected 2010-05 | depth 0.15 m
AAGGTTCGAGAGAACCTGCAAGGCGTAAGCCTGCTCCACAGCAGCGCGGTCTTCTCCCGCAGCGTTGCCCAGACGGTGAAAGAGGCTGCCGGCTTCGAGCGCCCATTGTTGGCCGTGGGCATAATCGCCCGCCGCATCCGCTCCGATAGCCTGGGCGAGAGTATGGACGGCCTCAAGGAATTGGTAGTTTGGAAATAAGGCGGCGGGAAGAAGTTGGGTGAGCCAAGGGTCCTGATGGTTGCGTTCGAGGGAAGCGGCCAGAGCATGCAGCAATTCGCGGGCAGCAAGGCAGTTGGGATCGCACGGCGACCCACGGGAGCGGTCAACCGGCAGTGGAAACGCCGGAATCAGAATTCCCGGCAGCAGCGAACTGGACAACTCCTCATCGATAGCCGCGAGCGCTGCCGGATCGGCGGCCAGGGCGCGCATGGCTTGCGGGGTGGCCAGGTACTGTTCCATGCGGCTCTGGTGGGTCTTCAATTGCTTCAACTTCTCTTCCAGCGCCTCCAGCCTCGCACGCCCCTCGGCCAGCCAGCGCGGATCGCGCTCAAACCGCAGGTAGCGGTTCCAGGTCTCGACGGCATTCATCACCTGGCCGCGATCTTCCATGGCTACTGCTTCGTTGAAAAGCACCACCGCGTCGCCGGGATTCAGCTCGTCGGCACGGCGCAGGTAGTCCAGAGCGGTGGCGCGATCGTTCTCGCTGCCGGTCGCCGCTCCACGCTGGAAGTATGCGGCAGCATCGTCGGCAAGCAGGCTTGGAGTTACAGGGCCCGTGGCCAGCAGGCGATCGAGAAGGTCGATTGCCGGATCGAATCTTTCCTCCAGCAAGTCTGCCCGAGCTTCGAGTTGGAGCCAGTGCGGATTATCGGGCGCGCTCTCAAGGTGGCTTTCAATTCGGGCGCGCGCATCAAGTAGCTTCGACGCCTCGCGAGCTGTTCCACTCCCGCGAAGATGCATTTGCGGGGTCACTTCTGCAAAGCCGGCACCGGGCATGCGCATCTGAAAGATGCGGGAGTGGGTATAGGCCTCAGCCAGTAACTGTTCAGGGGCATGGAGGTGCTGCCACCAGAGCGCAAGCCCGGCAACCAAGACTAACGATGCCGCCAAGCCCGCGCCGGCCCAGAGATACCAGCCTGTTGCCTTTCCTCGCGCACCTCGGTGTGGAGTGCGTGCAAGCTCAACGGAAAACCGGTGTTGCCAATCCCGGGAAGCCGAGGCAAGACCCGCAATCTCGGCGGACTCGTCCTGGGAAGCCTCCCCGGCGAACAGTGTCAAGCTCTGCCGCAAATGCGCGGCGCAAGCGCCGCAAACCGCCGCATGGGCCATCAGTGCATCTTCTTGAGACGATTGGACCTCGCCGGTGGCCATCTGCACCCATTCGCGTGGCTCCGGACAAGAACCTGCTCCATCCGCCGGCCCATCATGGCGGACGGATTGCTCCGTCAACAGGTCCTCAAAGGCCTGGGCGAGCGCAACTTCCTTGCCAGCCGGAGAGCTATCCGTTGGTTGGTTGGGCGGGAGATCCGAGTTCAATTCATCACTCATTTCTGCTTATTGTTTATCGGATTTGCTGACAACATTCCTTTCGCGAAACTGTTTCTGCCTGCCGCCGAATTCAGATTGGGCCTCCTGCCTTGACGCATCAAGCTGCACGCGCAGCCAGTTTGCGATGCGACGAAGCGCACTCTCCACTCCCTTGGCCGTCAGTTCAGTGCCCGGTAAAGCGGCAATTTCTTCAGCGGTAAATCCCTGTCTGTAATAGAGCCAGAACAGAACGCGGTCCCGCTCGCTCAAAACTCCCGGCGCCGAACGCAGTTTCTGGTCCAACTGGGAAAAGAGCACCTTTTGTTCCATTTGGCTGGCGTTCGCGGTCCGGTTCGGAGTCAATTCGTCATCGAGTGTGGATGTTACCACTTTGCCACCGCGCTTCACGGAGCTATGGCGGCGGAAATAGTCGTTGCCTACCGAGGCTGCCACGACGCGCAGCAGGCCCAGGAATGAGTCCTCTCCCCGCGGCTCGAAGTTTCTCAGGATGCGCCGCTCCTGATCGCAGAGTTTCAGGAAGACCTCCTGAACAATATCGTCCACCATTGCGGGCTCCGTCCGGTTCATCCACAGGCGGCAAGCACGAAGCGCGACCAGCGAGACCAGCGGCACGCAGCGGCGCAGAAACTCCGCCCATTCGGCCGCATCGGCAGAGCGGGCACATGCTTTGGCGAGATCGTTGACTGAGCCTCGAAAACTATCCATTGCGCGGGACACCAGTTTACCGCAAGGACGGGTCAAGGGTTACTCGTTGATAAATTAGTCATCCTCTCGAAGTACTCGCTCAGGGCTCATTGGTTTCTGCGTATGCTAGTATCCCCGCAAGCCGCACCGGCACAAAGAAGGAACCCGGAATGGAAAGCAACCTTCGCCCTCTTACTCTCAGCGAGATACTTGACCGCACCGCGAAGCTCTACCGCGAGCATTTTTTGCTGTTTGCCGGCATCTTCTCTGTTTATGCCGGCGTTGTCATGGTGCTGAATCTTTTTCAGATCGGGGTGACATCGTGGTTGGGCGGGCAGCACGCGAATGTCTGGATTCAGATACTCATCGGGTTTGCCGGCTTGCTCAAGGCGCTGCTGGTCTTCCTATTTGCCGGCGCCGCGATTGCCGCTATCAATCGGGCGGTAGCCTGGGTCCACCTGGGCGAACCGGCCACCATCCGCAAAGCCTACTTGACGACGTTGCCCCGCCTGCCCCGTTATCTCTGGCTGATGACCATTGTCTTCTTTATTATCTGGGCGCCATTCCTGGTGGTCGCCGTAATGTTCGGCGTGGCAATCGCCTTGATTCCCGGGGTTTTCACCGGTCAGGCCGCCTCTGGAAATCCACCGCCCGCCGCGACTTTCGTCCTGGTCGCTTTGGCCCTTCTTCTCGTTGTTCCATTCATGGTCTACGCCATTCTCATGGCCCTTCGCTATTCGCTGGCGGTTCCCGCTTCCGTAGTAGAGAGCCTGAAGGCCCGCACAGCCATCTGCCGCAGCATTGAACTCAGCAAGGGTTCGCGTGGACGCATCTTCATGCTCGGGCTGCTGGTCTTTGTCATTGAATTGGGACTGGTTCTGTTCAGTCAGTTCTTTGTTTTTGTCATCGCCTACAAGCACAAAGGCCAGGTGGGGCCCGTCGCGCAAGCTATTTCTCAGGTTATTTCATTCTTCACCAACTCTTTTATCGGTCCCATTTACGCTACCGGGCTTACGCTCTTCTATTACGACCAGCGGGTGCGCAAGGAAGGCTACGATATCGAGTGGATGATGCAGGCCGCGGGGCTCACGGTGCCGGAGACCCCGCCCACCGAGGGTCCTGCGCCTGCGCCCACCGCAGAACAGCCATAACGCCGGCCGGGAGTATACTGGCGCGGAACCGAGAGAGCGCCATCGCGCTCCCGCAAAAGCCTGGTCCCAAATCTTTACGGAGAAACCATGTCCTATCTGCGCTCAACACTGCTTTGCCTGCTTGCATTTTGTTCCGCTGAAACATTGACCGCTCAAACGGGTGACACTGCCCCGCTGAAGGTGACTTCTCCCAACGGCCAAGTTGTGTTTCTCCTTTTTGAGGGCCTGCCGGCGAAAGGGGCTGCGGAAGCCACCGGATTGCGGTACGCGGTTGAGTTTCACGGCAAGCGCATGATCGGCGAGTCGAAGCTGGGCTTGGAAGCGGTAGGCCAGCCTCCAATGGGGCCGGGAATGCGCAACATGGGCGCGAAAACTGGGAGCACGGATCAGACCTACACCATCCCCGTAGGCAAGACCAGTTCCGTGCGCGACCATTACAACTCGCTCCACGCCGATTACGAAGACGCGGCCGGGCGCAAGTTGGGGATTGAAGTACGCGTCTATGACGATGGCGCGGCCTTCCGGTACGCGGTGCCCGACCAGCCGGCGTTGAAGCAGGTGAAGATTGCGCACGAAAACACCGAGTTCGTGTTTGCCAAGGACGCAACTACCTATCCGCTGATCCTGGATGGATATCAGTCGTCGTGGGAGGACGAGTACCAGGAGCGGCAGGTGAGCGGGCTGCATCATGACTGGCTCATTGGCCTGCCGTTCCTGACCGAGGAGCCGGGAATCGGCTGGGTTGCGATTACTGAAGCGGACATCGACAACTACGCGGGCATGTACCTGCGCAAGGGCAAAGGACGTTTCGATATGAAAGCGGACCTGTCGCCGCGCGTGGATGAGCCGGGTGTGGCAGTGGTAGCGACAACTCCATTCAGCAGTCCGTGGCGCGTGTTGATGATTGGCGATGAGCCGGGGCGGCTGATCGAGTCCAACATTGTTCTCAACCTGAATCCGCCGTCGAAGATCGCGGACACTTCCTGGATTCGCGCTGGAAAATCGGCGTGGGACTGGTGGTCAGGGCAGGCGGCTCCGAGTGTGAGCTTCAAGACCGGCATGAACACCGCTACCATGAAGCACTATATCGACTTTGCTTCGGCGTCGGGATTTCCCTACATGCTGATTGACGCAGGCTGGGCCGTGGCTCCCACCCGCAAAGGACCGGAAGACTACGAATCGCTGGCAGACATCACAAGCGTGGCGCCGGAAGTGGATATGCCGGAGTTACTCAGTTACGCCAAGGCAAAGAACGTCAAGATTTGGCTATGGTCGCATTGGACATCGGTGGACAAATACATGGACCAGGCGTTTCCGCTATTCGAGAAATGGGGAATCGCGGGCGTCAAGATCGACTTCATGAATCGCGACGACCAGTGGATGGTGGACTTCTATCATCGCGTGGTGGAGAATGCGGCGGCGCATCACTTGATGATCGATTTTCACGGGGCGTACAAGCCGGATGGACTGCGGCGGACTTACCCGAATCTGATTACTCGCGAAGGCGTGATGGGCAAGGAATATCTCAAGTGGTCCGCGCGCACCGGGCCGGTGCATAACACGACCCTTCCGTTTACGCGCATGCTGGCCGGGCCCATGGACTACACTCCTGGGGCGTTCGGCAACAGCAACCGCGAGAACTTTGTGGGGCGCAACTTTATGCCGATGGGGCTGGGAACCCGCGCACACGAGCTGGCGCTCTTCGTGGTGCTGGAGAGCCCGTTCATGATGGTGTCGGACTATCCAGAGCACTACCAGGGAGAGAAGGCATTCGACTTTATCAAGCAGGTGCCCACCACTTGGGATGAGGTGCGCGTGATCGGTGGGCGGCCGATGAAGAACATAACTCTTGCGCGGTGCAGCGACAGCGACTGGTTCGTTGGCTCGCTGACCAACTGGGACGAGCGAACGGTGAAGGTTCCGTTGAGTTTTCTTGGCGAAGGCAAGTATATTGCCGAGATCTATGCGGACGCGCCGGACGCCGCACAAGAAGCCACGCATTCGACATTCACGAAGCAGACCGTGGACAAGGACACGGTGCTGGATGTGCATATGGTTTCAGGCGGCGGGAATGCGATTTGGATTCACCCGGCAGCACACTGAGCGCGATACGCACTCGGTCCTTGAAAGCCTGACGCTGCGAGGGAGGAGTTTTTGGCGTGACGGCACGACTCGTGCTATCCGGCGCTGCTTTGGCCCTGGTAATGGCTGGGCCATACCCGCGCGCCGATGCGCAGACTGGCCCCACCCCCGCTGCCCAACCTGCCAGCCGCTGGCGTGAGTCGTCGCGGGACGAGTACCGGCAACACCTGACCAATCTTACCGATCTTGTGGTGGCATGCGCCAAGGCACGTGACAAAAAGGCTTGCGACCCTGTGCTGGTTGGGCCGGACGATCGTGTTCCGGTTGGAGCCGGCCCCGGTGCGGAGCAGCGTCTGGTTCGCTACGGTTGGTTGCGGGTACTGCTCTCGACGGCGGAAGAGAAGGACGAGTCCCAACCTCAGCAGAAGCCTGCAAAACAGGTAAATGCGAGCCAGGATGCAACGCTGCCTGCACGGCGTACGGCCGCGGAGTTGCTTGGAGACGCTCAAGTGCGTCTGGCCGCCGACCTGGCCCAGGCGGGCGGGGCGAGCGCGCCGGCGCCGAAGCATTCGCAGGAACGCGATGCGATGAAGCAGGTGCTGGCGGGGCGCGACTTCCGCAATCTTGAGAAACCCTCGGCGCGTGACGCGATTTTGGAGAGGATCAGTAACTGGCTCAACCGGTTCTTCGCGAATGCCGCCAAGTTGCGCGCGCGTTCGGCGTGGATCGGGCGGCTGATTGTGTGGGGCTTCGTCCTGTTTGTATTTGTCGGGCTGGTATGGGGCCTGCTGCAAATGGAGCGTCGCTGGCGCATCCGGCTGGTGCCAGAGGATGGCGCGACTGCCGCGGGAGTTGCTTCAACCCGCGACTGGCAACTGTGGCTGGGTGATGCAAGCAAGGCGGCAACTGCTAGCCAGTGGCGCGTGGCGATTCACTGCGTCTATTGGGCCTCGATCTCGCGGCTGGAATCACGGCGGCTGTGGCCTGCGGACCGCGCCCGGACGCCGCGCGAGTATCTTTCCCTGGTGTCCGCCGATGACCCGCGAAAAGCTGGTCTGGCCAGGCTTACGGGCAGCTTTGAGCGCATCTGGTACGGTGGCCTGCCGGCTGCGGAAAGCGACTACCGGACGGCTGAAGAGTTGGCGGCGGGGCTGATCTCAGGAAGCTGTGCAACGGCTACTGCGGGAGAATCGGCAAAATGAGACTTCTCTCCAACCTCGACCCGCAGGACCGCAAACTGCTGCTCTGGTTCCTGGGCATCGGGCTGACGCTGGCAGTGCTGACCGGCTTTCTTTTGCCCGGGACGAACGGCAACGACAACCCGCTACCATCGACGTATTTGGCAGGCCAGCACGGCGCGCGCGCCGCATATGAGACGCTGCTCCGGGCAAACTATCCGGTCGAGCGCTGGGAGCGGCCGCTCAGCGAACTGGCGGCGACGGCGGGTCCGGAGACGGTGGTGATCTTTGCAGAGCCCTTCAGCCGCGAGGGAGAGGACATCAAGGCGGTACGGACGATTCTTGAGCGGGGCGGCCGCGTGCTCTCCACTGGATTCTGGGGTGGGTTCATCCTTCCCGGCGAGGCAACAAAGTCCCCGGAAGAGTTTAACTTCGCAGCCTGCAAGCTGGAGCCTGAGGGTCTCGATCCGCTTACGAATTCCGGCGAGGTTTGGATGGTCCCCGAGGCTGCCTGGGATGTGGGCAATCCGGCGCATCGCTTGGAATACAGCTGCGCCGGACAACCTGCAGTGGTGGAGTACGACTGGGGCAAAGGCCACGTTGTGTGGTGGGCCAGTTCGACGCCGCTTGAAAATGGCTCTTTGGCTCGTGCGCAAAACCTTGACCTCTTTCTGAATTCGCTGGGGTCGCGCGAGGGGCACCGCTTCTACTGGGACGAATCGCTGCACGGAGAGCTGCGCTCGGAGTGGAGCTATGCTTCAGGGCCGTCGATGAATCTGCTCTGGATCGGCCTGCCGGTGCTTGGGCTGCTGGTGGTGTTCAGCTTCAGCCGTCGCTCAGGGCCGGTGCGCGATCTGCCTCCGCCGCCGCGGGCGACGCCGATTGAGTATCTTGAGGCGCTGGGCTCGCTTTACCGCAACGCTGGGGCTGCATCCACTGCGGTGGCCGTGGCCTGGGAGCGATTCAGGCGTCATGCGCTCAGGATGTGCGGGCTGCGGGGCCAGAAGATGGACGCGGCGGAGTTGGCAGCGGCGATCCGGCGGCGTTTTCCGGGGATTGAAGCAAGCCTGGAGGCTGACCTGATCGCCTGCGAAGAAGCGGCGTGGGGCGAGACCGTGACTCCGCGCGATGCACTGAAATTGATCCAGGCGCTCCACTCGCACCAGGAGCAGATTGCCGCGGCGGCCAAGCCCGGCCGGGTAGTGGCAATGTCCAATAACATTGAATCCAAAGCGCAGGAAAGGGCCTCATGAGCCAGGAACCGAATCAAAATCCGAGTGAAGCCAAGACTCAAGAAGTCAGTTCGGAAGAAGCAGCAGCGCCGTTGCCCGCGACCGCACGCCTGATTGCATACTCTCGCGCGGAGATGGGCCGCGTGATCGCCGGGCAGGAGCGCGTGATCGAGGAGGTGCTGATTGCCGTGCTTTGCCAGGGTCATGCGCTTCTGGAAGGCGTGCCGGGAATAGCCAAAACGCTGATTGTCAAAACCTTGGGGCGGCTACTCGGCCTCGGTTTCCAGCGCGTGCAGGCTACGCCGGATTTGATGCCGGCCGACATTCTCGGCACATCAATTCTTCGTCCAGGCGCCGAATCGTTCGCGTTTCATGCCGGGCCGGTCTTCACTGATCTGCTGCTTGTGGATGAGATCAACCGCATGCCGCCACGCACCCAGGCTGCGTTGCTGGAATGCATGGAAGAGCGCCAGGTGACGAGCGACGGCGTGAGACGGCTATTGCCTGCGTGGTTCACCGTTTTTGCGACACAGAACCCGGTGGACTTCGAGGGCACGTATCCTCTGCCCGAAGCGCAGTTGGACCGCTTCTTGCTCAAGATCCGGGTGGCTTACCCGTCAGAGGCTGAAGAACTTCAGATACTGGAACGGCACCATGCCGGATCGGGCGCGGGACTGTTGGAAGACGCCTCGATCACGCCTATTCCGGATGGGCTGCTGGCTGCTGCATGTGCAGAGGTACGCTCGATACGCATCGAGTCGGAGTTGTATGGCTACATCCTGTCGCTGGCGCGGCGCACTCGCGAGTGGCCCACGCTGCTGCTGGGCGCAAGCCCCCGTGCTGCGATGAGCCTGATGCGCGTTGCCCAGGCCGCAGCCGCGTTTGACGGCCGCGACTACCTGGTTCCCGACGACGTGAAGAGGGCCGTGCAGCCGGTTCTGAGGCATCGGATCATGCTCAAGCCTGAGGCTGAATTGGAGGGATTCGACGCCGACCGCGTGCTGGCGGATGTGATTGCGGCTGTGCCGGTGCCTCGGCAATGATCTCTCCCTCGCTCCATCCTGAAGCCGTGCGCGCGGCATGCGAGCGCCGCCGCCGCTGGGGGTTCGGACTGACGCCGCGGGCCATCGGGCTGCTGGCGGCGGGATTTCTGTGGCTCATTCCCGGCTTGTGGGATGGACGCCTCGCCTACGCGATGCTGGTTTGGGATGCGCTGGTGTTGGTGGCGGCGCTGCTGGACGGTCTGCGTTTGCCCCGCGCAGGCCAGTTTGTTGCAGGGCGGTCGTGGTCCAACGCGCCGGCTCTCGACAGCGAGACAGAGATCGAGCTGACCATTGAGAATCTCGGCAAGGTGATTGTGGAGTGCCGGTTAGTGGACGATCTGCCCACGGCGTTTGTTTCCGAGCCAGCTTCGCATAAGCTGACTGCGTTTCCTGGCGTGCCTGCCATACTGCGGTATCGTTTGGAACTCAGGGAGCGGGGCGACTGGGCGGCTGGCTGGCTCTACGTGCGCTATCGGTCGCCGTTGGGAATGGCTGAGCGCTGGGCGAGGGCGAATCTCCTACAAACGGTACGCGTCTATCCAATGCTTCGCGGCGGCGAAGAGCAGCAGATCTTCCTGGCTCGAAGCCGTCAGCTTGATCTGCAATTGAGGCGCGCACAACAGCGTGGACTGGGGCGCGACTTCGAGAGCCTGCGCGAGTATCGCGAGGGCGATGATCTGCGCGACATCTGCTGGACGGCGACCGCGCGGCGCGGAAGCCCCATCACTCGCCAGTACCAGACCGAGCGCAGCCAGGCGGTTTGGATTGTGCTGGATTGCGGGCGGCTGATGCGGTCGCGGGTTGCCATGGCTCGTGGGCTTGTTTCAAGCCTCGGCGATGCGCCGTGCGTGCATTCGAAGCTGGACCATGCCTGCTCGACGGCAGTGGCGCTGGCGCAACTGGCGCTCTACTCCGGCGACCGCGTCGGGCTGCTGGCGTATGGGCAAGGGATTCAGCAACGACTGCTGCCGGGGCGAGGTGCCGCGCATCTCCGGCAGCTGATTGAGTCGCTGGCGCTGGTTCGCGCCGAGTCTGCCGAAGCGGACCATTTGCGGGCCACGGCAGTGCTGAACCGGTTGCAGCCGCGGCGCTCGCTGATTCTGTGGGTAACTGATCTGGCCGAATCTGCAATGCGGCCTGAGGTGATTGATGGAGCGGCACAACTGCTACGGAGGCATATGCTCCTGTTCGTGGCCATGGCTCAGCCGGAAGTGGAGTTGATTGCCCAGGCCCGGCCGAAGAATCTGGAACAGATGTTTTTGGCCACCGCCGGGCAGGAGATGGCGGGGCGCCGGGAATTGCTGTTGGCAAGGCTGCACGAGCAAGGAGCGCTGACGCTGGACTTGAACCCTGAAGCGCTGACCGCGTCGGTGTTGAACCAGTATTTGAGGGTTAAGGAACGGGCGATGGTGTAATGGCGGTGAATTTGGCGGTCCGGCACAGGCGCGAAGCTCGGGATGGAGGTGACTTCTCAACCGCCCGGGCTTCTTGAGCGGTTTCACAATTAACATACCCTTTCCTGCATCACGCGATGTGGCATCCTCTTCCACCCCGGCCAGGAACTGTTGCCAGGATCCCGGCCATGACGATGCCACTTCAGGAGAGAGCTACGGGTACATCCATTGCGGAACCGCTGTATGCGCGCCCTGCCGGACCATTTTGCGTTTTCGGACCCGGTCGAAACAGGTGTGGGATCGGGAGGCTGGTTAGGCCTCCCGTCCGGTTAAGTTACTTGCGGCTGCGTCGAGTTGGACGCGGCCAGACTCGGTTTTCCGATATCTCAGTCAAGGGGCCCACGATCTCTTCGACGTGGATTAATTTAGTTTCTCTACCTGGTTTCTTGATGACTCTAGAGTTCCTGTATGGCTTCTAGACCGGAACCAGAGTAACTGTGTCCTGTTTGGTTTTGTGCAAGGTCGTCACTCCCTGATGGTCGCGCCGACTTGAAAGTTGTGCTATCGGGATACATCGACTCTGGTTCCGGTATAACTGGGTTGGTCCTGATCTGCCGCGAAGATTGCACCGGCTCCAAATCTGTAGGACGGCAATGTCCAGCCTGGAATTCCCGTGAGCGCGAAGACGCAGAGGGAAAGGCCGATGCTGAGCCAGCGCCTGACGAGTTGCATAGGCTTTACCTCCATGGGTGAACTCGATCGAACGCTCTAATACTTAGCACTCGGTTCGCCAAACTGATCGAGATTGAAACTAAACAAGATCGCTAGGCGGATCTCGCATGGGCGAGTAAAAATTACCCTACCGCCGGGAGTTCTGGGAAGGTTTGGCACACTGCGCCGAGATCCCATTGGGGTGCCCCTCCCCACTCCGTCTCTGCAAAGAAGCACCTTATTTTCAAAGAGATACAGGAGGGGTGCCGCTCTAAAGATTAGATTCTGCGGAAGTTACCTGCAGAGATTAGACAGCAAAGGAGTTACGGGCGTTCTTCACTAAACTCCGGGTGGATTCAGGTTGAGAAGGACACTATGGAATGATTGTGCGCCGACGCGGCGTAATTATCTGCAACAAAAACAGGGTAGAAACCCTTCAAATTCAATGATGTAGAAATTAGCCCTATTGTGGAGATTTCCGGGTGTGGAAACGCGCCAAGCGGGGGTTGAAAAGCGAGTCAGCGAGTCAGCGAGTCGGCGGGTCGGCTAGTGCAACCGGGAGACCCCCCGGCTCTGCCGGGGAGGCAGTAGCAGTTTGACATTTTCAGGAGTCCATCCAAGAAACTCCAAGAGGTGAGCCGCCAAGCACACATCAAGGAGAATCTGGATGGACGAGTATGAAAGCTTAAGCCACTCGAAATGGGAGTGCAAGTACCATGTAGTTTTCATCCCGAAGGGACGCAGGAAGGTGTTGTACAAGAGCCTGCGCCAGCATTTGGGCGAAGTGTTCCGCAAGCTGGCCGAGCAGAAAGAGAGCCGGATCGAAGAAGGCCATCTGCAAACCGACCATGTGCACATGATGATTTCGATTCCACCCAAGTATGCGGTCTCGCAAGTGGTGGGGTTTATCAAGGGCAAGAGCGCAATCCATCTGGCCCGAGTGTACGGAGAACGGAAGCAGAATTACGCCGGGCAGAACTTCTGGGCGCGAGGATATTTCGTGTCGACGGTAGGGCGAGACGAGGCCACGATTCGGGAGTACATCCGCAACCAAGAGAAGGAAGACCAGAGGCTGGATCAGATGAACCTCTGGAAATGACTTGCCACCGTCAAGGTGGCCCAACTCAACCGGGGCCGCGTTAGCGACCCCGCTCAAGCCGCTTTGAGCGGCTCACATCGTAAAGCCCCCGGCTCTGCCGGG